>Ga0065711_1030990_pt1 | contig 30869 bp, 10 predicted proteins | sample Hoacrofraction12_FD_59098 | JGI IMG/M metagenome (GOLD analysis project Ga0065711, IMG submission 59098) | Hoatzin crop microbial communities from Cojedes, Venezuela - Epithelial fraction 12 v2 (version 2) | ecosystem: Host-associated > Birds > Digestive system > Esophagus > Crop | place... | reverse complement strand
CCTCCGCTGGACTCTCTCCAGTAGCTCTTCATCTTTCTTGAACTGGGGAGCCCAGAACTGGACAGAGTACTCCAGATGGGGCCTCACTAGGGCAGTGTAGAGGGGAAGGAGAACCTCCCTCGACCCGCTGGCCACACTCCTCCTAATGCATCCCAGGATTCCATTAGGTTTCTTGGCAGCCAGGGCACACTGTTCTTGTGTAGTAGGTGAGAACTGAAGGACCACAACATGTCTTACACTGATCAATCGAAGCAGGAGTTCATTTTTACAGAAACTGTTAAAGGTCAAGAGAAATTTCTACTTACTTGTTCACCAATAATGTTTTTAGTAAAGATATCTTTCTGATCTCAGTGAGAGAGCAATTAAAGTATGTAATAATCCACTAAAACTGATACAAGAGAAATATTTGGGATAGTTGTGTGGGAGCTTGAAATATCTCTGCCATTATCTTTAATCTGCTTCTCCCAGGCATCAGTCAATCTCCTGCTTTTTCCAGTATTTTCTGTCACTTCCATTGCTATCCACATGATCTGTTAACGATGGCCTGGTCCTGGCCCTTCAAGGAGTAAAATGGATTTGCAATATCAGTTTCACTGGACTAGGATTAAACCCTTGAAATACCTCATGTCAGATGGATACAGAAAGTTGCCTTCTATGCACTATTGGTACTCTTACATGTAATTCCAGTTCAGTATCAAGGATAGTTTATGTTCCCAAAAGAGGTTTTCTAGAAATATTCTGGGAACAATTTAAATTACAAGCATACTTATGTGCCATTTTTTTTTCTAGCTTGACAGATACAAATATTTTTACATTATAAACAAAAATGAAAAACAGAACAAGCTGTGTTTCTACACGAAGGTTGCAAAATGAGAGTGACGAATTATTTTTCTTTAATTCCGTAAGCATAAAACTTGGGAATACAATGAAATAATATAATAAAATGGAAGGATTAATTATAAGGAAGATGGCATTCAGAGCCATACGGAAAAGTATGTGTATTGCTCTTTCTACTCACTGCAATGACACCTGAGCACCTCTATGAAAACAGTGACCAAAAAAAATCTTATTTCACAACATTTTAACACAAGAAGTCTTAAAAATAATTATACAAATCTTAGAAAGAAAAAAGTTTCCTCATTACTATGATGCAATTAAATTCTAAGCCTGGATTCAAACTGCACTGGCTCTGCTGAAACACCAGAGGGAGCGAGCTTCACAGCGGAGTGAACTCTTTTATTGAGAGACTCCCGGCTGCTGACTGCACTTTGTCATCTAGTTGGATGCAAGAGCTTAGTCAGATTACCTGGAATGGCTGAGGATATGCCAGTTAAGCAAAGCCTTTCAACTTGTGAGGAAGTACGTAACAAGGAGCCACAAAACAGCACAAAAAGTGAGGACGTGCTTCATTTGGACAGCTGCAGGTTTTTACACGCAAAGTTTAAAAATCTTCCGTTACTGACTACAGGATGAAAAACTAACAGCCTTGCCACCTTTGTCTAATAAAGATTATTTCGGTACAGACAGGTTTTTAAAATTTGACTCACACTCCTTCACAGCAGAAAGCCACAGAGTCAGTTTTGAGTCATACCTCCTCTAAAAGAAGATTAAAAAAAAAAGCATACAAATTATCAAAGGCAAACCTGCCTATGCAATGAACTGAATTACTTGAAAAAAACCCCATCCTCTTGTGCTTCCTTAGGGACTAAACCTAGGCAAGGCTCGAAGGGAAAAGCCCCCCAAATCAGTTGTCTCTCTGATCGTTCTTACCTAAAAAACCTAGACCTGCATCAGAAGTGACTTTGCTGCTGAGTCCTAAGTGGGAATGAAAATTGTTCACTTGCTCTTACGGATTGATCAAGTGAAAATTTATGTCTGCGTCTTTACCACTGTTTAAAATTTAGCAATGATAAAAATCCTTCCACGGATTTAAAATCTACTCCAGATTTGGCCAGAAGATGTTGCTGCCCACGGCATGGTGAGGTCCCAGGTGATTCTCATCATGACTGCTGTCCTGTTGGTGGTGGTGCCCTGCTCCAGAGTGAGCTCTAGCATCAGGAATAGTTGTTCCACTACCGCTAGTGCAATTTCTCCTCATGGAGAATTCTTCAACTTTCTTAACTGTTCAAGACTATTGATGGTCATCTGTTTCAGTTTAAAATACAACTTTTTCATCTTAATTGCTTCTCCTTCCTGAAATTTAATAGAGATTCTAAACTGCAAGCTCTCTTTGACAAACCACAATAATTTAATCCTGAACCACATTTCACAAAAAAAGATATGTTCCATTTCCATCAAAATTAATTTATGGGCACTAACAGGTTTATATGTAATGCAGAAAACAATCTTTTGTTTGCTGGGACTGGGTGGCCAAGAGTTCTTTGCTCGAGTTTGTAGTATCCACAGGGGGGGAGATATAATTATTGCTACACAGAAAAGATTACTCACCAGCATTATGCATTATACATGCCTGAAAATCAAAGTTTGACAATATTTTATACAGCCTCTCATGTATTCTAGTGGCATTTCTCTTAGAAATCCTGACAAATGGTGAAAATCTTTTAGAAGCGCCCACACAGTTCACATAAAGAAATGCTCCCCTGCCAGCAGATCACAAGGAAACAGGGCACATCTATCACAGCACTGATACTACGCCTGTAGTGGAAGGTCATCATCAGGAACTTGTTTTTTTAGGAAACAACCTCCCTCTCTGAAAGCAATCTACTTCTGGGATAATACTGAAATGCTGCCTCCTATAAGTACTGTTCTTGCAAGACATGTGAGTATAACGTACTCGTTTATCAAAGACATTTCTTTTCTTTACAGCTTACACATGTTTAATTTGCTGTTTGAGAGAAGAATCGTTCTACCTAAATAAACCAGGTTCCTTGCCTAAAACACACAAAGTTTTTTCATACCTAAATCTCATCTGGATTAATTAAGGCTGAAAGGCCTCAGAGAGGGAGGCGTCTGAGAGGCTGAAGAATTAAGACTACATTATGGAGTTAGTTGTTGTTGTTTTTATACTGAAGAAATACTGCACACTCATTTCCATCAGTTCTTCTGCAGTCAGTTAATTAAAGATGTCATACATTACCATTTCTACTTTGAGGACTCTATTTTACTAGAGAAAATAAAAACAGTGGAACTCCCACAATGCTCCCCCAAACCTCCTACTTTGCAGATGTTACCATCTAAAAAACCACAGTAGAGATCCCCAGAGACATAGCCCTGCACCTGTTAAGACTTTCAACGGAGTAGCACCAACTAATCAACTGTAACTATCTATCCAAACTTACACATTTAAATGATAAGCGCTAAAATTGCCTTTCTAGAAGAACAAATGTGAGTATTTTCATGGATGCTCAATCATCAATGCATATCAGGTCCAATACACAGTAAATTTCCACCTAAAACCAGACCTGAAGTAACAGATACCTTCAAGCAATCAAATGACATCTAAAAATGTGGGGTATTGAAATAATATGATTCAGAAGCTTAAGAATATATTACAAGAAATGAAACATTTCACAAACTGCAGCAGACCAAGACATCTTTGACGATCATAAAATTGTTAAAATACTGACACCTGTATTATAAAACTTTATGTCTAGCTGTTGGACTGACCCAATAACTAGAAGAAGAATTAGAAAGCTGTGAATAATTCTAACGTTTCATGCTCAGCAGATAAAACTTTGTATGAGCAATGTATTTAGTGGCTAAGTGTCAAAACCAGCCCTTATGATGTTAGTAGCTTAGTGACCCTAAGGGAAAACAAGGTAGTTTTGTTAAACTAATCATTCCACTGTTGACTGTGGTTATGTCCAAGTTCTTAAGGAAAGATTATCCACCTGAGTTTTGCCAAATTAGAAGTAAAACTTTTATCTGGTTTGTCTTTTTCAAGTGAACCAAAAATATCTGAAGAAAATATCTTCTGGTGCTTTTACAGTCTCACAGGACCGAGGGATTGATGTGCACATCACCTTACTCCTTCCTGTTCTCTCTGGCAAATGGTGCCTGATCCAAACTGTTAGCAAGTAACTCCATATATACAGTATGCACAAGAAGGGGTGTTTCAAACAGATGAAACCAGTCTGTGGTGTTTTTGGAGTCTGCTTTCAATCTAAGAACAATGAGTTTCAGAAAAGAGGAGTGGCGGAAGTCATAGGGCCAAGCCTGGGAAGGGGCAGGAGAAGAGAAAAAGCCACCTCTCGAGTGAGCAGGGTTTCTGGTCAGGGAGCAGCAACAGCAGCAGAAAGCAGAATTCATGACATTTTATTTTGGAGCTGATCTAAATGGTATGGTAGTAGCAAAAATGGCTCATATTACATTAATTCCAAACACTTTATCATCACATGGGAGAAAGGCACTAATCATCCCAGAGATCTGAGCACTGTATTCATGGCAAGGAGCAAAGATCTGGGTGCAAGGAGCACGCAAGAATGACTAAAAGGCAGTAATTTGCAACATGCCCTCTAGCTATACCGAAGTCAGTTAAGTCTGTCAAATAGAAAAAGTATCAGAGAATGTCTTATTGCCCCTAGCCACCTTTAGGCAGCATTAGGAGGATTTCTAATGCCTACGCCCAAAGTATTTTCCTGCTTCTAAAGTACAGGCTGAAAAAAGGGAAACTGTCACGGCATCTGGCAATGGGAGGGCTGCTGGAGTGCAAGCGTAGCCTCATGACCAGGGCAGTACAGGAGATGGACACGAACGTAGAGAAGGTCACACCCTGCCAGGCCTGCTCTCTGTGCTGGAGATCTTCAGAAGCTCACCTTGTGTGTGTGTGGCGTTATTTACAGCCTCTTCTCCCCAACCATGCACGCACACCTCACATCTGCATCATTTCTCTGCTCAGGCTACATCACCACTAGACTGCCCACATGGCTGTTTAGAATTAGAGAGGTCGTGAAATGAGATTTCAAGGAACCCAAAGCGAACACATGTTGTGGCTTCTTGGACTCCATCCACAAACTACATCCTTCTATCTCCTTCCCATTATTTTGTAACTTAAAGGCTTGTTGTTGAGGTAATATTATGCTGCGAAACACTGTGTTGAACTTATTCTTACAGAGTTGCCTTCATAACTAGTTTGAAGTGCTGAGTTTTGCTTCACAGCATGTAAGAAGAGTATATGGCTCTTGTTGCCCAGAGACAGCAATGTTTCAGCTCCCACAAATCGCACGGCAGCCCTTCATTCTGGACGCACCTTTTCATCTCAAGTACCAAGCCCACGCACTCCCAGGGATTCAGTGCGATTATGTGAGTTTAAAGTTTCTATGCAAAGCCACCTGAGCTCTCTTTTTCTTCGGATCATTGATATTTACCTTGTCCAGCCGGAAGTCTTAGGTTTGCTCATGGATCTGATACAGTGGCAGCCTGCGGCGAGAGGGCTCCAGCCCAACGCTCTTAGCAACCCTCACACAGTGACATGCCGTGAAAGCCACCTCTGGGTGGGACAGCCTTGCAACATGGCTTTTCCCAATGCACCCTTTTCTCAGAGAAATTATATTGTGACTATAGTTTGCAACTAGTACAACTCCATCAGAAAATCAGTATACCAGGTCTGTGGAAGAGCAGCAAGATTTTAAAGACTGCAGGGTGTATCTGAATAGAAAGAAATATAACTCTGATTTCATAAACTCCACAGAGCACTTTTCCCTCCTGCTAAGCAGAGAGGTCACTGTAATTAGGGAGTTTGTATGTCACCTGACCTTACTGGATAAACTTGTTAGCTGTCCGATCACTTCACTTGCCCTTTTTAAACTCCAAGGAAGAGGCTGTCTGGCACCTAAGCAGGCTACTGAGATCCAGCAGCGCTGTCACTGCTTGAAACAACCCTTTCCAGCCCTCTCGCATACCACACAGGTCTCGTAGTTCAACTCTCAAGCTCCCAGAGACCACAAAATATTTGGCAGTGCAACAGGTCTAAGATCTTTCCTGTTTGGTTTTGCTCAGAGCTCTATCAGGCAAACAGTTAGTGCAAAGGCACAGGAGACTTAAAGGATTTCAGCAGTGGTGTTCTCCCCTTGGGTTTTGGTTTCTCATCCTCTCCGTGTAGGCAGCTGGCCGGTATCCTCCAGCCATTTGGAAGTTAGCTTCCCTCCGAAATGCACATTAATGCCACATATTGGCTTTCATGCTGGAAGGTGGATGCATGCCACAGCCCCAGTGACTGGTATTTCACAGTTCTCAAATTTACTAGCAAAACAGTTCAAATCACCTACTAAGATTGACATAAGTTACCAGAGTGACAATTCTGTGTTCAAGTAGCTACCTGCCTTCATGACTGATTTCTTTGACACTTCTAATTCTCCAAAAATAGCACATGATCGTGTATCATTTTTTTCTTTTTAGTTTTGTCAGGAAATCAGTTACCACTAGTATCAATATTTAGCAGACACTTACTTGTTTTCAATGCAAAATTATTTGAATTTTCTTCTCAGCCTACTTAAGCTGCACACATTACTTCTGGTTCCTTTTCCTCTCCTATCCTTTTCTAGGTCTTCTGATTTTTTTCTTTTTAAAAAGAAGTTGATCTCTTTTTCCTGAAGTCTGATAGCAGTTATAAAGTACGCTGGCACTGGACACAGAGTCAGATTCCATACAGAGTTAGATCCATATCTCATCAGTATTCTTTCTTTTGTTTTTAACCTGATTAAAAAGTAGTATAGTAACAACACTCTGCATCCAATTTCAAATAACTTTGCACATTTGACCATACGAATTCACTCCAGATTTATATTTAGCAAGCAAGTTCATATTTAGCAAATCTCTGCTTTGGACTTATAAAGCAGTTTCAATAACTACAAACTATGTAAATGCAAAAATAAATGTACCTTAAAGTATCAATTTGATACAAAAATGTATATAAATAACACATTATTTTTTTTAGGAGGGGAGTTGTTTATATTTTCTAACTTTTCCAAACCAGTTTTCTTGATTTATTAATGTGGAGACTGAGGCAGGTCCAGGTGGTGATTTAGAACAACAGTTTAACGCAGGTGCCAACTCTGTAGAGGGAACATCACAGAAAGCTCACTGCCAATGTTCTACTGGCAGCTAATTTTTTCTGCTCAGGTTAAATAACTAGCAAACTGAAATGTACTAAATAAATAAATAAACAAACAAATATTTAAAAAACCTAAATAAGTCAAATTTTAAGTTACTTCCTCCATCCCAAGAAATGCTGAAATAATTCACTGACAAGACTTGGCCAAGGAGAACAAAAAATATTTTCCAGTTCATGAGGTCAGGAGTAAGTTGTTGGCAATCAAACAGACCTTTCATTCTTAGTTTGTGGGATCTAGTAAATATTTTTTTTTTTGAATGGTTTTCTTTTCCAGAACTGGGAAGTATTGGTTTCGTTCTTTCCCCTGCTAATGACTAAGATGCACTGGCTCTGCTAGGCTGGTCAGAGGCAGGGAGGCAAGAAGAATGTGTGATGTCTCCTGCAGAGATTCTTTTCTCTGGACAATTTAAATGTGGCATGAAAGCAAGTCCTGTCCAGGTCAGCTTTAAGAGGATTCTTGCCAGTGATTGTGGTTACCCTCAAGACTTCATTTATATCTCTTGGGAGCACAAATATAAAATTCCTTTAACAGCTTGCTATATTTCAGCTTTCAAAACCAAAGCCCTAGTGTGCTTTGTAATGTAGAGGAACAGCTAGGATATTGAGAATATTACTGTTTTTTCAATTAATGAAATCTACACCAGCAAAAATCTGGAATACTGTTTGAACCACAAAAGGATACTAAAGGCTCAGTATCTCTACTTCTTCTTTATTCTTTTTGTCTTTTTTGTCTACAAGGAAATCTAGAACTAAAAATGAATAAATCAAGCACCAACAGTGTTAAAATGTGCTTTTTTTCTTTCTTTTTTTTTTTATTTTTAATTGAGATAAGACTGCCCCCTTGTTGTCACTCTTCTCAGGAAACAGAACAATATTCGCTTTTCCTTAGCAAAGGGAATACTAGTGCAGCATCAATACAAGCAGCTTTGTCATCTTAATACCTTCACCAGGTGGTTTCTCTTCTCTTTTATCACTCTTTCTTTATTCTCTTTAGAATAGTCAGATAAGTTCACAGAAGTGCAACAGAATAAAACCTTAGCTCCACAGACATTTATATGAGATCTGTGCTCTAACAGATCACGCAGTTTTGCACCAGGTCAGGTGTGGACACAATCACATTACTCTGATATTTCCCAAAGCACATTCTAATAAGCTCTTTATGCTGACATTATGACTTTGTGCTGGTTTTATGCTAAATGCAGATGAATAACTGGTCTTTTATAAAGTTTGAGTGGTGAAGGCCTCAAATAAAGCCTGCTGAGACAAAGTTAACCTGAGGATATTTCTGGAGAGAAATCTTGTCATCAAAGTGATTTTACCCTACACCAGTGCTTTATGTCATGCAGTGTTCTGGATCAGGCATTAGGAGCCTTAAGCCAGCTTCAGTTCATCAATGAACCTAACAGCACACGGATTCAGGTTCAACTCAACAGAAAGTGTTTGAAGATGCTCATACCTGGACACTAGAGTTGTTTCTAAAATGTGCTCTTTTACAGTTGTCCACAATTATGCCAGTTTTACAGCACCTACAATGGTGTCTACTTACTGTAAGCACTGTTTCTGTGAAAGCTTTGTTTTGTTTGAGTTTCATTATCAATTACCCTAGTCTGTTTCCCTTTGCTGCAGGAACATTTGCAGGTGCAAGCAGAATGCTGGCAAAGTCCTGAAACTGTATGAGATCACTGCTGCAGAGCAGCACTGGGAACTCCTGTCTGCCCCTCAGGTCTTCCAAAGCAGATTTTCATTGCCTGCATCACAGTGTCATGAAGCACAGTCAGAAGCTCCCAAAGCAGTTAATGCCAACACTGACAGGTCACTTCTGGGACTGGTCCTAAACAAGAGCTCTCCCTTGAGATGCACATACAGTCCCAGCTACATTGTGATTGTGGGGTGAGCAAAGAGGGAGAATGAGAAGTTTCTCTCTGGGACATGGAAATTTCCCAGCTCTGCGAGAAGAGGAGAGGACTTCCTCATGAATCATTGTTTTCATAAAAACCTAGCCTAATACAAGAACAGTCCTTAAGGATGGGAATCACCCCACCTAAGGATGACAATCCCTGAATCTGTGTAGGATGGTAAGGCTTCTTTTATAGCTGGTGGACACAAACGGGTGTCTCTAGCATGCTGCTCCTCCCATCCCAGTGTACACAGGCATCTAAAATAGATCATGTGAGTCACACGCTACAAATGCCCGTTTCTTCCCTTTGCTTAAAAAAGGAATCTAGACAACAGATGCCTAATTGTCGATGTCCAATGTTCAGTCACACGAAACCCAGTCTGGCTGGAAGGATGAGATTTGTTCAGCTGTGCCAATTAAACACGAACATCTCTAAAACAGGAGACAGCAAACAATGGTTAGGCAAGAATGAATTGGATTAACGAATACCAAATGACTAGAGGCATAAGACTGCCTGAATATGAATTATTTCCTTTTCCATCCCCTTCCCACTCTCTTTCATGAAAGATTAGTGTTGACTATGCAGATAAAAAGGACATGCCCCAAATCTTGACTGTCTTCTGCAAATACCCATAATTTGGAGAAAATGAAATGTCTTAGTTTGAATACAGCCAGTGTCAGAGAGCACGGAGGCAAAAGAAACCTTTAAACTAGTATTTACACTAAGCAAAGTTATGTGGGTTTACTCCTTTTACTTGCATTTGCTTTTCTCATAAAACATTGCAACTATGCTCTTTATTGCAAATTCTGCAATGAATTATCTGTATTTCATTTCAGATTAGGCTAAGTTTAATGAAAAAAAACCCCAGGGTAACTAGCCGGTCCCAATCCTAAACTTCAGGATAGTACAGCAGGTAACCACAGGTATTTCTGCTTCATTCCATAACCTGGATTAAGAAACTGTTAATATGGAGATCTTTGCAAAAGGGTCTCCCAGGGACCTCTGATTGCCACGCAAAGCCTTTTGCATACAGCAAATAGCACACAGTATTCCCAGTGGGGCACATAACACCCTCCTTTCACATTTGAAGAAGAGAATATTTGCCTTTGTATTTCATTAGCAACTTCCAAAACCTCACTGAGAAAACATTTGAACAAACGAGCTAAATAATCCTCCTTCTCTGAGCTAAATAATCCTGTCTCTCCACTTAATACAGAAGAAAAAGATGCGCAACGAAGTGTCATTGATGGTGAGGTGTTTTGATTTCGCAAGAAACTATACCGTTGTGATATTCTTTGTAACTGTACTCCCTTGTTTATTGAACTAGATTGGTAGGATCATGGTCCAGTTAGTTCAGATAAATAAATGAAGGAGCAAACAAGGCAGCTATGGTCCAAAAGGTCATTGATCAATTCTCTTTCTCCTTTCTTGTAAAGCAAACGGCTCAGCATGTTGGCCTCTTCAAGCATTTCTAAATCTAGACAGCAAAAGGCTTCATACAGCCATGGAAGAGTCACATCTATTGTGTGGGCCGAGTGTCTATTTAACTTTTCACATCCTTCCGGCAAACTTACAGCACAATAGTTCTGTAACTGTTACTGAGCGCTGTAATGCCACTGCATTATTTTCCTACATTTCCTTCACGGAATGTCTTTTAGTCTACTACCTTTTAATGACTTACAATAGTGTGTTTATATCTTAGTCAAATTGTTTTGTAAAAGTTTTTTGGTCACTAATATCACAGCCTTTTTCTTTCTACTTAAGCAATGATTCAGACACTGAAAACAAGCTTTAATTGACCAGGAGCTCTCTTAAAAGTGTGCAAGTAATATAAGCTTAATTTTACTATCAAACATGCATAGCTATTTATTTTACCTGTAAAATAAACTACTCATCAGAGAGGACATACTTTGAAGCACCTTTTCAAAAGCTCCCTTGAGATATATTTGAAAATATTAGTCCTTTCAGACAAAAAAATGCTAAGCAGACCAATACATTGATGAAGGACATCTGAATTTCCTTATACCAAATATTCACATATTAATTGGAACTTGCACCTCAAGGAAAGCGAAATCCTTTTATATAATGTGTCCAGATCCGAATGGACAAATAACAATATTTGAAAAAGCAGAGAGCCTACCATGACTGGGAAAAGAAAGAACTGTCAAAATGGGGAAACTAGTTACTTCTTGGAAAAAAAGGTGCTCAAGCAAATGCCAACAACCCCTTTATCTAGTGGGGAAAAAAAAGTAGCTCTAGGGAAGAAGCAGAAATCAACACGTGATCCCCAAGTTAAATGGAAGTCTTCAGTGAAGACAAAGCGGTGAGATAAGTACATGTCCACAACCATAGCCAAGGCATAAGCAAGCTTAAACAGCTAAAATGCACACGAGTCTACTCACAAGCCCACTTTCCTCTCAGAACTCTGAAAAATGGCCATATAATACCAGATCCAACAGAAAGGATTTTTAATGCAGGTGTTACTTACTTAGAGCTACAACATATGCTCAAATCATAACAGGATTTGTGCCAAGACCAGAGAATAAAAAGTGACTCAAAACTCTTTATCCTTTCATACCTCAGGCTCTATGTTAATCTTAGGACAAAATTTGAAGGAAAGAACAATTAATGACTTGAAGGTAAATGGACAATTGAATAAAACATAACACAGCTTTAGTAAAGGTAGGTCATGTCAGACTAGCCTGATTTTTCCCTTTGATAGAATACTTGATTTTCCAGACAAAAGAACGGCACAGAGAGATTAGATTTTATCTGAACTTCAGCAGAACATTCGGTAAGGTGTCACAATGGAGATTACTAGGTAAGATTGAAAAGAGGAAGATTAGAACAAGACTATGAAGGTGCTGGCTAAAGCGTCTGTTGCAAAGGAAATGCCAATGAACTGTGCTGAAAGGGGAACCTCTGGGCTGAAAACAGATTACTCCAGCAGTGCTCCTCCTGGATTAGTCTTGGCATTCATTTTGTTTACTATTTTACTTTGTGATTTCACCCCTAAAATAGGAATGAATGCAAGAAGTCTGAAAAAAATGAGAGGCATTGCCAGCATGAAGGGGGAAGAACACCATCTGAAGGGAAAACCAGACTGGAAGAGTAAACGTGGGATGAAATGTAACAGTACAACATACAGCGTCCTACAGTTAAGACGGATTCATCTCATCCAATCCACCTAAAAACTTTGTATCTTCGCAGCTGTTGAGTCTCCTTGTATAATCACTAGAAAGATTTGAAGAAGTCCGCTGGTAATTTTATACTATCTAGTTTAGACACATGTCTAGATGGGATGAATGGAGATTCCTTGGCGATTCTTCCCTTTTTCTATAGTCATTCATAAAGGACGTTTGGAAGACTTACTTAGGTGCCAAACTTCTAAACTTCTAAGTTTGATGATAAAAATCTCCCCGAGGACTAGTACAAATTTTCACTACAGCAGCTCATTAGCCAGAAATCAGACAGGAGGAAAGCATCCATCTTTTCGTATGAGCAGGGACTCTGTAAAACGCAAATAACTTCTTCAGACATACTACATAGGGTAGATTCATCTGAAACAGCAAAGAGTTAATACAAGTGTAAAAACACACTACTGTGATCTCATCCGAGTAAATATCTGACTGTTCATATTCTGCAAGAGTCTTTCAAAATAGTCTTGCAAAAAAACACTGCAAGAACAAGAATCGTGTGAACAGTTAAATACATCCTATCATAAGACTCCCTCTGCAAGGCAGAAGCACAATTTAAGCTTAAAAAAGCACGAGAGCAACAGGCTATAAACTTGCCACTAACAGATTTAGGTTTGGAAACTTTCTTAACCATCATAACAGTGAGGCTGTAGCACCGCCTTCCAGAACGGCTACTGAAGGCGAGAAACCTGGGGAGTTTTAAAAGTGAGCTGGACAGTTTTATGAAATAGATTATATGACGCAGGACCTGAAGAGAAGAGGCTGTACTTGGTGAGCCAGGAGGATCTTGATAGTTTTATATGCGCTTGAAAGAAAACTCAGGAAGCTAAATTCTTAAATGTAATTTGGAAATGGGCTCAAATGCCCTAGAAAATCTTTATTTTAAACTTTAAAAAAACCAGTAAGCCATCTCCCAAGCTCTTAATATATTTTTTCCAGTGTACCATAGTAAATTTATACAGATTTTCAGAGGGAAATAACAGATTTGTCAATTCTGATGACAGTAACAGAACCAAATATCTGAATCCAAAGCTATTGTTGATCTTTATGGGAGCATGTTAATATAATCATACCAAACATTTTGTTGTTGTTTTATTTTTAGAAAGAAATGAAGAAAGAGTGATTTGAGCAATATGAATGAGCCTTCCCTTGAAATATGTTCAAATGCACTATTTCTTTACTTTTTTTTAATTTGGACAGATCATGCACATGAACTTCTTATTAAAGAGCTTTTTTGGTATATACACATTGTTAAACAAATTAAATCATTAGTGAAAGAATACATATCATAATTAAAATAAATATTTTAACTTGAATTTATTTCAGCAACTTATTGCAATTTCATATGAAATAGGTTTTAAATTCATTACAAGATCAATCTACTTAATTTCTCATGTCCTTATGTAAATTTGAAAGAGAGCTTGAAGAGTTTAATCTAAAAATTAAATTTACAAAGCCTACAACATAGCCACCAGATGGTTTTGTAGCATGCCCAGTTTAAATCAGCTCAGTGTAAGTAAAGAGTCAACAACTGTGAATAATCAGATTTTATTTCTTCCCCTAGAACTTCAAATCCCACTGTGTCATTTTGCTATATGCCAGTCACAATTGTAGCAGTACCAAATAGCTATGGACTGAATCTACATTTCTCTTATAAATGCATCCTCTTGTAGTACAGCTATTGGGTAGTACATGCACTTAATGACAAAAATATTGGAATTGCAAAATAAATGTATGATAAAAAAGAAAATTGTTAGTCTTCAATTCCCAACCTTACATTACATTACCTCACCCAAGAAAAAGGAGGGAGTTAGTTAAAAATATATAAAGAATACATTACATTTGATATATCGCATTTTCTTTCATGCATCTTTGAAAAGTTCTTTGAAGCAAACATACATTAACTTGATTTTATAAGGTAAATGGAAAAATGAAAAGTTTAAGTGGCTTAATCACACAGTAAGCCTTCTATAAAACCAAAAATACAGGTAAAATCAAGACATCTCTTGATTTTTCTGTGCTATGTCTTAAACAAAAAAAGTCCAACAAAATTGGGAATATCAATTACATTGTTCACAGGGATATTTGTATCTTAAAATTAATTATTTTAGCTGTACTGTTCTACAAACTGTTTCCGTCTGGTCATAAAAAACTAAATGTTACTTTCTGTCTTTATCAGGGATCTTGCTTGCACCGTGCTGAGATGCACTAACACTGTGCAGTCTGAGCTATACGGCAGCTGTAGGTACACGGCCTATTAGCTCTAACTACAGTCCGAAGTACTGCTTTCATGCAAGAAAGCTTTCTCCATCCTCGGAGCGTTGCAGCTATGTATGCTTTATATGCTTATCTCCACCCTGCTCCATACATATGGTGGCATTTTGCTTGCAAAATCTAAATGAGGGCACGTGATGACCCTATGGGTTTCTGTTGCATGTGCCGAGTCTGAATTTTAGTTGAAGCTCATACGGTCTCTCCCCCACATGGATTTCCTAGAGCTTGTTAGCAAATCAGCATACATAAAACGTAGTAAACCAGATCTCTTCCTTTCATCTGGCTACCAATTCTAATGAAGCTTTTTAGGAATTTAATTACATTTGAACTTCTAAAGTTGAAATTTCCCAAAGGTCTTCAGTTTACCCTGTGACATGAACACAAGCTACCCTTTTGTATTCACATAGACTCCATACGTGTTTGCTTAGAAAGTCAAGCTGAACACTCGTCAAATACTGTCATTCAGGATTGCTTTGCCAATCTCAAAAGGTGCAAAGACAAGGATCAATATAACAGTGAAATTGTGACCTAAAGCCAAAATCATACAGAAATGTGACATCTGCATATGATGATAGAGTAAACACTGCGAAGCAGGACAGAATAGCAGGCAGAGATTCCCTGAAAAATAGGTATGCAGGAAGAGTGCACTTTCAGAGATCAATAAAGATTAATTTAATGCTTATTAACTTGACTGTCTTTCCACACCAGACATTCTCTTGCCAGCTCTACATACATAAAAAAATATATTGTGTGAACATAGTAATGATTGAAGAGGTAATGACTTATTTCAGTGTGAACTTGGTCTGTTCCTTTACATGAAGCTTCAGTGTCATTCTTTCATATATAAGGATATTATGTTAGGGGCAATGTTATCCAAAACAGACATACAAATCTATTTAGACTTCAGTCTTCACTGTTGGGTCTTTATCTTTATTAGATATATTAGCTATTGAATAAGTACATCTTGCATAGATACATTATTTTAACATAGAGACCATGTGAAATGGCCAGAACTAAAGGTATAGGTTGAAGCCTAGTTGCAATATGCTAAGTTGCTAAGTGAACAAGGTTTTATGGTTAATTTTTGAAACAAAGCCATAAACTCATACTATAAACTGTCACTCAGAATAATAATCATTACAAAGCTTTTCCTAATGAGCTTTAAATATATTGGTTTTACTTCTTTCTTTTTTTTTTTTTTTTCTTCTTTTCAAGAGCAGCAGCAGCAGCAGCTGTGATAATGAAACAAACTCAGGCTCATTAACAGCAGGCCAAGCTCCGGGCAGGTATTTTTTCATGGGTGAAAAGTTTCCCATGTTAGCACTACACTTGTCAAGAAGGAAGCTTTCTGAAGCAAAGCAGACAGTCAGAAACATTTTGCAGTATCATTCCCTCTTAAAAAACTTACATGTAATTTCTATCATGTTGCAATTGAAAACACTGAGAAGTAATGCTCACACCAAGCTAAGAGTGCATTTCTTTTATTTTGTTCATTTCAGATATGCATTGCAGATAAGTGTTACATATTCTCTCATTCCTAAACACAACACTGTCCTCCCCAGATCTATGTATCTTTTCAGAATTAGTTTACATTTCATACGGCACAAAGCCTTAAAAAGCTGCTTAGGCCAGGCTAAAGCCAGGGATCAGGCTAAACTGTTTTAAGAAGATCTCAGAGTGTCTAAGGACCTAAAATATTTTTTGCAAGCTAGAATTTATTATGCACTTACACCTTGGTGCTTGTTTGAAGAGAGATGGCTGTACGTGCAGGAAATAAAAAGATAGACAAGCAAGGAACTTATCTGATGGATGAATGGGATTGTAGTCTTTAAGCGTATGGACAAAAGAAGTGTCAGTTAAGTATAGGAAAGTGAAGTTGAGGACAAAATTGCAGACAGAGCTTTTGAGTTTTTCCACTGTTGAAGAAACACCCAGTTCTTTCCCACAGAACAGAATGTTAAAGAGTCTCTTCTTTATTAAGACATCATTTTATCTTTCATGTAAAAATGAAGACTCTCTCTCCATTGAAACAAAGAGTATAAAAACCCAAGAATATATCTATCACAACTCAAAAGTTTAGCAAATCAATATGGCATTTGTTTCATGACTTTCCAAGATGTCAGAAATAAATGTTAACTTTGGGATAAAGTTAATGCAAAACAGCACAAGAACCAATTTTCTTTCTTAAGAAAAAAAAAAGTAAGCAGTTGTAAATATTTTTTTTCAGACTAACAATAAAAGTTAGTCTGAAATGACTTAAAGAATAAAAGACAGGACAAAGTCATCATTATTTTAATGACTTTGCATATATAGATTTTTTAAATCTCTGTTTTCTATAAGGAGATCCAGAAGACACTGTTTCTTGATATTATGCATCATGTAATTTCCAAGAAAGATTAAGTCTCTACTGAAGCTACTCTACTGAAAAATATTTAAGTATTTGGATGAAATACCATCCACTTGAAATTACATGAAGTTGAGTAAAGAATGTGGACATCAGTTTTTATTCCAGTAATGGGTTTGGCAACAGAAAAATGATCAGTCTTTTTTGATTAAAAGCAGCTTTTTTGCTCATGTTTTATTTATACCAGTATTGTAATCAAAATTGAATGAATAAAATGATAGTAGCGAGTTACTCTGTTCCACAGAACTACCACCATATGAACCACATGTGAACATCTAGCAAGATTTGGTACAATGGCAGCAAATCTATGTTCTGTTTACATGAAGAGAAAGCTGAGGAAAGGAAAGCAAGGAAATGGGAAATCGCAGCAAATAATCTGAGGTGTCTGAAAGTTGCTTAGAGGATCTGGCCTGTTGAAAAAGGGTATGAGCCAGGTTGAAGATACAACCCAATCTGCTCTGCTTCTGCTATAGTGCAAGGCTTGTCTTGGTGTGTTCTGACCTGGAACAGGGCATTGGTAACTGACAGGAGATGATTCGTCTATGGGTAAGTACTAGCAGAGGTAACACAGAGAAAGTCACGCAGATTTACATAGAAAAGCATATACAGTTTATATATGAATAGTATTTGAGGTTACTAATCAAGACTGATCTTCCACAGGATCAACACCAGTGTCCCTATTTGTGCTCAGTGAAACACGACAGATACTCATGAAACCCACGTGACGTAACTGACATTATGTGGTATCTGTGCCTCATACGGGTTCAGCACGCCTTCTGTTGCCTTTCTGAAGTGTATAAAGAAAATAAACTATGATGAAAGAATAAGCCGTCAGTGAATACTACCTAAGAGTACCATACCAAGTTAAAATAAACACAGCTGATGGCATGGGTGAAAGACAAATTCATATACCTCAAGGAAATTCCTTTGTGAAAAAAACTTCTAGAGGTAGTCTGGCTGATCTATCATATGATGGTGTAAAAAGGCATGATGCAAAGTCTAATTAATGAAGGAAAATTGAAACAAAAGAAAAAAATAAAGAAAAAATGAGTTCTTAAGCAAGAGCAATGTAACAGGGAAAGGAGAAGAATAAAGAATTCTGGTATCTGCAGAAGACATGACTATGAGTGTCTTGTTTTGCTTCACTCTAGTTTCCTTGGGAATCACTTCGACACTCTAAATGACAGACATTCTACAAAACTCATGAGTAGTTTAAATTAAATACAGGCCTGTAAGATGAGCTATGAGAGTTAACCAGCATCAAAACTACAATAATCACCAACTGAGAAAGCAATCTAATATTTAAAAAGTGGATTTCTACATCACAGAAAGGCTTTCCACTTGCTTTGGTTGCAGGAAGAATTCTTGTGGCAGTACATTGTGTACAGCATGGAAATTTATTTGTAAAAGTCCACAAATGTAGGTCTAATGAAACGAAACCATTAAACTTCAGTTAACATTAAAAATATACCCTTATCGTACTGTTTTAAAGACTCAAGGCAATGTTGCTAACTTCCAGATCATAAACTCTAAATATGTATTATCCTTAGGAAAGCTGAAGATTTTACACCATACAAAAATTATAACCAACCAACCAACCAACCAACCTTGATCAAAAGTTATCTAGAAACCAAACCTTGTCACTTGCATTACTTAGATGAGTCTCAAGCACAGTAACATAACATGATTTGAACATCAAAACGATGATGATTTAGGCATATATTTAGATTTACTGTTTGCAAGAAACTGTTTTTCTAGATTTATAAGACATTAGAGAATTCTTAAATTTTGTAACATTTATTAAAACTCAATGAGCTTTTAAAAATGGTAAAAATCAGAAACCAATAAACCTTTGCCTAATTTGTTTTTAAAAAGACCTGCAACTTGAAAAATACCTAAGACTAGGTAACATAAAGGATCCAATATAAACCAAAATCAGAAAATTCCAGATCTAAGGTTGAAAATCAATCCCCAAATGAAGTAAGATGATTGATGTGTGCAACATTCAGTTGTAGAAATTTCTGGGAAGAAAAGCAAGAACCGATACTGTTTTTAATCTAATTCTGAACTTCACTGTACGTATGTATTAAAATTACATCTGTACAATTTGAAGCTAAGCTGTTGCATGAACAAAACTTTCTGGAATATATTTTCCCTTTCTGTTGTGAACAAGGTTATCACGTGCATTAATGCTCAGTTATAGGTAGTCTCTCCTAGTCTAAAGCAACTTCTGAAGTCATCAGGACTGACGGAACTATCATGATAAACCAATATGTATTCCTACACAGTTATACAACTGCACATGCGTAAGTATTGGTCATAACCTCATGCCTTTTGTGACACAGCAGCAGAAATAGCAGTGTCTTCTGGTATCAGTTCTGTGCCATCAGCAGCACAATCAGTGAAAAATGGAAACTCTCCTAGTAAGACACATTGATAACAACCAAAGGAAAATGCTTCTGTCTATCAGGCTGTACCTATTACTGGGTCAAGACTCCCAATATCTTGAAATAACACCCAAGGATTAATGAAAAGTTATTGTTATCTGATGATACTTGTTTTGAGTGACTACCTGATAGACGAATTCAAATTAGAAATTATAACCCTTGAATTTTAGTTCATGACCAGTCTCCTAAATCATTCAGTTCATCACAGATTATGGTATATCACTTTCATCCTTTGCTTGAGCTATCTTTTAATTTTCAGTAGTAAAAAAAGAAATCACAAATCCCATTTATACAACATATTTTGAAATCTGTATTTAAATATTTTTAAAAGCAAATTATAATGATCAAATGCCTTTCTAAATGAAAGAAAGCAGTCAAACACAATGAGGTGCCAAAACTGTGAGGAACTTTGTCAACTCCTGTTTTTATTTCCTGTTTTTTTTTTTTTTATTCTTACTTTTCATAACATTTATTGGCACTCTGGGCTAGGAAAAATTAAAAACAAAAACTGAAATACTACCAGTTTCTTCTTTCCGAGTAGAAATATATTCAAAGCTTTCTTAGGCAGATCTTAAGGCAAGTAATCTCTAATGAAGGACAAAAACTAAATGATGAAAGAGAATTTGTACACATTCAAATGTCCCCAAATAACACGTTTCAGATGAAATGCATTTATCATCATAATTAACAGTTGTATTTAAAAAAAAAAAAAAAAGAAAATTGAGAATGCTTTGATCAAGAGACAGGAAAAAGAAAATACATAAACCCTAATTCAGAAAAAGTGATAAAACCCTCTTCTTACAAATGCCATGTTTATCTATTTAAACTAAAACAAGTCTTTTAGATCAATTGTACCCAGCCTCACAGTTTTTTGGCCGCTATCTGCTTATTTTCTATGATGATTTGGTTGTAACAGTTCTTTTTCTGCCTCCGGAAACAGTGCAGAAAGCTTCACAGAACACAAGGTAAGAGCTGGGGACTGTGAAACAAAAAAGATTCTATTTAAACAGAGTAAGATCTTTAGTGATCACTTCTCTCCATCAGAATTACACACTCAGTGGCTAAAGGAAGCTACAGCTCTACGTCTCAATTTCATATAAGCACCTGGCCTCAGGTTCTTTCTCTTTGGCAGCTAAAATCCAATAGATTATGATTATTTGTTTGTTTGTTCCACTACAGCACAACTGGATCCTATGTACTCCTGATTAGATGGGGAAAAAACAACTCTAAATATATTCATGTTTTTGAAAACTTGGGTACAGTGATATGTGATTTAATGCCATTAACAAACAAAGTATCTAGTAACAAAATGTCTCAAAACTCAATTGAAGTATTTTATGCTGATGCATACTTCACATGTTGAAATTTGTATTATGATTCCAGCCTAAAACAGTGATTACAGAAATCCAGTTTGAAGATGTACAACAGTGTGTATCAATGTCAACAAATCAAATAAAATTTCACTTTGAATGCAAAGTTCATTGTCCAAAGCAGACCAACACGACTCAGACAATACCCAGAATTACACAATGAGCAGCAGAGTCTGACCTCTCTATAGCTCTAATGGAAACAAAACTAACAGTCATTAAATTCATTATAGCAGGGTTAGTAACTAGGCATTCAGAGTAAAGAAGCAATATTCAATTAGAATTGAAGAGTGACTCTGCGCGTGTGTGTTTCATGGCACTGATTTCACATTGATCAAGAGGTCTGATGATACACTTAAAACAGCAAAGAAAATGTGTGATTATATGTCAAGCAGAGTATGAATTGAGGAAAGAAATATGTGACTACAGTGTTTACAACAACATGATTTGATTTAAAATAAATAAAAGCCTATTAAAAAGTTATATAGCTGTGATTGGTAAAATATACTTTACTGTATGCAGAATTTACTTCAATGAAGTCAGCTTGTATCAATGGTTTGATTTTGGAAGTCTTTTCTAGTATTACCGGTATTGCAATAACAAGTAATTTAAGACAAGAACCCAGGTCTGGTTTATGTTCAGAACAGGATTTGGAAACAGGATCAAAAATATTTGTCCTTCAAGCATTTCGTTTTCTGTGAAAAAGGCATGAAAAGAATGGATCTATAGATAAAGCACCATACTTACAGCTAGGGTGGGTTGGCATTTCCCCTCCTAAATGGAGTGACTGTTAAAATTCTACCAGTCAGTCAGGATTTTCAACACCAGATGGTTGTATCATGATCAATTTCTTTACCTTTTGAAATAATTTTATTTGTAGAGAGTTTCAGGAAAATGGTTTGACCACTGCCATGAATGCAAAGAACAAGAAAAAGCTGGTTTACTTGCACAGAATAATAATAACCATCACCACTGCCACCACCACCTAAAAATCATCTTAATAGAAACTCCTACTTTTTATAACATAGGTCCTTGAAATTTATGTAACAGCACAGACTGTCTCCTGGTGTGGAAGTGCTCTGTTTTTACATTTCAGCAACAATCTAAAATACACACGTCTGAAATTTACATTATGGATTTAGGCAGTAAAATTCTCCAAAGATTCCATGCTTCCTATGCATTTTCTATTCCCACGTAGCACTTCTATGCCAGCAGGATTACATAATTCTTTACTCCTGCCTAGAAACTCAACACACCCTGTTCCAAGTCTCCTTAGCATGAACAGGACCTTGCCTGCAATTCTTTCCCCCAGCAGAGAAGCAGCCACAGCTGAGAGCAATGAGCTTCTCAGTTCTCAGCTACCTTGGTAGTCTGGAGTGGAACAAAAGAGTCTCCCAAGAAATGACAAATCATGAAGAGAAGCAAGGTGGAAATTTTTAAGAAACAGACATGGGAAAGTGGGACTAGGAAAATATGAAGGGAGAGGGGAAGGAGTAAGGATCTACTGCAAAGGAATGATGGCTTACCCCACTGTCATCCCAGCCACGTTAACTACTCAGCAGTGACGTGTGAAAGGCCAAGTACAAGTGCACTCAACTCAAAAAAATTCAGAACTGACAAAGACTGAATTCAGGCCCACAGACATAGAAATGATTTTACAGAACCCTATCGGGGCTGACCTACTGCCAATTCTCGTCTTTCTCAACACTCCTGCAGCACTTGACACTCTGCCTGGTATTTTTTATCCCCATCCTACAAGAATCCCCAGTTCCCTGAAGCAGAGAAATTTTATGGCACATATATCCACTAATTCTGAGCACACCTTTGCTTGATATATTTTTATTTCTTCTAAACTTATTTATACACAGAAATGCCATTGACTCGTACTACGCCCTTCTCTTCTGCATGTCAAGGCCTCAGTGCCTGAAGGATGATGAAAGGTAATGCAAAAAATCTGCAATTCAGTGAAAAGCTTACGTCTCCTCAGATCACTGCCCAAAATACCATGGCAATGAATGGGATGGCTGCCTCCAGAGCAGCAATGTCCTAACATTGACATTCCCACTTAGTCTTCTCTATGGCACCAAACTACAGTTTTCAGCCAAATGATTTCCATTTCAGGTTTAGAGTTGTAACTGACTTACATTTTCAATGAAGTTAATATAATCTCAGAAATTTGCTCATTCTTAGAGTGGACAGACTCATATGAAACTGAAATAAATCAGGCAGATAAGCAGCTCTCAAAGAATACATTCCATGTAGCAGGATCAAAAGCTGTAGACAATCTAATCTCACAAGATTTTGGCTACATGCAGAAAAGAATCAGAAGTAAAAAGTATTTTCTGTATCATTGCAGATAACATTCAAGGCCATGGAGCCAACTACAATTTTGATATCTAAATTCTGAGATATTTTGAAAAACAGTTTGAAATATTTCTGAAACTAAGGTGCACGGAATATGACAATTAGAGTTATCTATATAAATTAATAGAAGTATATAACTTTTCTGATATTGCATTTTGAAATAGCACAATAATGTAACTCAACTGGTACTTAGGAAGCACTCTTTAAGGTGCAATTACAAGTCTCCCATCAGAGACATTTCAAAATGAAACAGTGACTGTAAGAAAGATGAATCTGCCTCAACCAAGGGATACGATGATAATTCACACCCTGCACTGTCATCTTCAAGATTTATACTTTAATTTTCTAATCTTATTTTCTTTCTCCCAAGGTCTATGGCAGTGACTGAATATACTCCAAAAGCAAGCTTTTCTTCCTTTGATACCAAAGAACTGTTTATGATGAATATAAGTATCAGCATAAGTGATATCATAAGATAAAAACAAGAAAACAAGAGATAAAACATGGATACAATAAAGCACAGCACAGTTATCTTTGAAAGTCTGGTATGAGACTATCACAGGCATGAAACCAGTGTTTAAATAACAGAATTTTCACATCATCCAAATCCAACACTTGAATTAATAGATTCAGAAGTGGTAAAGGGAAGGAAGAAAATATCTTGGTTTGAGATTTATTCCAGGAAATACCAATACTTTGAACTTACCTATCATTCCTTAATAAGGAAATAAATTCACAGATATTGTATCTGACCCATACGTTCACAGAAACAGAAAAATGGATAACAGACATAAAGTAAGATCTTCTAGGAAGCTTGTCTCCCCTTTCTGAAATCTGAGTTTTGCTATAAGAATATGACCAGAACAACAAACATGGGAAAATACTGTAACTTTTTCTCCTAAAGAGCAATTTTTATTGGTTACAGGACATAAAGGAATTTGTTTTCTACTCTCCAAAAAAGACATTAGAGAGACATGTCAAATAAATTTCATGCTCCTCTTTAACACAGATAAATAAGAACACGAGGGATAAATGACTGAGAATCCCCAATCCCCTTCCACCTCTCATACAGAGCCATTTTCTGCTGGGAAACAAAAAATTATTCTCTCCTGGAACTGAATCAGAAGGCAGACCCGTCAGTCAGTAGCCAGCATATGATTCAGCTCAGCTTTTCAGTAAGTTAAAAAGTCCAAAAGCCACCAAAAAAGGGTTTTTGAATGAGAGGGCTGCCTCCTTAGAACTCTTCTGAAATGCCTGCTGATCACTCCTGTGAATCATGCCTGCTGCAAGAGGAGCACCTGTGAGTTAAGAAAGCAGGGACTTTCGGTGACAGCTGGCAAGCAGACACTCCCTCTATCGAGGGACAGCTTTCTTTCAACTAAAAGGTAGGACAAACATGAATTCCTGTAGCTGGACACTGAAAAGGTACTAGATCAATGATTAAAATACATAGCAATTACAACCCTTCCCAACTATAGTGTTTTTAAAGAAAAAAAATCCAATACAGTGTTTTCTCAAAAGAAAAATATGTTTGTTATATTGAACAAGAGGCTTCACAAAATATGCTGATTTTCACTTATATTTTATGATTATACTAGCAAGCATTGAATAATTGAATAATAAACACTATTGCAAGTTGGAAAAAGACATTCCACTGAAGTCTCTGGAAATGATACCAAATGTTAAAATAGCTCTAAGTATTTCACTTCTGTTAAATTAAGTGCTTGAATCGCAGAATGATTTAGCTGTGCCTTCAAATGCTTTTAATATTCCTTCATACAACGTACACAATCAGAAAACTATTTCTGCTGTAGTTCACTCACATTTCCAAGAGCATGCATTTTGAACTGGGGTTTTGTCCTACTTCTAAAGCCAACTTACAGAAATACTACTTGTCTCCCAGATTAATCATGTTACATTTTTACTAGCCTGATTATTTAACAAATTACTAACAGTGAATATTTCCCGTGCGTTCAAACAGCTTCTGTTTAAAATATTCCGGAGTAGCCTTGTAACACTTACAGTAACAGTAGGCAAAACTGCTTGAGCTTAACAAAAAAGTGTGAGTTGTACAAAAGTGCTGAAAAATTAGATTGAAAACAAATACTTCATTTTCTTTCATCTGTTTTGATGTGTCTGCTTTTATTCTTTAAATACATTGGAAATGTATCTATGCGAAAAAGTGTAAGGACAGGGTTACAAAAACGACCATCTTTTTTTGGGAAGCAGCTTATCACAGCTATAAAACTGAGGCTGCATTGAAAGCTGTCTCTAATTTTTTTTTACTTTAAACAAGATTTGAAAAGTTACCTGGCATACAAGTTTCTTTTTCTTTTTTTTTTTTCTGCCCCCCAAGATTTCCTCTAAACTGATTTTTAGATCAAAGAGGGGGAAATACTTCAGGTATTTTTCACAGTCTAGCCACTAATGTTTAATGAAAAAATTTTACCCCATAAATCTACATTGGACTTTAGGCTCCTCAGCAATCAATTGTGGTGTTGCCCTTATTTTACTTAAAAGTTCATGATTTGAAAACTGGCTTTTGAAGGGACAAAAATTAACTTTCGATGCAGATTCCAGATGACCCTCACTGTGCCAACTGTTACAGCTCTACTCTATGGACACAGTTAGACTAAGACGCAACATTTTCAAAGTACCCATCTCAATAAAGTAAAAAATCCTCTTATTAGAGTGTTACCGTGTTATACATTAATACAGCAGGGCCCAAATTTGGTGTAGGAAGCCACCAACACAACTTCTTCCATGCCTTATGTTACAGCTCATATTGTCAAATGCAAGTATGGGCTTATCTTTGCCCACACACTTCCTTCATACCTGAAATTAAATAATGCATGGTGATAACTCAAAAGAACTTCTTAGTTTGCTCAATATTAACAAGAGTACTTCACACTTAATTGTCTTGCAGACTATTAGATTTTTAGTATTACATTGTTTTAAATCATTATCTTTTTTACTCTGTTATATATCTAATCTATTTACTTAAACGTATTTGATGCAGTTGTGCCAGAATTTTTGTTATAAGAGGTTCTCAGATGTACCTTTGTCTGGTATGGGAACTTACACATCAGGACACACATAAATCAACGTGCCCAGAACGAGTCTGTAAAAGGAAAGCATCCAAGCTGTCACAGCTTCAGCTCTCAATCATGCTCCAGAGCCTTTCTATATAGGAGGAGTGGGGAAGCAGAGAATCAAGGACAGAATATGAATGCTGAGTTTGTTTGTTATTTTTGGAATTTAAGGAAAATCAGAATCTTAAAGCTGTTTGGCATTTGTTTTAAGAAAATACATCCCTGAAATTTGAAACACAGGGCTTTATGAAGGCAAAATGTCATGGCAAATAAATTTCAAACCCATGAATATGTCTGGGAAAGCGAAATGGCCTCTGTCAGCTGAAGCTGATCTTGACTCAGGGTCCACTTTGCTGTAGAACCTCCCATCCTTCCAGTCTTCCTCCCCCAAACTCCTCTCCCCTAAAGCTCCTGGTTTTACTTCTTTTGTCCCAGTTCCTCCCAAATCTAATCTTCCCTATCCTAGAGTGCCAGTGCTTTGCCTCCCAAAGTTCCACTCTCCTAAATTCTGGCCATGCTGCCCACTGCAACTTCCAACCAAACTCCATCTCCTTTTCCCACGATGCTCCCGAAAAACCTCTTGCTTTCCCCCCTCTACTTCCAATTTCTTTCCAGATCTTCTAGAATAGAATAGAATAGCATAGAATAGCATAGTTCAGCTGGAAGGGACTTACAGTGATCATCTAGTCCAACTGCTCAATCACTTCAGAGCTGACTAGAAGTTAAAGCATGTTGTTAACGGCATTGTCCAAATGCCTCTTGAGCATTGACAGGGCTTGGGGCATTGGTCACCTCTCCAGGAAGCCTGTTCCAGTGTTTCACCACCCTCTTGGTAAACAAATGTTTCCTAATGTCAAGTCGGCACCTCCCCTTAGGTTTTACTGTCAAATTCTCTCCCACTGAAGCTTGTCACCCAAGTACCCTCCCAGAATTCTTTTCCTCATCTATTCCTTCCAATTCCACACTGCATCTGAAATCTGCTCATATCAAAACCCGTCTTTACCCAGCCTAGCCCTGTAGCTCCAGACACTGGAAGTACTCACTATTGCTCAATATGCTCAACGATTTTAGTGTTTCCACTTCTGTATAACAAAACAAAAATACTGAAGACACTTTTAGAAAGTGATTAGCACTTCCAAAGTTAGGCATGTCCATAACCTTAGTTGGGCTGATTCAGGGCTCGAGACTGAATATTAACATTTGTGCTTCTGAAAAGCTAATTAAGTCTTTCGTTCCAGGCATTTGCAGTTACATTGATAACACAAGCTCTGTAATAGCTCACCACCTCTTTAAGGAGGTCTGTTCAATTGGGTCACCCTGCACCCGAGCATTTTCTTAGGGACTCCTCAAGTGTGAGGTGGAGAATCCAGGAGGTCTGCTGCAGGTAGTCACTATCTGCAAAGATCTGCACACTGATCGTGAGACCTACCCCACACGCTCATCCTCACACGTCTGATCAACACGAGCAGTATTAAAATCAGAGAAAGCTGGAGAGCACCCCAAAGAAAATGTCCTTCTTTTATGCCTAAATTGACATTGTCTTCCAATAGCATTAAGAATATAAAGCACTTACATTTTAACACATTTTTGTAAATAAAGCAGCCAAACATATTTTTAAATGTAGAATCATAATTTTTTATTTGTGCAGAAGACATAAGCAGCCTGGTAAAAAGAGCAGAACACTCTTCCTTCTTTTTAAAATGGATGTGCCAGAAATTCCTCTATGACACGGCGTGCAGCCTTCCTAAAATTAAAGACTTAAGACTTTGTGGTTGGTGAAAGAGTTCAGCATGGCTTGCCATGAAAATTGATAATTCTGCCTTTTAAAAGCATCTTGGAGAAAGAGAAGTATGCCTTTTAATAATTGTGGCCTAAATTACTATGTTGTATAAACCAAAGGAGAATATCCTTAGTAATATAAGTGAGAGAGAAATGTACCAGACAATACTGTTTCTCCTAAACAGAGCCAGTGCTGACTGAGCTTTATTCTCCCACAACAGTCAGTTACTGAACGCAATTTTTAAAGATTCAGCATATCTTCCATTGGTAGCCTAAAGGATCTCCAAAGTGTATGAGTGCACACATTAGTTAAAACTTCATATTGTCATTTATCTTTCTGTTCCACCAGGACGTGACTTATTTGCTGTGCTCTAAAACTTCGAGCTATTGTCTCAACTTACTTCAACCAGTTATCTGAATAATGTTTTCTAATATATTTATGCAATGGACTGACATAATAAAACTTACCTTACATGGAGCTGCATTTAGGAATCACCAAATTAATCTCATACTATCAAATGTTGTTTGGCTTTGGACATCTTTTTCACATGACAACTTTTTTCGCTAAAGTACTTGCTATTTGGTATCAACGTATTTTTTACAGGTGACAGAAGATTTTGGTGTGGTTGGGTAGTTCCCTCTCTACCTTTCAGGCCAGGAAGCCAAAGCGGGCCATCGCCTGTTCTCTGGACCTGAGCCCCACTGGCACAGTCTGGCCATATACAAGTAAAATACATTAAAAAAAAAAAAAAAGAATAAAAAAGGCTCCACCCGAGTGCCTAGTGGTGCCACTCGCTAGGCTGGCCAAGTGCCTACCTCCTGAAGCGTGCCTGAGGATTGCCTGGGAGCATGGCAGCGGCTTCAGGCTTCAGCGAGGGCCTGTCAGGGCCTGGGCCGGGCCCTGGCACGGCTCAGTTTACAAATACAGCCATAGCCTAGGATTACCAGATCAGCGACATTTCAAAAGACTGCCAACAGACCTGCAGGTGGCTTACAGCATAAAGGAATTAGCAAGATCAAACTAACATAGCTGCTTCACTGAAAGCAACGAAACTACCATTATAGCTCATGTAAATCCTCTGCCCTGGATTGCCTAACCTGGTAAGCGAATCTTGCACCAGACACAACCTGAACTTGAAGAGAATACAAGAAGTCTGAGTAACTCTGGCAGCAAAAACTCTTCTTCATGGCTCCTCCAGGGTCAGAATTGCTTCTCAGCTTCTCTTCAAGCTCAAGGACTTCCTGCAAGCGAATGGGAGCTTGTGGATCACCAGCCTTTTCCTCATTATCACCATTTTCCAGCAGACTCAGCCTGATCTTTTCAGTTATAAATCACTTATCAATGCCCCATGCACAATTCCGCACAGGGTGGTGTATTACTTATTACCAATCACATCAGTAGTTCCAATTGCTGAATTTTAGTTTTTAATACTTTCCAGGAAACAGCATTAGAGGTATTTATTTCTGCATTAAGTCATTTTCTAGGTCAAGTTCAAAGCATACGTGTAATTCATAATTCTGACCCAAGATTATTAAAGGTTCGATAAATTTGTCTTACTTTGCGAAATTTAAATTAGGTTAAGGATGGAATCGGTTGTTAATTACTCGGGGGATGAGAAAAAGTGTAGTTGCTTACTAAACAAATTCAGATAACCTAAATGATTCTATGATTCTCTGATTGCTTTCCTCACTGACTTACCAGTGATTTTTCTTCAACTTTTATTACTCTAAAAGCACTCACTCTCTTACCATCCCCATAGCTTGTAAGAGTTTAATTACTCTAACCAGATGATCTTTAAGGTCCCTTCCATTCCCCCTCACAATTCTACGATTCTATAATTTTCATTTCAAAAAGTCCATTGTCATGTTCGTTCACGACAAAGTTCAGGGAAATGTTACTCACCAACCTTTTATAAATACTATTCCTCTGGAATGACAGAATGTCATTTTAAACATTTCTTTACATTTTGCATGCCCTGACTGTAGGGGTATGAGAAGTGACATTACTGAAAAACTGACTGTAGCCTGTTAAATCTTTACAGAAAGCAAAATTAATTCAACTTGCACTACCTTTTATTTATGACTTCCAATATTGTCTGCTCCCCTGCAGCCCACATCAGCCATGATAAGGTCCTCCTCTCTCCCACTAGAGAGAGGAAGCAGTGTCAGGGATGACTCCTGTCTCTGGACAGGATAACCATGGGTACCACACACACACACAATGGCCTGGGAATGGTGATGCTGTCAACATTCACATCACATTAAAAAAACAAATAAAGTAGTGAACAAAGCTCAGCCAAAAATAAATACGAAATCACACGTAGGGTCTCTCATGGAGAAATCAGCCATGTAGACTGTGGTAGTGGTGTCTGGGAGACTACTCAACCCGAACATTGATTCCAAGAGACGTTCACCTAATATTTTTCGTGAAAAGTGGGAAAAGACAAACAGCATACAATTCCGATAAAAAATAAGTCTATTGAAAATAACTTCTGGACATGAAACAGAGGAAGAAGAATTTGGCCAAATCATACTAAGGCTATCTTGTATCTCAGTATTTATCTTTCTCTAACACTTAATACTTATCCCAAATGGAAAATATGCAGCATAGAAACCACCACTGATTATTTGTTCAGAAGAAAATAGTATCAAAAAAATCAACCCAAAGAACTCTACTCAGTAATCTACACAAAGGAAACAAGTAGAATAATGATTATGTAGGGGGAAACATCTAGATCTTTAACTAAGAATGTCTGCCTTTTGTAAAGACAACCTTTGGGCCTGTACTAAGTGATCTATTAGGACAGAATCTGTTACAGAATCACAGAATCACAGAATAGTAGGGGTTGGAAGGCACCTCTGTGGGTCATCTAGTCCAACCCCCTGCCGAAGCAGGGTCACCTACAGCAGGCCGCACAGGACCCCGTCCAGGCGGGGCTTGAATATCTCCAGAGAAGGAGACTCCACAACCTCCC
>Ga0065711_1030989_pt1 | contig 30870 bp, 27 predicted proteins | sample Hoacrofraction12_FD_59098 | JGI IMG/M metagenome (GOLD analysis project Ga0065711, IMG submission 59098) | Hoatzin crop microbial communities from Cojedes, Venezuela - Epithelial fraction 12 v2 (version 2) | ecosystem: Host-associated > Birds > Digestive system > Esophagus > Crop | place... | reverse complement strand
TGCTATTCTATTCTATTCTATTCTATTCTATTCTATTCTATTCTATTCTATTCTATTCTATTCTATTCTATTCTATTCTATTCTATTCTATTCTATTCTGTTCTTCACATATTTTCAACCTGGCAGTGCTGGGACACGTCCTTTGTACTATCCCATCCCTTGACTCACCCCACTCTGTGCCTTTCCCCTGCAGCACATGCCCAACTCAGTAGCCTGGAGGAGTCCCTCCACGTTGGCAGCAAGAGATGCTCAACAGCCTGTCCCCACCTGTCCAGCTCAGCAAGGGCTTCCTTTGGTGTACAGGAGTTCAGTGGCTCTTTCCCAGCACGCCTTCCCCTTGCAAGGGATTTTGGGAGGGTGAAGCTCTGCTGTGGGTAGCTGTGGAGCTGTGACCTGCTTTGCAAAACCCAGACACAAGGTTCTGCTTCAAAGTCCCCAGATGAGGCGAGCATGGCCAGTGCATTATCGCCAGCAGGGAATGCCCACCCTCAGGACACAGGGGACCAGAGCGGCAAGCTCGCCTTCAGCAGCAGCTCAGTCCATCTTCTTTATGGTCTCTGATTCCCACATCACATGTGGACATGGCCAAAGGCCTCTCCCTCTTGAGCAGCACAAGCACAACACCAACTTCACTTTCCAGGCCTCGGGGAAGGCTGCTGGACCTCTGCCCATTTCCACAGTGATGCTCCAGAGATCAATGAGTACAGAAATATCAGAAGCTGAAAGCAGAAGCGGAAACCTCTGCCTGGTCCATGTCGGTCCCTATTTTTCCTAGACTGAGCTAATATCCTCCCTGCAACACCCAGGCAGACGGTTTGCAGGACCATTTCTAGCACTACAACACCCAGACAGACGGCTTTGGGGACCAATTCTAGCACTACAACACCCAGACAGATGGCTTTCCAAACTTAACACCGTCACTACAGCACGCAGACAGATGGCTTCTGGTATCTGAGACCGACCCAACACTGCCCATAAAGGTGGTTACTGCAGTTCAATGCCACACCTACAGCTCTCGGGGCAATAACGAGCAACGCCCACTCTTACAATAAATACTGAGAAAGATCCTCAGAGCCAGCACTGATGCCAGCACACAGATGGATTTCTCCTAGGCACCAAAGTCAAGTGATATAATGCGCACAGCCATCTCCCCCAGACCCTACAGCACTGAACATCTCTCCTATCATGCTAAACAATAGTATCTAAATACCAGTACAGACAGCTTGCTCCCAAGTTAATGGCCTGTCAGACCCCAGATGCATGCACGAATCAAACCATGGCCTCTGGAGTATATTACAATGGCACACACTAACTGCAGCACCAAAGCAAGTGACTTCGCAGATCCTGCCGAGGGTATCACAGCAGAATGGGCACACAATTAATGTGGACAGATGCACCCACCAGCCTCAGCCTCACCAGCACAGGTAGCACTAAACCACTTTGCCAGCAGTGAGGACCTGAGCCCAGGCTCCCGGAGAACATGTTCTTCCCTTGCTTGCCGTAGCTGGAGCTTGAGGGACCATCTCCCCACTGCCATTACCCGTGCAAAGTGGCCAGCTGGCTAGGAAGCGCAGGCATCCCACAGCCACATTGCCACAGCAATGGGAGGCAATCTGTACCCTGCGCTGGTGGCAGGAGCACCCAGACAGATGGCTCTGGACATTGACTGTGTTCCTGCAGGGACCAGGCAGGGCTCACAGGGCTCAGTGATAGACTACAGCACTTGCAGGACTCCAAAAAGCACCATCTGCCCCTCAGCTTTACCGCAATCCCTGTGATACCCAGTGAAACAAATTCAATCCCCCTGTAACAGATTTTGTGCTTGTGGTGCCATTTACATGATCTGCCACCCTGGCACAGTGGGGCTTCAAACTTCACTGGACTATAAAAAGCAGAATTAGTACATTAAATTACTGAATAATTACATTAAGTACTACCTTAATAGGATTACAGGGTTCAAAGGTTAGCAATTGCCAAAATTAGGATTGTCCATGCAGTCTTAATTCACTTCATGCAAGTCTGCTTTGTGAGGCAGACTAGAATTACGCTCTGGTGGAAAATATGTTCCCTAGGGTCCTTTGCGCCTGCAGGGGAGAGGACAGAACCACCTGGGAGATGTACCAGGCTTTTTGGGTGGAAGAGGCTTTGCCAGTGAGACTCTGTCCCACAGGGTGCAGAAATTGGAGAAAGTACAATGAAAGGGTCAAGAGATCACAGAAAATTGCACCTCCAAAGTACAGGGCTGGAGGATAGCAGGATTCCTTTACTACTGAGAAAAAACCAGCAATTTCCTCTCCTACCTCCTTTTGGAAGTGAAATAAGTGGACAGATTCTACTGACACTTTTCAAAATATTTGATAAATGCCCACTATGAAAATTGTGTCCTTGCAGTTAAAGTTTGCCAGAACTTCAAACAACTGTAAATAAAGTCAGGTAAAGAGGATTACTGGGAAATCCTGTTCACCTACGCTGTATGAAACACTGTAACAAGTCGAACTCCAAAATGAAATCCTTGTTCCTGTAATATCCAAATGCTGTCCTCTGGCCAACAAAGAACTTCTTGTGACACCTACAGACAACAGACATTCAACAAATAACCAGGAGAAAGGTCGAGGAGTCACGCAACAACCAAACGAAACTGTGCAATAACCAAACCATCTTCCCAGTCTTATTATTTGCTCCTGCAACATCCAGCCCAGCTGAGTAACAACTCCTGTACTACCTTCAGGATTGCACAGACATCTTGACAAGGAGTTGTGGGCTGCGGAGCAGCTGCCCTTCTTCCCTCCCTGCCCAAGGAGCAGGGGCAAGTGAGAGCACAGGGCTCTTCTGGCTTCTGAGTCCTCTCTTGCAAGGGATAATGATGGTTATGTAAATACGCACAGGAACACCACCTGCTATCCCCAGGGGCTGTCAGCTCATGCGTGCCTTGTATGCGCATTCCTGCTACCCAAATACCTACACAATTGCTCTTCCACATTCCCACTTCTCCCTTGTCAAGGCCTCCCATGCATAGGATTCCTCCCAGACCCTCCCGGTGGCTGTCCCATCCCGGGTCTGTGGGGCTGACCTGTCCCCCTTGTCCAGCCAGGGACTCTCCTGGAACCCATAGATGGATTGCCCAGAGCGTTTTGGCGAGCCTCAGGTACCCAAGTGCTGCCAGCCGATGGAAGGAGGGGTGTGTGACCAAAAGAGCCCAGGCTACCAGGGCCAGTGAGAGCCGGAGCTCCCAGCCACCTTGTTATGGGGTGCCTACAGCTGAGGTGCCATTCCCCAGCCCTCTGGAGCAATGCACTCTCCAGCCCAGGCCTGCTGCACACAGGTGAATGGCAGGATTGCTGAGGTTGTGCCCCTTGTAGCACCAGGTCCTGGGGAGCTCCTGGTTCATGTTAATATGGGGTGCTGATATATAGTGGTCCTCTTAGCCCATCTCCCTCCTCCCCTTTTAGAGCATCACTGAGACACATCATGGCTCTGGAGGGGACTAGAGACCTGTCCCATGGCTCCTCAAGGAGGATTGTGCCTTGCACTCCTGGCACTGCTGCAGAGGCTGGGGACACTCACCCACTTACACTGAAAGCCTTGGAGCAGCAGCGGGGGCAAGTGCAGCAACCCAGGTGCCCCCAGCCACCCCACAGCTACCAGGCATAGGATGCATTAAAGCAGAAAATACTTCTTACAGAAGGAACCTGAGCAGCTAATCCTTGAGCTTTACCTTGTGCCTGAGCCTGTGAAAGGCAGGGATCTAATCCTCTCTGACCTAGCCCCTCTGCTCAGGCACAGGACTCATACGGAGCACACCAAAGGGATCCCCTCCATCCCACATCCCACACACACTTCCAGGCGAATTGCAGCACCCCATCCTTGGGGCTGGCCTCAGCACCCTCCATCTGCTGCAGCCCACTGCTGCCACCAGCCTCCCTCCAAGGGTTAATCTTCCTCTCTAGAGCTTCTCAAAGCTAATTAGAAAGAGCCTGGGCATGTGTGGTGGCAGACACCGCTGCACTTATCTCCCCACTTCCGGGGCTCTGCCCTTATCATTTAATTAAAGCCACAGTCCTGCTTCCCTTCCTGGCAGCAACTAATCAGGGAGGGCACTGGAGCTTGAGGCAGCCTCTACCAATTCGCCGAGGAAGAAGCAGGAGAAGGGCAGGGAACACGCCCCAGGAAGGACAATAAAAATGAGAAGAAGATAAAGAAAGAGTCCCTTTGTGCTGGCAGCCCAGGAGGACACCGAGGGACCGAGCCCCAGTGCCAGTCTGCCAATGATGGTGCTGTGTGTGGGGGGACACAGGGTCCTCTCAACTCTGGATGGACCTCCGCAATGTCAGCGTGGGATTCAGCCAAGAAAGCTGCCTGCACCCCAGGCAGGCTGGGAGGCAGTACAGGCTAGCTCCATCTAGCAGGACCTTGGACCCCCCACCCTGCCCCAAAGCAGCTCTCCCAGCAAGGCACACACAGGTGCACCCTGACACCAGAGCCCATGCGTGCCACATGCCCCAGCAGCAGAGCAAGCCACACTCAATCCTCCTGTAGTCAACCAACAACCCACGCCATGCAGTACACAGCACCCCAAAGAAAACTGGGGACCCCCGGAGTACTGGGGAAGAAGCATGTCCAGGAGGGATGCCATCAAGCAACAGAAGAGATGTCCATCAAGCAACAGCAACTGCAGCAAGCTCCTGCACCAGGTCTCTGAGGGAGCGCAAGGATGCCTGAGCCCTGAGAAATGCTGTTGGTTGAAGGCCACACAATGGTGTGTGGGCGCAGAGACACAGGAATGCGTGCTGGCATATATTCAATGAGACACTCAGGCATTTTGGGGCAAACAACCCCCAACTGATGCTGACAGCTTCCATGCCAAATTCCACACCTCTCTTCCAAAGCATGGTTAAGCTAATGGGTCTTCAAAATAAATTCTTATAACCAGTTTGTTAGCAGGGCTGAGACAGCATGTCTTGTTCTCAGAAACAGCTGGAACACCTCTGCTAAAACTTAAGGAAAAAAAGAAAAAGAAATCAACTTGAGGGAAACCCAGCATGGAAAATTTAAGCCTTAGTGTTGGAAATCTGCTGAAGTGATAAGCAATCGAAAATACGTCTGTATAATACAGAAATTCAAGCAGCCCGAGGCTGCGCAGTCTATATAATGATCCTTATTGCGGGTTCCAAAAGCTGGTCTGAATGCCCAGCCTGTTTGGGAGATGTATGATGTGCTTGACACGCTCTGAGCAGGAGGTATAAAGCAATTGTTTCAGCCTGATGCCAGCACTGTACAGGCCTTCCACTTCTCCTGAAAAAGCTGGTCCTCTCCCACCATTGCTCACCTGCTAGTTCCTCAATCCTCCTAGTGTCCTAATCATACGAGCAAGAATTAACACATGATATTTTAATTTTTTTTAATTAATTTTCAGCGAGACCAGTTTTCTCACCTCATCCACAGGCTTGTGTTGGACGGGAGTGAGCACGCAGCCACATGTGCAGCCTAGGAGTGCACTGCAAGGTGCACCAGTTCACATGCACAGCAATTTAGGAATACTGGTCTGGTATTCAGAGCACTCTCTGTGTTTGCTGCTTGATGGCTGCCTTTCATTGTACACTTGTATTAAAGCTCCTGTGTCAAGGAGAAAAGAACTGGCATATGCATGTCTGCCTTTGAACAAAACCATTCTTAAGCTCCATCAACAATTTAATAATCTTTCGCTAGCAGGACAATGAATCGGGGGAAATTATTCTTGCAGGGGGGCCAGTAGCCACACAGCGAAAAGCTGTTCAAGGCCTTTGAAGTCACATAGGTGTTTAACTGACAAAAGAAATCACAACTTTATGAAAAGGGCCTGCCTCAACAAGAGTATCTGGAAACAAAGAAAACCAAGACCACTCGGAGAGCAGCAGAGCAGGGGAGATGGAAGAGCCCCTGGAAGACAGTCAAGCCAAACCCTAAGGAAACTGAGAGAGGAAATGACAGTACGGATTTGCATGCATATGCTTTGTTTTCTTTCCACAGATCTTTCCTGGGCTACTTAAGAGTAACAGTGAGTGTATTCTCTTGTCATTTCAGCTTTTTTACAGTATGTTCTGACTGTAGAAATGTGTTGGTTGCCTGAACCATTAAGGCAGACACTGAGGAGGAAGAGGCCAGATCCTTGCCAGAATTTGTGGTGGATATTTGAAGGACCAGAGGACGGGCACTAAATCCAGGGCTCATGCTCTTGGGCTGAGAAGGAAATGTCTGTCTGTTGGTGGAGGATGCACACATGGTCCAGACACCACATCCAGCCAGAGTAGCAAATGCACATGAAATCCAACATACAGCAGTTTTGTGAGCGTTAGACCAGAGTTATGGTCATACTAATTTGGAGGAACAATCTGAAACCAAATGAGGGTGTCTGACTACTGATTGCTTGAAGATCAAGAGCAGCCCATGCAGGAGAGCCTGAACCCCTGAACTACCCAGCCCAGTTCTCTGCAGTGAACACACACACTGTAAACCCAGCTGAAAATGCCTGTTATTAATGCCTCAAACACCCATAAACTCAGAGGTTGAAAATCTGCAGTGGAAGCTAAACGGGGAGAGATTTTGTGGCTGGCACATGGCAGAAGCAGCATATGCACTGGTCAGATCCTCCTGTGGTGCAGCCAAATTACACGCCAAGAAATCAACCCAGGTGGTTAACATTTCTGAATTGAACCACTTGCCATCTTGCTGGCATGGTCCCCCACCGAGACATTGAAAGGATTTGCAGCGCTGATGGCCACAGCCGGGGAAAAGTCACCCCCTCATGTAAAAATAGGAGGTATCAATGCCAATGCAACTTGCTAAAGCTGCAGCTCTGAGCAAACAGGAGGATACCAGTGTACTGGTGCAAATGGGGAGGTTTAGGAACAGGGCAGATGGGTTATGGTTTGTTTGGGAAGATCCAGGAAATAAAACAAGATCCTGATGAATACTGCTCTGTCCTATGTTTGTTCTTAGGATGGCAGAAAGGTGGTCTTGTGGGAGAGTGGGAAAAAGAAGAATAATCGCTTCTGATACGGAATATCAACCTCCAGCTACCCTTGGGTGCTGCAGTTTACAGATTGCTGGAGGTTAGATGCAATAAAGTTTGCACCACTCGAGGGAGACCTGCCACAGGCAGTCCTAAAGGCGCAGAATGAATAAGACACGCTTTGAAGAACAAGCAAGGATTAAACCTGCTGCCTAACATCCTGGCAGGACAATGTGGATACATCTTCACTCTGCAGTAGAGGTAGATTGGCAAAGGAGATTTGCCACTCTGTCACCCCCAAAGCACAGCACAAGGGAACAGCAGGATGATCATGAGAAGATTTTGATTTCACAGTCCAACAGAGATGTATGAAAACTTCCAGATTCAGTCCAAGGGCATAATTTTTATAGATTATTTTTCAAAAGGGAGAAAATGGTAATAGCAGGTCTGCTTCTTACACACAGTCCATAGCAATAGAAAATACGTGTGTGTCATTGAGCAAAGCAGTGGTGTACCTGTTTGAAAGAGCAGCCCAGAACTGGACAGGTAGAGAGCTCAAAAGGATCTGTGGTTTGAGAGGTCTAAGATCAGCAATTGACCCTTTGAAGAAAGCCATTAATCATCATTAAGGAGGTTTATGTCCTGAGGGACCAAGAGGCAAAACAACGCAAGTCCTGTGTCTTATGATGTGTATTAGCAAAGAGAGACAAGAGGGCTTGCAGAGTGAAAAATAAAATTTGTGTGTATGCCTGCAGCGGGGAACTGTGTGAAGGTAGGAAGAGTTTGGGATCTGGCTGCTGAGGAAAACTGATAGCGTGAACAATAACGTCGAAGCAGCATTGTTTTCACGAAAGGCAAGATATTTGCCTTCTCTCACTGATTTATCTGCATCTCTGTGGGTGCCCTTTCCTGTGTGGCTAATAAGCAGCAAGATGCTAGACACGGAATACACAATTTCTTTTGCTTTTATTCATTTTCTTTCTAGATATAAGTCTTGCTTTTGTCAAGATCCCTGTTGACTGGGTAATTTAATCTAGAGATCCTCAAGGAACAGAGATCTCCATATCCTTCAAAGTTTAATATCTTAGTTATAGTTGGCATATTTTCAAGCAATAACTTATACAGCTGAAGAAGAAAAAAAAAAAAGATTACTTATGTCTAATTGGCATTATACTAATTACCAGCAAAATACATCAGGCAAATATCACATCTACTCTCCCTCTGTCATTTTACGTTTCTTACTCCATCTTCTCTTTCCTCAGCAGCTATAAAACAACACAACATGCTGTTCTGACACATCCCTGAACAAAGATCATATCCTAACCCTCTCCTCCATTCTCTCACTGCCTCCTTGTTTTCTCACTTCCAAGCAAGGTCATTTTAAAACAGGCACAGAAATATAACTGATTGAGAATTGCTGGTTTTATGAACTTGTGCCCATGTACTCCAGCATCCTGCTCTTCTCTGCCAGGTGCGTTCCCCAGCCTCTCCTGGTGTTTCTTGTAGAGAGGGTTTGTGGCCATCCATGTAAGAATATTTTACCTTTTATTTTTGGATAAGTATATGAACACAGATAGACTAAAACAGAGGCACATGTCCTCTCACACATGGGCCATCTGAGCTGATTTATTCCCGACTCACGGCATTTTTGCCAGTTTACACCAAATGATTTTAAAAGTTAAATAAGTTAAATCTTGTAAGGTCAGCCTTATGCTGGAGTAAGGCTCCTGATTGTAAATATAAGTATCTCCAAGACCCACCATGAGCACTGTCCGCATCGTCCAGCTCTTTTTGATGTTAGCCTGCTTTCGCCTAGTTCAGAGCAGCTCTCTGCTGAACAAGAGCCCTGGCATGGTTTGGGGTGAGCACTGTGGAGAAACTCTTCCCAATGGACAGAAGGGATTAAGGAACACTGACTGAAAGATTTCAGCCAAGTAGACATGAGCTGTGGTGGGGTAGATGGCCTCGCAGCCCAAGAACAATATCTGGCTCTTTGTTTTCATTGATATGGTGGTGCAAGGAACACCCATGTAGGATTTGGTATCCATCAGACCCTCGGCGGCCCCGTTCTTCCACCAGTGAGGCGCAGCCCTCTTTTCCCATGAGAAGCGTGGCTGAAGCTCATCACAGAGATGATCTGGGAAGCTCTGTAGCCATTGCAAAGGTATAGCCCCTTCTCCATCCCACTGTGGTCTCCAGCAACAGTGAACATTGACAGCTGGTCGTTTGCGTGCCTCAGAGACCTTTCTAGATGTTCCTGCCTGGGAAAACTGAGCCTGCCAGCTACAAAGCACATAAGCTTCCCCCATTTCTGCTTCTTGAAACCTTGTTGTCCTGCTCAGACCTGACAGAGTGCTGAGGTGTTCGAAAGGGAGCCCCAGTCCAACTACACTGCCCAGGGAAGGAGCAGATGACCACCATGTGCCTTCTCCACACTGCTGTTGTGTTGGCACTGGCCCTGAGCAGACTGCATGGTTGCATCAGCTCACATGAAATGAGCCCTGGTTCCTGCACGGGAACCTCAGCTCTCTGAAAAGTAAGGCAAACGCAGGGGCTGATACGGTTAGATAACCTCTGAGTCAAAGCACCCTATCCTTGGTATCTCTCGCCAGATGCCATGACTAATGTTAGATTTATGGAGTGTCCTCTCTGCAAGTAAAGCAAAGAGCTAGCGTTACAACCACTTAATGGAGGTGACTTCAAATCAGGATGGATGAGAGCTTGTGGGAAGGAGACAGGAAGAGAGATTCATTGATAGTGAGAGCACAAAGGACAAAATCCCAGCGAAGAGCGAACAACTGAGACTGACATTTGACCTGTCTCAATAGCAAAGCTCACATTGATTTCACGGGGGACAGGAATGAATCCCTTATCCTCTGTCTTATACCTACGAGAGATATTTTCCACCTGAGGGATCTACACCTGACCGATCCTTCAAACTCAGGCACATGCTACTTTTATGAGAAAGAAAATGCAGTGTGAAGTCCTCAGGAAGCTCAAACGGGAGACTTCATAAGCTTCTCTGGCATTAAGTTTAAATCCCACACTAATGTAGGTCCCTTTACATGGGAAGAGGTACTGCCAAGCAGGAAGGTTTATAGAGACATTCAGAAGCATTGGAAGGCAGATAAAGGGAAAATAACTGAGTTAGATCACACAGAAGCTGGAAATGGCATGTCAAATTACTTCAAAAGGAGCTTTCTAAGGAAGCAGGTCTTTGAAAACAACAAATAGTCTGGGACTGCTGAGGGATCCTAGCTGTCGATTGCTTTTACACACGGACACTTATTCTGGTTTAGACATATTCTAAACCTGAACGCCGACCTCATCCGGCCGCTCACTGGCCCACTGCAAAATCCGTGTTTTCTGCAAGTTCAGCTCTTTGTGGAGCCACAGAGTAGGCAGGTTAAGAAAATTGCTCTGACTGAAATGTAATATGGCAAAAAAAAATGATCCAGCAAAACTTCAGCCTGACCAGCTCCCCAGTCCAGTTCACTATGCAGCCAGACAAACAGCTGTGCTGGCACAACAGAGCACATGGCACAGCGACAGGGATGAGCAGACCAAGACAGAGAGAAGGGGAGCTGCCTATTTTGGCACTCTTGCTAACAAAACGCACGGTGTGCTGGCTGTGGTTGACAGGTTCATCAACAGAAATGCTCACAACTCAGCTGCTGGCTCTCCCCCATGGATATCACATGGACCATCTGCAATTGCTCCAGTGCACCTGTCCAAAGGCAGGACACCAGGTCTCAAGCCCTGCTAAAATGCATGTTTTAAATGTTAAGGAAAACAGAAGAGTCAGAAGGAGCTTCATCCAACTTCTGAGGAAACGTCCTCTCTGGTGAGCAACATGATACTAACGAAGAAGGGACCCATACCATCCTCTTGTTCCTGTTGTGGATCTAATTCTGAAAGCTTCTTCCTGTACTGCAGTTTGGAAAACTTGAGTTGAACCCATGAATAGTTTGAGTATGACATAAACCACTCTGTGGAAAATAGACTTTATATCAAAGAAGGGGCATATAGATTTGATCCAGATAAGAATTACCACTTGCATGAGTATTTTCATGGGCATTTGCAACAATTGCCAGGCAAAAGCAAAAAAACGAAGAAGTCCTGTGCTGACTGAGTGGCAGTAACCTATATCTCACCTTGCAGCCACCTTGTGAAGGTGAAGAGTTCCCTGGTTTAATGTCACTAGGGTTGCAGGAGTGCAGGTCTTGCCAGGTGAGAGCTACCACCCTGTCCCAGGCCTGCTGAGATTAAACAGTGATGGGAAATGTTCCTGCCCTGGACTAGAGGAGGTAAATGACATTGCTTGGTCTCCTTCATCTGGGAGACTGGGAAATCCTCCTTTCCCTGGGACAGTAGAAGTCATCCTCCCTGCACAAGCTCATTTATATTTCTGAGATAAAAATTACATGCTCCCACCTGTTTGCAGTTGGTTCCTGTAAGAAAAGTCTCGAAGTTTGCCGTGGAGCTGACCAAGCCTAGTGAACATGGAAGAATGGTTCCAAGAAGCAACGTGAGTTTTGGGCTAGCTATCACCATATTCTCCAAGCCTATGGTCTCTGCATATTGCCCAATAAATCAGCAAATTTAGAGGAGGGTCACCTCCCTGAGATGTGCGCTCATGATAGCGAAGGGAGAGGATTGTGTTGGGTAGGGCTTTCAAATGGAAGAAAAAATAACAATTAAGAAAAATGACAGGATTTTCTCCATCCAGTAGATTTAGAGCAGGAAGAATGTGAAGGACGTAAAAGAAGGGAGATGACATCCATTAATTTCCATCATCTTGCCACAGACAGCAAGAGGGAATGGAAGACATCACAGCCCAGCCTAGGATCACAAGGAATAGCATGAAATTCAAAAAATCCAATCTCAGATGCAGGAGGCACATATACAGCCACAGAGACCCATATATTCTACAAGAGAAGGCACTTTCCTACTGAAATATGATGGGCTTTGTCTCTTGGGCATTGATTTAGAACTACTGTTCTGCCTAGATTTTTCATACGCTGCAGCCACAGTTCAGGGACAAAAGTCATCAGAATCCAACAGGGAAATTTGGTTCCTTCAAGTAACTCCTCTAGAGATGTCCAGTATCTTCCAAGGATCTTTGGAGAACTTGAGGACAATCTCACGTGTGCACTATCACATAATCCTGTGAGACAAGGAAGACACTGCCAAATAAATTCTTAAAGCTATTTTGAACAACCTCTGAAGCAAGTAGCATCCTTCTTAGAAGGTCTTGAGAGGATTAAAGGCATTCTCTGTAGCTCATAGCAATGTGCTTGTTACTCAATCTGGGGAAGAAAAAACAGCTGTACCCTGTTTAACCTGGGATCCTCAGTACAATTATGGAAGGTGACCTTGTTGACGTGGCGTGCCGTGACTGCTCTGACCTGAACGGCTCTTTCGTAAGAGTGAGTTTACCCAGACACGGGTGCTGGAAAACATGGAAAAGAAGAAATAGAGTCTGAACAAGTTTGAAATTGCAACTCAGACAGAAATGGCATGTTGAAACCAAGATGGTGTAATCCATGACCATTTGCAATCTGTTGGATGTTGTCTCTCATGATAAGAATCTTTTCCCACATCTCTCTTCAGTAGCAATTAGGAAAATCAGAAGCTATTTTGGGGGATGAACAAACATTAAGTGAAGAAAGCAGAGAAGCTCACAATTTCTTATGAAGAAATGCAGACATGTGTAGAGCTGACGATCATTGAGAAACCCAGACATGATTTATACAAGTAGACAAGATGAAGAAGATGGTCACAGAGAGATCTTCATTATGCATAGCCTGAACAAGAGCAGCACTTGGAAACTAATAGTACTAACAAAACATCTACAGTAAGTAATTCCAGCCCTGACATCAGTAGTCAGTGTTAAAAAGCAAAGGGCTGCAGATCAGTTAAAAAAAAAAATCTCAAAATGTCTCAGCTTTAGAGGAGTCCAAGCACCAGTCAGACCCAAACCAACAGTCCTCAGCTGGTCAGATGTGTGACCTGCTGGTTCTCCATCAGTAAAGAGGAGACTAGTGCACAGTGCCAGCCAGAGATTAGCTTGCTTTATTCCACGGACAGCAGCATTTATCCTGCCCTACACCATACCCTCAGTTTTCGCCCACAGGGTGTGAGAACTTTCCGTAACAGAAGAGGTCAGTCTACCAGACATCCTATCTGGGCTCACCGGCATTTGACCGGGGAAGGCACAGAGCTAGCTCGAATCCCATATCCCAGACGGGAGCCCAGTCAAAAGCATTCCTCAGCGCTCTGCAACAAAGAAAAATGCTGCAGGGTACATTTAAAAAAAAATCTGCAGACTGAACATGTGCCTGGAACACTTTCTGCAAGACAAAATGGACATTTAAAGATACCGCAAAAAAAAGAATAGGTTTTAAGATCTAGAGACTTCACTCTATCAGAGGAGAAGACAGAAAGTATTTTTTTTTGTCCCTTCTGCTAGCTGGAAGGGACTGAACAACAATAGCGAGAACCTTAAAAAGAAGCTCAGAACCAGACTGACAGTAAGCAGAAGACACAAGGTAGTGGCTGCCCAGTGCTTCAAATCCATCTCATCACCATGAGCAGTGAGAAGGGACCATTGGCTTGGGAGTCATCTTCTGAGTGACCCCCCTTCTCAAGGTGCTGTGATACTGCAGGGTACACACACAGCCCAGTGCTAGCCAGAAGCAGCTCTGTCTGCATGTGGTGGACAGGCATGCCTGTCGTGAGACTATGAAAACAAACGCTAGCAGTCACATTATCTCTGTGCCTGCTGCTGCTATTGATGCCACTGAGTACTGCTGGAGAGCTGCGGGCTATCATATGGACACATCCACACCAGTAAAAGGTTGTTGGCAAATTGGCCATCATGCAGAGAAAAAACGAAATGAAGGAAATGAAGACTTGAACTATAATCAAAAGTGTAGCAGAGGGGAGCAGGAGGAAAACAATCTCCCCAGGCTGCCTTTGCAAGGGTTGCCAAAAAGCAGCACATACATTCGAGATGGGCCAGATGTTGCTGCTGCCCGGGAATGGGACTGCAGGTCTGTGGTGGTGTCATGAGCAGATGGCAATGGCTGGGAGGAGCGCAAGGAAGAGTGGGCGTAAAGGAAGAGAGACCCAGCTGCCAAAATGTCTTGCCTTGGCTCTGCTCACAATAAGGGACTTGACTGAGTGTCTGAGTATATCAAAGAGAACTTAAAATGTTGACTTGCTTGCATGTGATCTACAAGAATGCATGAAGTGAGGTGTCTTCTGATATCATAAGGTTCAATGGAAATACATGGGAGCAAGAGCAGTTCAAGCAGAATTTAAACATAGGCTTGTGAAACTGGGGGCAGAGATGATCTACCACTCGCAGGGCTCACCAGGGATCTCAAACACTCACCGCCATTTGCAATCTGGTAACAAAATGGGATCTTTCCAAAGGAGCGCTCCCACTCAGCCGTGGTGGGACGCAGAAACCACAGGGTGAAATTTTATGGCCTGTGTCACGCAAGAGTTAGACAAGCTGCTCCTTCTAGCTTTACAATGGATCAATCTACCAATTTTTCTCAAAATAAAGAAAAATCTGGACTGAAAGGGTTTTATTAAGTCCAGAAGTCAACCCCTGGAAACGGTATCTCAATTCATTTAGACATGCTGTGCTAAGGTGTACAAAGGAGGTAGGAGACCATGAAAAAAAAGCTGGCCTTGTCAGGAAAGCCTATGGCTATGAACCAGTCGAGAAGGTTTTACATCTAGCTCCATCACAACGTCCCAAAGCCATGCTGCTCATGCCTCGTACGTCAGCAGTTACCCAGAGGCAGACGATGCAGCCTCGGCTTCGCCATCCAAGAGCAACTGGAGACCTGCCTCATGGCTCAGGAGCACTGGGATCCTATGGTGGCTCTCACCCTCCAAAAAAAGTAGACTGAGGAGCTGCCAGCTCATCCAAGAGGTTACTCAAAGTTAGCAGACTTCTCAGAAATGCAGATTATCATTTTCTATTTCATTCCCCACCTATGGTGGAATTTCTTCCCTGGAAGGAGAGCTGTGAGGATAAACTCATTAACATCTGTGAAGTACAGATACTAGTGCACTAAGTGCATTGTGAAAGATCATGAGATGATTATTAATTACATATTCAGTGCAGGGCTGTAATGGCATGCATTAAAAATGGCATGGGGTCTCCACTTTAAATAATGGGGATAAACCAGATTAAATGTTTGCCCCTGTTCTGTGGGCAGAAGAATGCAATTCAGTAATACTTGATCCAATGTATCGCCATCTCAGGTACCTTTGTACCACACAGGGACAGAGTGAAACAGCCTGCATGTAGCTTTTCCTGAATTGCACATATTTGGTCCTGTAACCTAACTAAATTCTCTCCATAGTCAATGGAGAGAGACTGGCACTTTCATAATCCAAATTCTGCATGCATTATGGCAGGGCAGATCCTCTGCAGAGCAGAATCACTCCTAGGTTCCTTCCAACTAAAGCAAATCTGTGATACGGGGGGGAGCAGATGTCTTTAGCAAAAGCAACGTGTGTCCAAGTGGGAGACTAAACTCAGTTTCCAGCTCAGTGCAGCCCACAGAAGTGGATAACAGCATGGCAAAATGTTGGGGAGGAAACAGTGGGCAGCTAGGTAAAATACCAGGGATGACAAATGCCTGGGATGACGGAGGAGCTGGCACACCACTGCCAAGGTACCGGAGAAGTCTTCATCAGAAACATCATAATTCCTCCTGAAAAGGGCCTGGCTCAGCCCCTGCAATACAGCATTTTACTGCAGTCTGCACAGTGAAAGGTGTCCAAAAAAGGAGGACACTGATATGTGTGTTAATCAAGTGAAGAACCATCTACAAAGAAAAGGCATGGATCTGTCTTCCAGTTGAAAAGCTATAAATAGCCTTGCATACTTGCTTATCAGATTGGTTCGGCTGCAGGGATAATCTCCTGGAGAAAGCAATGGAAGCCCTGTTATGTTGGATATTTATAACTAGATGAAAGCCTAGAAAATGCACAGTCGTGTCAGTCTTGCGCTCGTGCCGCAAGATAGGGTGTGTGGGATCCAATTAGTCTCTTCAGTCTAATATAAGGTCAAGAACAGCTCAGTCTTCCCAGCTTCACAAAAATGCAAAATCTGATCTCTTTGAGGGGCTGGTGCTGCTTGAGCAGCTGCAGAAGCCAAGACAAGGGCATTGTGAGACAATCCCCCAAAAGGTCATGATGGCCCCACATCACTAGAGACTTCGCAGGAAGCAAGACATGACCCTTTTCTGTACAAACAAGACAGAGAGGCCTTGTTTGCACCACAGGGAGGTCTGACGTGCCATGTCTCAGGCAGGCAGACCACGGGAAATGTAACTGACGAACTGATCTAACATGGTCAGCGACTCATCATCTTCAAATCACCTGGCTTTGTGCCAGGGTCCCCTAATAGTCTGCTTAACAGATCACAGCCCTGACCCCAGCCCTTAAAGGTCATTGCACTGCCTTTGCCAGATTATCTGCAGAGCACCAGGACCAAAATCAGAGTTAATGCCAGTGGATTCCCCAGAGCCTTGGCCTGCCATGGCCTCTGCACTGAATTGGGTTTAGCCAGGTCAGGACAGCTGCTGGTGGCACCAGAGCCTGTTTCCCAACCACTGACACGTGAAGAGAGCCAAGCCAGGACAGGCTGGGGGACAGCAAGCATTACAGTTATCCCCTGGGAGCCTTTGCACAGGTCTGCATCACATGTGGATTTGTTCGTGGACAGGTATGTGGCGATTTCTGTCCTCTTGGGCTATGAACATACTCTGGGACTCACATGCAAAGGGAGGGAGCTGCCTGATTTATAGGAGAGGTCGGGTTTTGTGACTCTGTGGACAGGGAACTATGCCCAGGTGGTCTGTCTCTGTGAGAACCACTGCTCTGGGCAGTGTCCCCTAGCCTTCCTTAGGTCTGCTTATCCCCATCAGGCTGACAACAAATGTCCCAGTGACTACAGGCAGCCCTCTCTGCCCTCCATCTCCTGCTGCAGACCCTCCAGGTCCTCCTCTCTCTCTCATCTTTCTAGTTTTAGCCCTGCTCCTTCCTCATCATCTCTGGGTTGCCTGTCACCTTCAGGGGCTCAAACTTTCCTCTTCCAGCCCCATCATCACCACTGCCATGCTATATGCTTCAGCACAGCCATGTGGAATCTCCTTGCCTACATGCCCTTCAAGCGTCTCTTGTAGGCACCTGGCTGGTACTCAAGGGCACTTGGGAAGTCCAGTACTGTCATCCTGCAACTGGACTCCAGAAATGTCTCCACACTGCTCTTCCCAGTTGACTGGCTGGTACTTTTGGGAAGAAAGTTATCTGCACGACACTCCCAGAAAGGAGGGTGCCTCACATTGCACGAGCAACAAATGGGTTTGGGAACCCTGCCAGACCTGGCACCACTATGCCTTGCTACAGATACATGCAGACCTGTCCCAAATTCAAGGCTGCTCCCAGAAGTAGGAGGAGACTTCAGGAGAACCCTTTGCACCTCCTCTTTTTTCCTTCCAGAGGTTTCTTTAAACTTGCCAGCTCCACTGCAAGCTCCCCTCAGCACAAGAGCACAGAAGGCAGTAGGTACAGGAAATTAGATGTTATGTGCACAGCCAGAGCCAAGCCCAAGAATGCAACTTAAGCTGGCCAGAGAAGATAGACTGCGGAGTGGGCTGGTTGAGTGTAGTCAGGCAGGCAGTACAGAGGCAGCACAAGAAGCAGAACTGGGGTTGAAGCTGCACCAGGGTGGGGGAAAGCCAGCTCTCCTGTGGTGAGATTGCAGACATTTCCGGTGGGGTTCTCAGGTTAAGGTGGACCTGAGCAGGTGGTGACCTGAAGAGCCCCATGAAGGCAGAACACGTCACTTTCTGGTTTGCCACCACCATGCTCTCTGATCCTCCACTCCATGTATCTCCTCACCTCAGTCTATGCCACTAAACCTGCTCTCCCTCTCTGCTCCCCGGGAAACTCCCATGGCTCCAACACCCACCACAGCACAGAGAGCTGCATCACGCCCCGACCACCCCTACACCCCTGCCCTGTCATGGGGGCAGGCACCTATGGGACCACCTGACAGCTCACCATCGGCTGGGCTACAATCCCCTCCATGTGCCACCTGAGCTGCCATCTCAGACCCCTTATCCACATCATGCCAAACCCATCTGCCTCCTTGACTCTTCCTAATCCTACATCTCCTGGCCTCCCCCAGATCTCCTCCCCCAGGTCTCCTCCCCCTCATCCACCTTTCCCCTCCCCACCATGTCCTTGCTGCTCCCTTCCTTTGAGACCCATCTCTCTCTCCAGTCTCGTAGCCCCACCAGACTTGAGCATGTCAGGCTTGTCCCAACCAAGTTCCTTGCCTTGCCCCGTCTCACCCACACCAGGGGAGATGCAGCGTTGAGCATGAAGAGCCTCGGGAGCAGTGTCCCTGGGGAAGGAACAAGCACACGTGCTGCCAGCACCTACCGTTCTCAGGGTGCTCCATTTCTCCGATGCTGCCATCGGGTGTGGTGCGTTCATAGTGATCCTCAGGCAGAGCTAGTGGCCCGATGCGGGGCCCTGATGATGATTTGCTGCTTGGGGTCTCAGATTCCTCCAGCCCGCTGTCGTAGTAGCTGTGCTGGGAGGGATCCTGCAGGTCTTGAGCCTGGCTGGCTGCAGAGAACGTCACTCGGCGATGAGGTAACTGGGAGAGAAGAGAATAGAAGAGAAAAGCTGTTGCATCACCAGCAGAAGAAGGCAAAGTGGGGGGGGTGGGGGGGGATGTAATCAAACCTGACCCTTAAACAGAGGCAGAGTGCTGCTGCCCAGTGCTCCTGACAGCAGGAGGGTCCATCTTCAGCCCTCCACAGCCAGGGTGACAGACGCGGTGCTGGGTTCCACCCCAGCCAAGAGCACCCCATCAGATACCACTCCACCTGGGGAGCTCACCTTGACTGGTCCCTGTGCTCCCCTGACCCAGCAGCTCCCTCCACAGCTCATGCCCCGGCCTCCTCTCCCACCCAGAGGCAACCCTGGGCAGATGCCCTCTCCCATGACAAGCAGGCTCCAGAAATGTCCCCTCTTAGCATAGCATCCTGAATCATTGGCCTCCTACCCCTCCCTTCATCTGGGGTCTACACTCTGCACTCAGACTCTGTGTGTACCCTTGGTGCTCTCAGAGACTCATCTGGTCAAGCCCATCTCTCCTGAGACCCTCTCTAATGGGATCACTGCCCAGCACAGAGCTACAGTGACATCATTCTTCACCTTCCAGCATCTGGCCTGACACCATCTCTCATCCTAAAAGGTTCTCCATCAAGGGTCACCATCGCTTCTTTTGTCTGCTTGTTAAACATTTCAAAGACCCTACTTCACACTCCCCAGCTTTGCCTCATGCTTGGGAGGAGCTCCCTGCAAAAAGCCATTGAGCTACATCATTATCTCCCTCTAAATCCTTCCATAAAACCCTTCTTTGTTGTGATTATCGAGGAGTGGAAATGGTAGCACAAGTTCATAGGGCAAAAGCAGGATGATGAGCACAGAGAATGAAACACAAACACCAAGAGAAAGAAAAAGACACAAAATCATCCATAAATAAAGGAAGGAGCCCAAGAAAGGAGCTATTTGATGGGGATCTGAAGGAGATCAAGAGAAAGAGGGACCAACACACCATTTAGGCTGAATACCTTTTTTGCTGATGTCTTTACTGCAACGGAGTGGCAATCAGGAATCCCACACAGCTAGAACCAGGGAAGGAAGGAGAAGGGGAAGGAATTGAGACTAACCAAGGGAAGGAACACACAGGGAGCATTTAGATGAGCTAGCTGCTTTTAGGCTGGTTGGACCTGATTAAATTCACCCCAGGTGCTCAGAGACCTGATTTAAGTAACTTCAGAGCTGTTAGGGCCTTTTTTTTTTTTTCTTCTTTTTTAATATACTTTTTAAAAAGAATTTGTAGAGAATCAGGGAGCTTCCAGAAGACTAGAAGTGAGCTAAAATAGCGCCTGTCTTTAAAGACGAGAAAAAAGAAAAGCTGGAGAATTATAAAACAGTTAGCTTAATTTCAGTTCCTGGAAAAATACTGAAACAGATAAAAGAACTCTTTGTAAGTACCTACAAGATAACAAGGAAATGAGTAACAGCCACTGTAGGTTTGTCACAAACAAACATGTCAAGCCATTGAAATTCTTCCTTTGAAAAGGCATCAGGCCTTGTGGATGGAGGAGGAGCAGCAAATGTTATATCTTGACTTTCGGAAGTTTTTTGACACTGTTTTAGACATATTCTCATAAGTAATGCAGGAAAACAGTGTAGGTGTGGCATAGTACTTCTCTGCTTAGGTAATATAGTGCATTTCACTGTAGGGTGGATGCAAAGTATTTAGAAAGTTGTATTCAGAAAGTAATTACTGAAGACAGGCCTTTCAGCTGGGATGATGTATCAAATGAAATTCTTTAGGTTGTGTCCTGAGTCCATTGCTAGCCTGTATTTTCATTAGCAGCTTGGATGACAGATGTGGAATAGATCTGCCACATTTGCACGCTTGGGAAAAATAATCACCATGCAAGCAGCAGGCTGGCTGAAGGATTGGCGGTTACAACAGATCATGGGTTGACTGTCCGTCAATGGTGGCAATCTCTCACCAAAAAACGTGTCTGTACTGGGATGTGTAAACAGGCGCTTTGTCTTTGAGTCACACGGTGATCTGTCCGCTCTGCTGGGATCGAGTAGGACTTCAGAAGCAGAGATGTGTCCAGTCTGGGCACCACCTTCAAGAATATGTGCACCAGTTAAGCACCAGTTGAGCGGAGAGGAACAGAAACAAGCAGCTGTTAGAAATCATGACAAACCATGAAAAGACTGAGAAAACTGGTTTGGGGAGGAGAAGGCAAAGGCAGCAGTCTCCAAGCTCATAAAAGCCTTCTGCAAAGAGAAAGCTGATGCTTTTGATCACAGACAGACAAGAAGCAATGGCCTTCACCTGCAGCAGGGAAGACTGAGGTTAGACACTTGGAAAAAAAATGCAAGAGTAGGTTTAGCCAACTGCAATAGTTTTCACAAGCAGATGGTGAAATCTTTGTCATGAAGGGATAGGCTAGCCCCTCTCAAGAGTCTTCTCAAGGAGCTGAGGTCAAAGCAGTCCTGCCCATAGCAGAATTGTGTGCAGGCCTCCGGAGGTCATGTCCCAGCCCACTTAGTAGGCTGTGCAGCTGTGTAAAGCCTACAAAATCCTTCACTGCACTGACGTCACTGCCTACCATGCCGGGCAATGCTGTCCCACAGCTTCCTCCTGCACCCTGACTGCCTGTCTGAAACTGCTTTCTTCCGTCACCGTGGCGCATCCCTAGCTCGAAGCTCCTGCTTTCTCTCTGTGCTTGTAAAACCCTAGACAAACAACTAAGGCTCCTTGGGGTGCCTGCAATAATACAAACAGCCTCAGAAACCCAGCCTGTGACAGCTATTATCCCTCCCCTGAGGGGTCTCCTTCCAAATAGCATCACTTTTACCTAAAAACCACCTCCTTTAAGTGTCAGATCCTGCCTGGCAGCCCTTGAAAAGACTCTTCCCACTGCAGGACAAAGCAATCCACACTCCACCCCACGTCCTTCCAACCCTGCACGGCAGCATAGCACTAACAGGGCTTAGTGCCCCCCTCATACTCAGCATAGTCCTCACCATGCTGTGACGAATGCACTTCAAAAATAATAGTAGCTTGTGTCTGGCTGATGCTCTCCACTCGGAGAGCCTTGCTCTGGAGTCATGGAAAGACACTGAATCCATTTGTCTGGCACTGACTTACAGAAATTGGGTTTTCTTTGACCTTTCTGTACTGGGTTAAAGAGCCTTTCAGCACACAGCATTTTCTACACAAGAAGTTGCTTGTACAGTGCAGTCAAGGCACCCTTCAATCTTCTTTTTGAGAAGTTAAACAAACTGGGTTCCTTAAGTCTCAACCTACAAGCCAGTGAATGAGTTTGGTGGCCCTCATCTTTACTTTCCCCATTTTTTCCCCATTCCCCATCAGAGGCAATCCCTGCAGGAATGCTGGCACCACCTCACCAGGGATTTCTGCAAAGCCTTGCTTCTCCTCCTACCTCTCAGGTTTTTCCGAGGACTGTATTAGCCCTTTGGTGGGAGCACTGTGAGTGCTCACGCTGAGCTACTCATGCAGTGTGATCCTTAAATCCATTTAAAAGTCAGTGCTTTCCAGGATATAAACCAGCATTCCCTATTTCTCAATGTACAGCTTTGCATTTGGCTGTGTTAAAATGCACTTTGTTTAAATGGGCCCAGTTTACCAAGCAATCTGGATTGCTCTGCATGACTGCTCTATCTTCATCATGATCTCCCACTCCACCAATCTCCATGTCAGCTGCAAATTTTATCAGCGGTGATTTTATATTTACTTCCAGATCATTGATTATAATGTTGAATGGCAGTGGGCACAGTACCGCTGCCGAAGAGCTCCTCCAGGAGAACCTCATTCCACAAGGACTCCCGACTAACGACTGCTTTTCTTTGTTAAGCTGTTGATAAACCATATCTTCATCTATCTAACAATGCTTTACTTATAATGACTAGTGTTAATTCAAAATAATAATAATAGTAACATAACACATTATCAACTCGGCATCTTCATCAAACTCCAAGCTGATTAGCTACACACTGTAATCTCACCCCAACATAAAACCAGCTTTGCTGCTTCAGACCCACAGGTATGCCTTGAGCAGATCGTGTTCCTCATAGTAGCCGGGAGCAGATGCCTAAATAAAGGTTTAAGAGCTGGGCTTGTCATGTAATGACACTGCCCAGTACCCCTTCCCATCAAACTGTGTTGACTGACGTCAGTGCTATTTCCATCATCAAGTTTCCTGTCTTAGCTATTAATCCAGTTGTTCCCTGAGGCTGGCGAGGACAGTGCACGGTGCACACAGCATCCCCATCACTATTCCAGCTGGCTCACGGCGTCACTGCACTCCCACTCCTCCTGGCTCATCCTGAGTTCCCCAGCCTACATCAGAGAGCTCCTACTCCAGACCTTTGAAGACAAATTATTTTCTTCGATTATTTCAAATATCACTATTTGAAGGAGCTGGTATTTTGAATGTCTTTGATGGTTACCAACTCACTGGCAGGTACTGCATCCTACATTGTTACGTCTCAGTCCAAATTACTAGAACTATTCATTGAATGCTTTTGCATTTTTCTACATAATTAACAATTTTGCAATCTCCATTTTGAAATGACAATTACCGAATTCCACCTCTTCCTAGCACATTTTTTAAAGGACTCCTTATTGTATTTAGCTTGTCAAAACTGATTTTCCTCCAATGTTTTTGCCTTTCCTTTTCAATTTTCTACACTCCATAACCACTCATTTCTACTAATTGCTATAGACTCCCCCTCTTTTCCCTTCCCCCCCCCCAATATTCATTGTTTTTCTGTTTCTAACTACTGTCTCCACTTTGCTACTGCACTAGAATGGGATGTGGGGCAAAGCTGTCGATTTTCTTAGATGAGGAATTGTGGCTCTGAAAAAAGTCCTTTCAAGCACTCCCCAGTGCTCATTCTTTTATTTCTGATGAGGAGACCTGCCTGTGCCAGCCTGTACATCTGAGGAGCAAACTGAGCCCCCGGTCCCCCACTTTCTGCAGGGAGCACCGGCACCAGTAGCTGCCTCCAGCAGTGGCAGCTGCTCTGATGAAGACATTCATCCCCTGGTAAATCCTGTGGGTTTCTGTGTGCCTCAGCTCGGGTTTTTTTCCTGAGCAAGGAATTGTTTGCAGCGCATACGTTTAATGACCCCCATCCTCTACGAAGTGCTCTCATGCTTTTTTGAGTCCACACCTGCTTTTGGCCTCCGTGGCATCCTGCAGCAATGAACTCTCTGCCCATGTGCTACGCAGAAAAGCACTTCCCTTTGGTTTTACATCTGCTGCCTGGAAATTTTTCCTTGAACTTCTCCTACCTGCAGGGTTGTGAGAAAACATGAGTAATTGCTCCTTGATCTACCCCTTTCCAGTTTCACAGATCTGCACTGCATCCTGCTCCACTGTGTCCTCTGTGAGCTGCAGCACGCGAGTACGTGCAGCCTGTCCTCCTGCAGACGCTGGGCAGGTTGGGCCAGCTTTGCTGCCCTGCTCTGTGCCTGTTCCAGCTCTGCCACCGCCTTTCCACAATGGGGAAGTCAGGGTCACACCCACGGTTCCAGGTTTAGGGCTTATCTGGCAGTAGCAGGGACTTGTTTTGATGAGAAATATTCTCGGGCTCTCCCTGACAGCCTTCCCCAGCCTGCCTGATCCTGCTCGCACACCCCAAAGCCCCCCAACACCAATCCCGGCCAAGGGGGCTCCTCTGTCCTGATGCCCTCCACCATGAGGGTTCCAACCCACAGATGCTGGAGGGGGACCAAGTGGGCACCCTCCCTCCTCAGCCCCACTCAGCTCCCTCCCTCCTCTTGCTTCATCACAAATATCTCCAGCTTGCACTGGGACACACACGGAGCTGATTCTCTTTGCTAAAGGAAAACAAACTCAGACAAAACAAGAGCAGTGCTATGAGGGAACAGGGCTGTGGCATGTCACACAGGCTCCTTCCCAAAAGCGCTGCATCTCCACCTGCATAGACCACACAGACCAAGTGGCAGGAGATGCGGTCCCATCTCGCAGACCAGAAATTGTGCTGTTCACAGAGGAAACCTTAAAATCCGCCCTGGGCACCCTTTTCCTGCCGACAGAAACAGTGTGATGCAACAGCCCCCACGGAGCTGAGCTGCCCTGCTCCCCCCCAAGTGCCAATTAATGCTGGAGTGGTGGAAATATCAAAATTTTTAACTACCTCGCTGCTGATCTGAAAGCAAGATCCATGGCTAATGGGCTCATCTGGCAGCCTCCAATTGCTCCTGCGCCTCCCCACATGCCAGAAGCCTCAACGTCCTTTCAGCCAGCTGCCAAAGGAGCTTGCTTCCCCAACAGCCGCCACAATGAAGCAACTCACAGGGCTGAAAGTGAAAGGCAATGTCAGACCCAATGCCCAGAATATAAAAATAAGCGACAAGGGAGCCATTGTAGCACGAGTTAGTCAACTTCAGATTAATTCATGAACCCCTCTCTTTACAGACCAACCTGGAGCTATACAACATCCCCGATCACTGAAAAAAAAAAAAGACAAGCCCAGGGACCATGCCCCAAACTACAAAGATCCAGCTTTTCATGTATGGAGGTTTTGCTGCATGTGGGAATTATTTTATTTGCTACTGTCATGTCTGGGGAGAAGCACAGCTCCAGTGCAATGCAACACAGGTTTTGGAGCAGGAGGCTGATGGTAATATTATGCCCATGGAAACCAGGGCAAGTCTCAAGGAAAACTGGACCTGAATTGCCAAAAACCACCTAGGGCCACACTCTAGCTTTAGGAAAGAGGACACAAGCACAGCTCGTGTCCATAAGCAATTGACCATTTTACAGATCATCTGAGCAACAGCATGTGCTTCTGCTGGTGTTCTAGGGTGAGGATGGAGCAGATAGATCTTCCTATACTTCCCTGTGCTACCGCAACAGCACGCTGCACTGACTTTTGAAGATAACCTCCAAGAGCATCCTCTACTCCTCCTGCACCCACCTGCATGCCCGGGGCTGCCGTACCTGCAAGTAATGTGAAGAGCTCACAATGCTACGTGGCACCAGGCAGAGCAGCACAATGAGGGAGAGTGCATATGAGCAGCAAAAGCAAACGCTGCCCTGACTTGGTGTCAGCCTCCTAGCACCTATGGTAGCCCTCTGCTCCTCCAGGACTGCGCTTCTCTGTCCGGTGCCCCTCTGGTCCCCTTTATGGTCTGGGGATTCGGTCTGCCCCAGAGGTTCCTCCCTGCACTGCCACAGCATCTCCAGGTTGATTTTCAGAGGCACAAGGCTAACTATCACTTTGTAAAGTGGACCAAACCACGCCAGAGCTGCAGTTCCCAGCAGTACTAGATTGCTCCCTTTCAGCACAACATGAAGGAACTGAGGAAAGAGCTGGTGCAGAGCAAGGGAACAGGTCCCGGTGGCTCTGCCTGCTTTGAATAAGGGAGGGACAGAGTAACCAGGCAGGACAATTGTCTGCCTGGAGCTCCAGCCAGCACAAAAAAGGGGAGGGAGAAAGATGGACCCAGCTCTAAGCAAAAGTGTGGTCTATGCACCCCTGTAAGACCCCTCCTGCATTCAGAAAAAAACATTCAGGCCTTCCCAAAATTTTGTCGTTGAAGATGGTGTCTCCAAACTAGCACTGACAATTTTGGACAGGACTACCAGCAGACTTCAAGGCCCAGTTTTCTGATCTACCAGTCTGATGATTTGCTGGGGTCACCTCCATCACAGCTACTGTGCTTGCACAAAGCACATTAGCAATGGGGCTGACAGTTCTGGTCCATCTGATGTTCACGAGGTTTTGTTTGATGGCTGCGCTCTGCCCACAAACTCTTGTGCCCATGCCCATACCAGTGTCTGAAGTGAGGGTTGTTCCCAACAACCCTTTGACTTTTTCACTGTTGACAAATGAAGCGACAGAAGGAATCCACAACTGGAGGAGAGACTCACAGGAATCCATGAGAATCACATATCCCAAAACCATGTATTATCTGAAAAGCCACTCTGTCAAGTGGCTGTTCACGTGGCTTCCATTGCTGACAACTAGCAAGTGCTGACCTTGCAGTCAGAGGAGAGGTGCTATAAGTCCTGCTGAAATAATGATAGCAGAACAGCCATCCTAAAATGGACATCAGATCCCAAGGCACTATCTAACGAATAAATCTGGGTAAAATGTGGGCTGACTCCGCACAGGTGCCCTGAAGCCTTCTCAAATTTGCATGATGCTCAAAGAAGCCGCCAAAGCCCGGTGCCAACCTGCCTGGTCAGATGGAATTTATCTAACTCATAGCAAGATCTAACGCAATTAGAAACCCATTTAGACAGCCTCAGGACAGAGACTGCCTAACCTCTCAGCCTATCAGAGCTCTGAGCCCATCAAGGATGTGCAATTTGGCTTTTCTTTGGTTGAAATGAAGACCGAAAAGGAAAATATGGAAATAAATAATCTGAAGGATGAATCATAAAATCTAAAGGGGTCATAATCTTTATGGAATAATGTCTAAATTGGACTGACCATGGTGTCCTGAAATGTCTGTCACCTTTAAGCTCATAATAGAGCCATTTTGTAGATAGTTGGTATAGAGCAGAAATTGCTCGGGACACAGAAGGAGGTCTCATAATCACAGTAAAACCATCTGAAGATCCCAGGGAGAAAAAGGTTCCAGGACTGGGAGTAACACTTGAATAAAGCCCTCAAGGAATCCAACAGCTGTAGACTGGGAGAACAACGCTGGGAAAATAATGAGATAATCTGGCTCCCAGTTGCACCCATGGGAGCTGACAGATAGTATTGAAAGCTCTGGGGAGGGCAGGGGTCCCAAGCCGTAGACTCAGGACTCTAAAAAAAGACAGGAAACCAGGAATGCTTTAACTGACAACTTTGAATTGAAAATATGTCAATTTTCTGAAATCAGATCATTTTTCAAGCCAGTTTCTTGTTTCAAAGTTGGGGCAGGGGGGATATCTTTGCTGACATGTAAAAACGGAAAAATGATGCTCTTGCAAAGGTAACTTTCACTTCAGAATTCAAGCCAAGTATTAATTATGAAGCTAAATTCAAAAAGGTCAGTCAGAATCATGCCTTTAGAAGTTATTAGGAAAAATATACATATTTCTGCATCTATGTCCATTGATGGACTTGAGTCAAATTAAAAAAAAAGAATCTGACAATTCTTGTTGATTTATTTTCAAATTGAAAATTTTCTTCTGATGGCAACCCTGCTTTCTAACCACCTCTATGTTCATAGACAAAGGACAGAAGCTTTTTTTGCTTGGTCAAGGAATTGTGTCTATTCCATAAGTCTGTGCACCAACATGCTCTGGACACCAGCAGAGCCCTCACTTTAGTGGTCTGCAACCAACATGCACCTAATGATGAATGGTGATGATACTGGGTAAGACAAGCCTTCATTTGGAGAGACCAAACAGGCAAGACAAGTAATATTGTGAGGTTTGTTAAGGGCACTTATCTTACGTGCACCAGTCCGGCATTACTGTTCTGACTGGCACAGGACTGCTGGTATGGATGAGCTGAGGATGGTTTTCTTTCACCCTGTCCTTAAATCCTGGGTGAGCTGTCAAGTCCTTGGACCAGACCTTGCAGACCATGGCACGGGAAAAATTTCCTGAATATTTGGGCAGGATTCTGCACTCTCTTCTTTGGGCAAGAGGCATCCTGATAGTCCCTAATAAACTGTGATCCTTGGAAAAAAATAGCCCAAGCACATCTAGACACTCCCAGGGCCTTGAATCACAACACCTCAAAAGGTCTCGCGCAGCCTGAATAATAACGAAGGGCTCTTCAAATATCTCAAATACTGATTTTGCTTTCTACTGGGCTTGAGTGCTTTTGATGAAGAAGCGGAAAGATTAACAGATTAGTGTAAGAGGAACATCAGACATCACATTAGCAAGACATTTAGAGCACGATCTCAGTCCCGGGCTCAGACAAGAAGCTCCCCCCACAGAAGGGATGGATATCTGTCAGAGTCTCCCTGGCAGCAGTTTTGCAGCTGCTCAAGAGCATCGGGGAGTTTGGAGCACGTGAAAACCAGGCCATGTGGGAGCTAAATAGCTCCAGGCTTTCAGGTTGCTCGGGCCTTTAGAGATGTCTCCAAGGAGCTGGATCAGGGCACTCTGCTCCCACAACTTCTCTACAGAGCAGGGTCGGTTCTGAGCGAGACGCAGTGATTCGCTTGCCCTCCCAAAATGATGGCTTTAAAGAAGGCTTCGATGAAACCTGCCAAGATTGGCTGCTGCCCCACTGTGCCATATTTAGACAGTAGATCAGGAGGCAGGTATTTTGCTGGTGAAGAGGTGCTCAGGAGGATGTTTACCTCCCAGGGCAGGGGCATCTTTAGGGATCTTCGGGCAGGATCCACAAGACATGGCTTTGAATGCCAGAATGGATGCAAATGATGAGATAATGTACGAGCTTTCTCCTGCCCTTCTAGCAGGTCACTGCCACAAACCTACTCTCCTACTCACTCTTTTCTATGTGCATCTGAAGGACTGAGGCAGTAAACAGCTTACACCACAGGAAGACACAGATGTAAAACAACTAGGAGACATCTTTAAGGGATCTTGGGGCGTTGCTTTCATTCTGTTCCTTTTTTTGACCTCCTCTTCCTCTTGTGCTCTCAACCACAGGGTTGAGTCAGGAACTCCATCAGGAAAAGAAACCTATGGGATACGGAAAGCAGGTCCTCAAGGGTGCAGACTGAGACCTTCAGAAAAGTCCAGAAAGTTAGAGAGACGACAAGGTCAATGGGGACTTACTGGGGGGAGGCTGAGTGTGTCTGAGTCGCAGGTGACCCTGGCTCCCAGCGGTGAAACCAAGACTCAGCTTCATCCAGGTTGGACTGATGGACACTGCAGCTAGCATCAGAGGTGACAAGAAGAGGTGGCCTGTGCCCCTGCAGCCAGGCTCCTCCTCATCCTTCTTCAGTCTTCCTCTGCCTCAGCCAAGCAGACTGTGTGCTTCCTGGGGCACTGAAGGAGCAGAGGGGGCTGTGGGCAGAGTCCCTTTTGGAGTAAACTCCGTTGTCCATCTTGGTTTATTCCAGGAGCAGAGCTTGGGTTGTGCAACTGCAGCTTAGATGGACTGGCGTGCAGGGGAGTACGCAGGAGCACAGCTCTCCCACGGACAGATGTTTTCACATGCCAGGTATGCATGGGGATGGAGGGTGGAAGAGGAAGAAGGTGCTTTGGGCTTGGCACGGGACTCAGCTCCAGGGGCACCATTCAAAAGAACATGCCAGTAAGAGAGAGATTTGGCAGGGTACCACAGGGGTTGAATGTTCAAGACCCCACAAACTATGAAGGAGGGCTCCTGCTCTTTGCAATCCACCCTGGCACAGCCTCACATGAGTCAGATCTGCACAGCTCTTGGACACAATTCTCACCAGGGGTTCCAGGTGGACACCAGCTCTGGGGACACAAGTGCACAGCATCCGCCCCTTGGCTGCTGCCCCACACCCTCCTGAGGCTGCCTTCCCCACCCTGAGCTGACACAGTTCCCAGAGACAGAGCCACTCTGTGCCCCTTTGCTCCGTGTATCGCTTAGCCCTCACTCTCCCCCATAACACTCCACCCCACCCTGCCCTACATCATGCACCCTCTCATTACCCCAGCCGCCTCTCCTTCCCGTCCCAGAACATGCCAGCTCTGTCCTCACCCGGGAGCACCCCACCCTCCACCCCCTTCAGCTGCATCCCACCCTCCACCCTTCTCCCCATCCCCGGCCTCCTGGCTGCTCTCCGGGTGGAGGGACTACAAAGTGCCGAGAGACACTGCCCCGTTGCAGCATCGGGTTTTGCTCCAGGATCTGGGTCACTGATGAAGCAGGCTGCAGGGCTGGGCCCCACTCCAGGATGGTCTGTGAGCGCAGGGAACAGCACTGCAGCTGAGAGCCTGGCCGAGCGGGCAGAGCAGTGCTGGGAATATCAATCAGCACGGCTTGGATCGGGTGGTTGCCCACACAGCCAGTGCTTTCATCGCACAGAGGATTCACAGCTCGGCTGTTGGAGCCAGCCGGGGACTCAGCCCCGCGCTGCAGAGGGCTCAGCATCCCTCTGTACCAGGGCCAGCAGACAGCTGGTCAGGGGAGATTGATAACAGGGAGCGGGCAGGTCACTGCCCGAGCAGAGTAGGGAAAGAGATCAGGAGAAAGGAATGGAGATGACCAGATACAATTGCGAAAGGAAAAAGGGGAGGGTGAGGGGGGGAAGCAGAAGCCCTCCCCCCCCCCCCCCCCCC
>Ga0065711_1030988_pt1 | contig 30871 bp, 18 predicted proteins | sample Hoacrofraction12_FD_59098 | JGI IMG/M metagenome (GOLD analysis project Ga0065711, IMG submission 59098) | Hoatzin crop microbial communities from Cojedes, Venezuela - Epithelial fraction 12 v2 (version 2) | ecosystem: Host-associated > Birds > Digestive system > Esophagus > Crop | place... | reverse complement strand
GGGGCTGCTCCGGGGGACGGCGAGCGGCGGCGGGCGCCAGGGCTCCGGGCGTGGGGTGGCGGCAGGCCTCTCGCCCGGGCCGGGCCCCTCCGCGCCTCCCTTGCAGCCCAGCGAGGCCCCGACAGCCCCACAGCCAAGATGCGCCCGGGCCCCGTGGTCTTCCGCTGCGGACCGGGTGGCCGAGCACCTCCCGAGGCCGGGACTGCGCCTTGCCAGGTTCCTCAGGGACTCTTGACAGGGCAGGCTGCAGGGGAACGCCGTCCCAAGCGTCTCGTTCTAACGGCCCAACTGCGGGGTTTTCCCCTCTGCCTCCGTTTTCTCTCAGCAGTAGCTTCAATTTGCAGCATAAAAAGTTTGAAGGTATGCTTTCTTGCCACTGAGGAATCATTTAGGATTGCATCTTTAAACCTTCAGTGCTAAATGTAGAAGTCTGAATTCTCTTTTAATTTGCCTTTGGAGAGCAATTTTTTTGAGTCTGTGCTCCTGTATCCTAACCTGTAAAACATATAAAAAAACTTTAGTTCTGGGTGAAGTACTCATGAAATGTATTTTTAGAAGTGCTGCGGACAGAAGTGCACCGAATGCCTGTGTTTGCCATCAGAGCTCTGGTTTTGTTTGTCTCATCCTCTGTTGTGGTAGAGATACCACCTCCCTCTGGTACCCCTCCCTAGCGATGGACAGGCGGTACTGTCAAGGTGAAACAGATTTCTCTTCTGACACTGTAAGAGGGCTGATTGTCCCTCCAGAGCAGATCAGTGTTGGATCATACACCGTGCATAATCAGGCCTCGTGTTTGCCTGCTTTGGCCATATCTTCTTTGCCCTCTCGTTCTTCAGCACTTCACCTGTGCTGTTCTGCTTCAGTGTATTCAGCTTTTCAGTGTGGAGTGGTGTGAAACTCAATTCTGAGGCTTTATAAAGTATGGGCCATATTGCAAGGATTGTGTGCACTTGCTGTGAGTTGAACTGTACAGAGCATAATCTTGCATTTTTCAGAGCAAATATGTGTCCACGTATATGGGCCTTCCGGTGGAAGAGAACACTTGTACTGTAATTAAATATATATTTGATAAGATATTTTTGTCAATTCTTCACAATAAGTGTGGAGAAAACATATACAGGAAAAATTGTGGTTATGAAAGAAATAAGGAGTACCAGTTTCTTTTCAAAATAGAATGGAGATTGTCACTTTCACTTACGTGACCAAAGATGTTACTGTAGCAAAAGGTAAAAGGTCACAGGTAATGAGCCCATGTGGTGTTTGATTTAAACTTTCCATTTAATAAGTGAATATTCAGCAGTAACTGTGAATTCTGTACTCACAATAGACTGTTAATATCAACATGCAGCTAACTTCTGCGAGAAGTCAGTAGTCCTCTAAAATAGCAAACTGCAGAACCCTTCCTTCCGTGTGTGATGGCCAAATCAGAGCATCTGCTCTTCCATTTCAAAATTTGTGTGTGTCAGGAATTCCCTACAATTTCCGGAACATAGGAGGCTAGCAAATTAAAAAAAAAAAATCTAATCGTATGAGTGAAATTTTTAGATTTTATTACCAACTTTCTTGTTACTCTACTATCTATTTTTGTAGCCAGAAATGGGCTGTAGTACTTGTTGTCATTAATGGTGGAAGCCAAGCAGCAAAGGAGCTTGTTATTGTTGATGAAGCATTGTGGAAAACATTTAGTTTCCTCCTTCATTAAAAGCAAACCAGAAAAAAAGTGCTTTTTGTTCCTCCCCTCAAATAATATATGTGTATCTAAGGATTTGTGAAATACAAATTTGTTAAATATTTTGAAAAAATGTAGGGCACCGTTTGCCCAATTTTAAATCAGAGGAGGTGGTTTTGTTCTTTAGCTTGCTTCTGTGAGGCACTTGGAGTCTTTTAAGTCCTCTGCTTCTGTTTTTTTCCAATACCAGCATAATGTGAGGCTGGAATAATCATCCACATAGGGTCGCTTTTTGTCAGAATTGGGCTGTTGAGACAGTCTGTAAGTTGGCACCTGTGCATGCACTTCAGAGAAAAGGGTAGCACAGAGTCAATGTTTTGCAACGAAGTGTAGCAGGACAAAAAAAAAATTAGTGCATTTCTGAGCTGCATTTTACAGGACAGGGTCTTCAGTATGGTCATTTCGTGAGTGTTTGCATATTTTTGAGTGCAAGTGGTGATGTACACACACAACTTGAAATATTTTCTATGGGAGTTGGTATCCCTCAATGTTTGTACTTTTTTTTCGTTCTGGTTTTATATCGGTGTGAATCTGCTTATTTGAAAGACACAGATGCTTACCATTATAGCTAATAACATGTAATTTTGAAAAAATTTATTATTTCCTTATCATGGAATTGTGACATGACTTAATGGGGCCTGGTCTTGCACTTCTTGAATTAGGTTAAAACTTTTAATGACTTAATGTGAGTAATATGAAGCCTTTAGCAGATTTTCTGGAGTCTGGTACCTGGTGAAGCCTCCTGTGTTGTAATATACTCCTGCTGGATAGCTGCAGCTTGCTCTGTTGTAATGGCAGTGGGTAAGCGCCATGGACCACACCGTCGTATTGCCCAATATGTGGAGTTCTTGGCCATGCAGTTATTGCCATTCCAAACCCTAAGCCAAGCAGGAAGTTAAAGTTTGGTGTTGAGCGGTAAAACAGAGGGATAATCTGTTCCTGTTGTACAGCTGACCCAGACTGTAATGGACCAGTGCAATTGTTATGCTCTACTGGAATATTTTAGTTCTATGTCATTTTTAGAAACAAAGGTGATTTACTAGGCAAAATGGTTTGCATTTAATAGTGTTAGAAATTAGGGCACCTATTCCAATGAGCGTTGAGTTTTATGGAAATAGCTGTTAAAAAAAGAAAAAGAAAAAAAGGAGAGAGGAAAAAAAAAGAACTGCTAATATACGTTAGTCCAAGAGGGCCCGTGACAATAGTTTACACTGTGGTGTAATGCTGCATAGAGTTCTCGCAGATATTTGCAACTATGCGTAAACTGCATTATTCTGTAGATGTAGTGAAGTCAGAGGTCATTATATAATTTTGCTAATGCAAAGCTGGTGAAAAGCTTAGTAGAGCAGCTAATGTATGCTGTCCTCACAAATACACCTAAGAGTATAAGCCATGTCTCAGTTCCCTGCACAATGCCTGACATTAAATTGTTGTTGAACAGTGGAGCTGGGCTACTTTCAGAGAAAACGGTGTGTCAAAGTTAAGTGTGAAATACAAAGTTTTCACTGAAATGTAGTAGGCAGAGGAGACTATAGCATAGTAGTTGGTGACATCAGTCATTTATTTGTATCTTACAAATAAGATCCTACAATCTTAACAAAGTCTGCCTGAAAAATATGCTTGAATGAAAATGGTTCTTCAGAGGTATTCTGTGCTGGCTAAATTAAAATTTAATTTTGCTCTAGAATGGAATATAGTGAAAACTGACATACTGCTGATCTCGCACCCAAAAACTGTGGGCGTGCAATATCCACACAATACTAGTCTGGTTATAGCGTGGCTCTGATCTTCAGACTACGCAGGTTGCTTACTTCCAGATGTGTTTCAAGAATAGTTTAATGACTGCAGTTTTTATACAAGTCTTAACAGCCAGAGAACTGAATTTGATTTGCAATTTAGTGATTAGACTAAACTTTCTTTTTCATGTTTTTGATCTTGGTAGGTTGGCAGCCTCGGTGGTTTGTTTTAGACAATGGGATATTGTCATACTACGATTCACAGGATGATGTTTGCAAAGGCAGCAAAGGAAGTATAAAGATGGCTGTGTGTGAAATAAAAGGTAAGAATTAATAGATTTCTACTTGAGGAAATTTTAGCTGCCAGGGAAATAGAAAGATCGCCCAACATACACTTTGCATCATGAGTTTTTCCTCTTCTGTTTTTGTTGATCGGTACTCCAATGTGACTGCTTCATAGTTCACAAATAATAACAAATGTGAATTGTGAAGTGGTGACAAAGAAAAAATGTTTTTCACAGTTAGAGCTCTGTTTTGAGATTTAGAACCCACTACATATTCCTTCTTGCTGTAAACAGTTGTGTGCATGTGGCTTATTCTTGAAGTCACCTCGGCTAGTTATTTAGTTCTGCTGCTTTTCCCACTTACAACCAGGGATAAGAGACTGAATCGTGAATGCTAGTTTTTCAGAAGAGCAATAGCAGTGACCCAGAAGGAGAGATTCTTATAAACTGGCAGTGTTTAGTCTTTTGTTTTCCTGAGTTATTTTTACTTTTGTCTCTGCTAGCAGCTGCCCACATGTATAGGTGATGGATATATTAGAGTTAGTAACTGAACTGTTACTGTCTGACTGTGAGTTTAGCTTTTAGTGTATTTTAAGCTGTAGGTCAACATCCTTGGCTGATAGCAAAGTGTTATGGTTTGGCTTCGGCCGGCAACAAAAGCGCCACACGGTCGCCCCTCCCCCCGCCGGGGTGCAGAGGAGAATGGAACGAAACAGGCAGAAACTGGTGGGTCGGGATAAGGGCAGTTTAACAGAACAGCAAACAAAGGGAACAGGAACAACAATGATACAGATAAGGGGAATACATAACACAAACCGCACAACCCAGAGAGCCGATTCTCCCGGACCGAACCGGCGCTGCGCGCTCCCGAGCAGCGAGTGAATTCCCGCCGCCCAGCTCCCCCCCACCGGAACCCAGCATGATGGCACGTGGTATGGAATACCCGGCTCTGTTTGGCCAGGTGGGGTCAGCCCGCCTGGCTGTGCCCCATCCTGGATTCTGGTGAAAATTAACCCTGTCCTGGCCAAACCCAGGACACAAGGCATTGTCTAACTCTCCATTGCTTGCAACTCTTGACCTCTTTCCATATACCCACAGATGACTGGGCTTGTGGTGTAGGTACTTCTGTATTAAAAAGTGGGACTTCCTTATTTTACATGGGCTACCAAGTACTTTTCATGTGGTAACTCTTTTTTGTTACTGTTTCTTTGGTGTAGATGAAATCAGTGATGTAAAGTGGAAGATCCCATTTTTTGGCCATTCCAGTTGTTCATTTTGCTTGTCATCTTGTTCTTTTGGTGAAGGAAAGATAATAGTTGAAATCTGAATTTGATGCAGTCTCCTGCATCCGTGGCTAGTGGATCTGGAGGAACTGTGGTTGGTATCATGAAATCAGCAGAATATTCAGTTAAAGATGTAGTATTGAATGTAAGAAACTCTAAACAAATTGCGCTTCGGTTCTGGGTTCTAGGACTCTGCAACCTGAAACCAGATTTCATCTAGAAGGGAGATTATTTCAGTTTTTAGCCTAGTACTCCTTAAATACTCACCCTTGCAACAAAACTCTTCAGTTTCCCAGGTTTGGAATGCAACAGTTATTAGATTGATACGCAGTGTATTGCAGAAAGGGAGCCCCATTGTACCTGAGTCTGGCCACTGTTTGGTGTCTCGTGTTCCTACGGGTAGGCTTGAAGGCATGCTGGGAGCAGCTTTGGGCTTTTTATTATTTAGCATTATTTATATCTATAACATTATTATTATTATTATATATTATTTAATAAATAATTGTTACTGAGTTGAGGGGGTTTGTTGTTTTTGTTTGTTTGTTTGTTTTCTCTGCTGTCATAAGTTCATGCAACAGACAACACAAGAATGGAGCTGATCATCCCTGGGGAACAGCATTTCTACATGAAAGCAGTTAATGCAGCCGAAAGGCAAAGGTGGCTGGTGGCACTGGGGAGTGCAAAAGCCTGTTTAGCAGATACCAGAACAAAAAAAGAAAAAGGTATGTGTGTTGCCTTGAGCATATGCAATCTTACCACTTTTTCAAACGCTTGTTTTCAGATGATGATAGTGCAAATATTGTGGTAGAAAGTCAGTTTTATTGTCTTTAAATATAAATTGTAGTTATTTCTAGTCATCTACAAGGTAAATTCCCACTTGACATTTGAATCAGAGGTTACCTCCATTGATCTATTCTATTTTAAGAAGCTGAAATACCAGCAACTTATTGTCATTTCAAGAACAAACATACTGTTTGTCGCTGTTGTGAAGCTATTTCATTTCTGCTGTTTTGATTCTTTATAGTTACTGTTGTTTTTTCCAGAATTTTTCTTGGATTGCTTAATGTAACCATTTCCAGCCACTCTGAGCATAAATTTCATCCACTAATTTTTTTCTACGTTACATTGCAGCTAAGAAAGATTTGAACTTTATCTTTCCTAGTAATGTGCCTCTTTTTTAATGGTCATTAAATTTGTATCAGTTATCCAAAAGTACAAACTATTGTATACTGGAAGTAGAGTTCTTGACTCAGCAGATTTCAATTTTCCTGAAAACTAAGTGAAAGCTTAAGCGAATTTTTAAATTTAAAAGAAAAGTGCTTAAAAATTAAAATGTGTACATACATTGTATGCATTAAATTGTTATTTCCTTTATTTTTTATAGAAATAAGTGAGACCAATGAATCTCTTAAAACCAAAATGTCTGAACTTCGTCTCTACTGTGATCTTTTAATGCAGCAAGTTCATACAATACAAGAATTTGTTCACCATGATGAGACACACTCTCCTCCCAGCATTGAGGTACGGAATTTCTAGAATGCCCTTGGAGAACGTGATTGCATAATACACCTCAAGTTTTTGTTGACATCTTTTGCCTCTTTCATCTCCCTAATGTTGGGAGATTTAACCTAATATCAATTTTTGAGTTCTTGTGTGTATATGATGCTAACAGTGATTATATATGCATAAAGTACCTGGATGATTTAACTGAAATTGTAACATGCATTAGGAAGCAATTGTGTTATTGAGTTATTTGGTTAAAAGGGTGGAAGAGCTGCCATATGATTTATGCAATAATTTGTCTTGTTTTGGATCTCTGTTACAGGCAGAGTAGTTGAAACAATCTTGTTTGTCCATTATTTCTTTGTGTAGGAGAGTATTCCATTTTGTTGTCAGTGAGAGCTAGTGTTACAGGTACTGGAAACTCGGAGTGCAGAAAAGTCTCTGAATATGCACAAATGAAATTATTCTACTATTTCTGCTTTTGAATGAAAGTTAGTACTGGAAATTATGAATGGCTTCATTCTTTATGTTCTTGAGCAGGGTGTGGACAATATTGTTGTCCACTTAGGGCAAAGCAAGGGGCTGACACTTCATCTGAACACAAGGAATTGTTGTCAGCTCACAGCAAGGTGAAACTGGCCTGCAGGCTCCTTGCAGTGGAGCAATAAAGCTGTTCCCACATTCTGCTGCAGTTCATTTGCTTTGCTGAATGACCTTGTGATACCGGTTAGTCACTCTGAGACAAGCTTTGTGGTAAAAATGTTACAGCGTTGTTGGCTGATACCCTAACAAAAATTCAGATGTCGGAAAGAAATGACAATGCTGTCACATTTGTTTGCTTAAATTAACCTCATTGGAAGGTGTACATTTGATTAAATAAAATGGGAAATGGAAGTTCTTAGTGCTAATGAGGGAAATCAATGTGTGGGAGAGTGGGGGTGGGGAGAGTTGTATTTGCATCTTTTAATATTTGTTCGTGCTTACGCTTGTGCTTTCATTTATTTTCAGAACATGAATGAAGCCTCTTCCTTGCTGAGTGCCACATGTAATACATTTATCACAACACTTGAAGAATGTGTGAAGATCGCTAATGCCAAGTTTAAGCCAGAAATGTTCCAGCTGCCTCACCCTGATCCTTTAGTTTCTCCTGTGTCACCATCGCCTGTCCAAATGGTTTAGATATTTTGAAATACTATTTTTTCTAAATGTCATGTTGTTGATTGGATGGAGGGAAGAATGGCAGAAGGCTATGCTATTGCTATGATGTCAACAGCTGAGATCTAGATTCTGTTATGATCAGTACTAGCCCTAGATATAAACCAATAATGTCTTCTTGGTCATATGTATAGATTCCAACGTGAGCTGTATTGTGGGATTTTGTTGTGGGAGTCCCTTTCTTTGCACTTGGATCGCTTGTCTCTTTATCTTCAATCAATTTACTTACAAAGCTGATAGTTACTGATCTAAATTAATAGCTTTGATATGTATAGAGATTTGACAGTGATATCTGAAGAACTGCAAGGAATCAAGAGGCAGGATTTGACTTTATTGTGTAATGGCGAATTTAAGCTGGTATTTGGTAGAGGAAAAATGTCTTGTTATTTCTGCATAGCATAGCAATTAACAAATGGCTCTAGGAGTAACTTTGGAGAGGGAGAGAGAGAGAGAGAATGAATTCCATAGAAATTAGGTAGCATTTTTTGTAGTAAACTATTTCCTGTGTGAATGCTATAAAACTTTTAATATTGATGGCAATTCATTTGTTTTCATACAGTTAAATCAGATTTTTTTAGTTAGAATGGTTGCTTTTAATTAAAAAAAAAAAGAAAGATTGCCCTGTCTCTTTGTAGAGACTGTAAATAAAAAGAAACAACAAACCTTATTTGTATAAGTAACCTGTGACATGTTTGGTGTGGTTTGTTGTTTGTTTGTTTTTGTTTTTTCCTTAGATGAAGCGTTCCATTAGCCACCCTGGTCCTTGCTATTCGGAAAGGTAATTTTCTATTTTGTTAAGCTTTTTTCTTACATCTCAAAAAACTTCCCTGAACCTGCTAGCATTAAAATCAAAATGTGAGAAGAATTGTTCACTTGTGGCGGGAGGAAACTTGAACAGCATAAGTTGATCTAATTTTGAAAAATAAGGGGGTAGATTACCAGTGTTGGTGGCAAATAATGCAGCTGCTGTCTCTAATACACTATAAAAATTTCTGCGTGCAAATGACTTACTCTAATTTCATGAACTTGTCAGACATAGAGCTTGAAATGCTAACATTCTTTTTCTGTCAGTATTTCAGATTCTTGAGGTATTTTCTTCTGCATGCAAAGATTATATTACATTTTTATTTTCATTTCCAGGCTTTATAATTGTGAAAATTAAGAATATTCTGTTGACTGCCATTTTTAGTATAGTGAAAAACATTGATACTAACAGTTTGAGCACCAAAATTATTTTAAAGTACAGTAAGTTTGTGTGGGTTGCTGCAGATTTTGCTTACTAATAGATTTCATTTCTTTTATAGGAATAATCACTCTGTAAAAGAGCCAATTTCATCCCTTCACCGATTTTCACAGTGGCGCAGAAGAACATATTCGCATACAGAATGTTGCAGTGATACACCCTTTGAAGTTTCGCAGAGTAAGTTTGGAAAAGGGGTGGTTTTCTTTTGAATCTTTCTGTACTATTTATTACCGTGTTTACAGCAGCTGTTCTAGTGGTGATATCAGCAGGAGGAGAAATGTTTTCTTAGTTACGAAAGTTTTGGTTGTAAGATTCCTGTATTATAAATTAGAGCACTTGTGTAGTTTGTTATGTGGCTGACTTGCTGGCTTTCATTTGTATTGAATAGGATCTCACAGCTGGAGTAGTTGTACTGAAATCAGTGCAACTACTGGCAAGGTAAAATAGAGGCATAACCAGAAAAGGGATGTTTGTACTAATAGAATCTTACATGAATGATGGTCATGTGGAATACTGTTGTTTGCCACCTGCTTGTTGTCACCAAAACAAATTACTCTTTCTGTGACCCTTGTGAGTGGCGGATGGTGATTTCCACCCAGTGCATTGCAGAAAAATAGTTAATTTCAGTGGCTGCTTGCCCTTTGTAGAGCACAGCACTGTTCTGAAAGAGTGCAGCCTTGCCAATAATAAACAAAATCAACCCCCAAAATTATGTCATAATCAGAATGTTACTCCCTCATGATTAGATGGGCCTATTGAGTGAGTAGCCAGTTCTTCTGTGGTTTTTCCTTTTAAATGTTGCTGTCATTTTGACTCCATCCTAACTCCTCTCAGGGAGACCTTAACTTGACTAGTTCTTCTTGACTACTACTGGTTTAGTCTTGCTTCCTTTCAGAGTGCCTAGTGCCTCACTTGGATTGAAAAAACCTGAGGCCTTTGCATTGCTGAAAGCCCGTGTAAGCACAAAGAGGTACTAATGCTTTACATTCTATCATGAAGCAAGTATTCTCACCTCTGCACCATTTCCTTGCTTCTCTGATGCTCACATGTTGCAGGGTGACCACTGCTTTCACCTCACTCATCTGCCACCAGCGCAGGGTATGCCAGCATGTATCCCAAACTAATAAACTTAGTTCAGATTCTTTTGTGAGTCTCATTGCTAACGTAGGTGCACATCAGTCTAGCTTTCTATAATGCAGGGTTTTTGTTCTTACCATCTGGACCTGCTGGTGTTCGTTACCCAGTGTGACTCTTTTCACGACTGCTGAGAAGTGTCTTTGTCTTGTGTGTTTCTGCTAATACCATTTTTTTTGGGTTCCTTACTATGTAGCTTTAGTTTCTAGTTCAGTTTCTCTGGGTTTTTTTTTTGTTTTGTTTTCTTCTACTTTGTTAGGAGCTCCCTCTGCTACCTTCCAGTTACCTTCGTTCTTTCTCTTTCCTGTCAGGTAGCCTAGCAATACCCAACTTGCAGTAAGTCATCCATTTCATTTTAAGCATTTAATTAAAACATTTTCTATTATTATCAATTCATCAGTTCTGTAAACAAAAAAAAAGTTCATGTGTTCGTCATACAGAATATGTCTGCACCTGACACATTTCTGTCCTTCATGTTGTAAAAATCATTGTCTGTTCATATCAATTATCCTTGGATGGATTGAAATCTTTTGGGAGAAGTCCAGAGTAATTATGATTCTGATTGCTTATGTATAGAAAATAGTTAGCAAATAGAATAACTGACAGATTGGATGAGTGTTTTTGGGCTTGAAAATTAAATACTGACTGGTATATTCATAGGATCTGCTCACTGTTCAAGAAGTGCTGTCAATGGAGATCTGGTATCATCAACCATTCTTGAAGAAAGTAGATCAGTATCAAAGGAAGGATCTGTACTGGGAGAGACTCTTTCATCCTTTTCTTCCTGAAGAACCTGAAAGTATTCAATTTTCTATAAATAATGCTATGCAAAGGCTGCTGTAATTATACTATTGTTATAGGAAGTAGTGATTTCCCTTTTTAGAAGGGTTTCTCTGCACTTTATAGAATAACATAAAAACTATCTTTGAAGTGTATTTTATCTTTGTATAGTTTATTTGTAAGAGTATTTTCCTAATATTTCACAGTTTGAATGTGCATTTTTTGGAACAAATGATGGCTTAACAGATAAGCATCCACATTTGTAAATGTAGCTCTTTTTAAAAAGTGTGAAGGTTTGACTGATACATTAGTAAACCTGCAGGTTATGAACTTCAGCAAAAAGGTTTCATTTTTGGGGGGAGAAAATGCAACTTGTGCCATGGGCCTCTTGGTCATTTGTACCAGGTCATCCACCAGGAGCTGTGATTAGCCCTGCAGTGGCTTTTTTGCCTGTGTAAGGGCTGTGGGAAAGGGCACTAATGGGTCTACTCTAGCAGCTTGACGGTAATTGACATTGCCTTCTTTAAAAACACAATGATATACATAATCCGGTCCTTATTTTTAGCCAATGAAAGTAGAAATATTGAGTGTATTTTTCTAAACAAATGTATAAAAATAACTTCATATGAAGCATTTGTACCAAACATTGGATATTTAATAATTTTTATTTATTTATTCTTTTTTGCATCAAAAATTTCTACCTACTTTCACTACTAAAGATCTAAAGATCTACTAAAGGCTTCAAAATGTGCATAAATTGTGTCTGGGGTGTGCAGCATCACAAGCAGCTAACGCAGCACTGTTAAGATTTAATCTGCTCACTTAAGATGTGTTTTTAGCAAAGTATTATAGAAGCAAGAGCTGAAATATTAAGACCATTAAGCTGCTGTTGTAATGAATATTTGTATCTATACATATTTTATTTATGATATATTTATATAAAAGGGAGCTTCTGTTTTTGTGACTTCTTTATATCATTTGAGGATGATATATACCAGGAGGTGGATTCTGCTCTCAGTTACATCAGCTTGAATTTGCGTTAACTGTAAGTGAGATCAGAGTTTGACTCTCTTAATTAATGATTAATACCGTATAACAGTGCCTGCTAGGACCTTGGTCCATAAGGTTGTTAGTGTTAGCATTGTAAGCTTTTGGGGATTTTTTGGGTATTCATTTAGGGATAAACTTGGTCTATAAAGTCTTAGCTGTAGAGCACTTTAAGCAAGCCATTTACTGCTTTTAATTTACAAAGTTGTTAAATACATGTACAGGGTATTTTGCACTCAAGCACATACCAAAATCTGTTTTTATAATCAAATCTTCTTTAATTTGGTTTAACTAGTCTTCCTTTTGTGTATATGAATAATTTGGTGTTTTTGAAGCAGGCTGAAAAGGACAGATGGGGATGGAGTGGAAGCTTTCCTTGTAAATTTCTGGAACGTTGACTTATCTAAATCAAAATAGGTCCAAATGTTGAGGGAAAACATATGAGCTGTTGCCCATATATAAAATACCAGTTTATAAACCATTATGTCAAGGTCAAAGGGAATGGAGTGGTTCGTACAAGTGAAGTTATTTGTGGATACCAGCTCAGAGCTGTCATTTGTGCTCAGTTCTGTCAGTTTTCATGCAACTAGCATTTGCATATGCGTATCAGCCACACACATGCTTGTACATTTTTTTCTGAATGTTTGCTTTAATGTGTTCTGTATGACACTTATGACAATTGTAAAAATAAGTATTAAAAAAGATGTTCGGAGAAGTAAACTACATATTGCAGTAGAGTGCTATCTTGAATCATATGCTGTCTTAGAGCTGCTTTTTGAAATTTCACTGAGGTTTCTGCCAGCTTGTACAGTGTTAAGTACATGTCACATTAACAAATGTCTTTCTGGCTTTCAACTACTACAGAGAAAGTAGTTTGGACTCCACATTGTGCGAAAAAAAATGGGACTGATCAGTGCATGTAGTAGTAAATAATAATTTTAAATCCTGCCACAGATAGGATTGTTTAGACAAAAGTTGTAATGATTAGATTCAAGCACAAAATTTGCATATAACTACTTGAGCGCTGTCTTGGGTTTCTCCATGTCACTAAAGGTGGCTTGATGGCTTTTATATATGTAACATGTTCCTGCTAAAGTTAAATCAGTATTTTTATATATACCTGTGCCAAACTCTGAGGCAAAAATCCTAAAATGTGTTTCAGTTAAATTGGTGAAGATGATACGCCATCATACTTTTGGCATCTGGAGCTAAGAAGTAAGTTTTGAAAATGATACTTAGCTGGCTGAATCACAATGATCCATGTGTGGTAAGACTGAAAAAAAATCTGGATGCTCTTAGATTTTCATATCCAAGTTTAGGGGAGAGGTTATCAGGAGTGCCTCATTGTATTATTAGTCTGTCTGGTGGAGGGTGGAGCTGAACCTCAACATAGAATGTGTAATTAGTACTTCTAGTTTCGATCTTAGTTGCTTCTGAGGAGATCGATCTGAAACCAACTCAATTTTTAAAATAGTGTTTATCACTTAAAGAATGTAAGCAGACTACATATATTTAGTTGAAAAGTGATAATTTCTAGTTACTGAGTTATATCTCTAAAGTCTCCATCATCCGATAATTAGAAATGTGATGTGCTTAAATGGCTTAGCAGCTTGTACTATAAAGAATTAATGATCAGGCACTCAATGATTTGGAGATTTGTAAGTACTGAGATTACAATGTTCGAGGGCTTTAAACTTCCGAAAATTAACGCTTCTGTTTCTTTCCACTTAGTGTGTAGTAAGTTAGCTTCACTTTTTTAAATTCCTCATTCTCCCCACCCCCTGAGAAAGCAATCTTTGGGGTAGGAATACTTCAGAGGTTGTTTCTGCATAGGGAAATTGTACTTAATTTATTTAAAAATTGAAATCACAACTATTTGTGTTAAGATTATTTTCACAAACTATAAACTTGTTTTGCTTGTTATACCACCATCCGTTTATTGTAGTGTAGCTGTTGTTCCTGCTGGTGCAAGTTAAGACCTTTTTGAAGGGGTAGAATACCTGAATGGAGGACATGTCTTTGTCTGAAAACTAACTGTTTTTTTCAGATGTTCCTCATTTTCCTGCTTTAAAAGAGTTAATGTGAAACCTGCCTGTTACAGGTATTTCTTTACTGACTGCTTTGAGGGCTGAAGCTAACAGTTCCAGATCTGGATCGAGAAGAGAAAGTTACTGCTTATGGAGGGTTTATGTAGAACCTGGGTGCCCAGATCCACAGTTGCCATCCTGAAGATCTCTGCTGTTTGACACTGAAGTTACAGATCTTACATTTTTATTTTACTTGTAAAGCTCCCCACATGCCTGTCACTGTGTCTGTACATGCTTAGAATTGTCTTGGAAGGATGTGGCCCTTAGCAGCTAACTGAAGCGGTGAGGTAAGGTTGGGAAACTAGGCATTCTTCTGCCCAGCAGCAGGGGGACCAGTGCTTCGCTATTTAGCAAAGGATGACTGACACACTAACATGATCAAGCTTACACAAAGATAAGAGTAACATCCTGCACTTCAAAACGTGCTGAAAGAAACCCTTTACCTCTGCTCTTCCCCCTGTGTACGTACAGTAGTGATGAGAAGGTGTTGTTTAGGAATTTAGTGTACTTTACTTAGGATTTGGTATTTAAGTCTGGATGAACAATCCGGAGTGTTGCTTGGCAGGTGAATAACATAAGAAAGGAGTCAGACTTTCCCAGCTCTGCTGTCTGGTGCTGCCTTCTTCATGGCAGGACATCATCATCATGGCTATTTGTGCACCAATACACATAGGTACTCCCATAGCCATATCCTGACTGCTCTAACTAGCATGCATAGGGGAGAGAAGGCTGAAGATGAGGGCACTGCTGTGTCTTATGGCTGTGTTTAAAAAAAAAAAAAAGAGGCGGGCCTCCTTCAGCTTTTTCAAAGGGAAGGGTAAATGGGCATCTCCAAGGCTCTTAATTATAGATGTCAAAGGTAATACTTTAAATCCTGTTGAGAGACAGGATTTAAGAGTGTCTCCTTTTCCCTGTGTTTCATATTCTCTTGTGATAAATATTGCTTTGGCTACTTCTGTACCTTCCTCTGTAGGCTGCCTAGGCTTTTTCCACAAAATTTGGGTTACAGTGGCAGAAGCAGGTCATAATTACCTTACATGGGTCTGACTTATTTTTCTACACACTGGCTGTTATTTTCTGACATGTCAGAGTACTTTGTCAGCCTTTTCCTTTGTACCGCTGCTATGGCATGTTCCAGTGTGGGAATGACTGATTTATTTTTGAATGTGTTATGCTTTGGGTTTTTTTTTTTCAATAGACATTAAGTATTTTGATTACTAATTTTTTTTTTTAAATACAAGCTCTAGAATATTCACATCTTCAAAAAGGGGGAAGGAAAAAAATGCCCAACAAGCGAATAAGTTTCAATATTTTATCAGAGACATGAGGTTTTTGTTTTCTGGTCATTTAATTTTCTCCCCTTGGAAGGAAAAGTCATTGAAACTGGAGGCAATGGTAAAAATTGAAATGCAATGTTAAGACTAGGGTTTCTTGTCTGCTAGTGGTAAAATTAATGTCTTATGTTACTATGGTTGTCCAGCATCACAGTTATTTTTCTTAGGCTGCCAAATAGAAAATGTTGGTAGAGAATGTATAGTCCTGTAGTAGAATTTATACAACAGCTCACGGAACTTTGCTATAACAGTTTTTCCTTACGCATCAGGACCCAAGAAACATGAAGTCCAAATGCCTTCACACACACATCAGTGGTAGGATATTTTTCTGAACTTGGTCCTGTAGTGTAATAGACTATCTTTAGAGAGGGCAAATGTCAGCTTGTACAGTTAAAAATCCCAATATTCGACCTGAATATAATAAGCAAAAATTTGCTTGTTTCATGTTTATTTTTTATCCAGAGACTGCTTAATCTGTTGTTTTGGAAAAATGTTCCTGTTTAGGGATGTGTTCTGTGACACTGAATATTGAAGCTTTAGGTTGTGACTATATCAGTGTCACGCTATATTAGCGTTTGCTTAGCAGTGTTGTGAAAAAACACTGGCTCAGCAGGTTGGCATGTAAAGTTATCTGTTAAAGCTGTGCTTCAGCAAAGCCTGTAAGTACTTTAAATCCTATTTTTAGGCATGTGAGTGACTCATCTGCTTAAAGTTAGGTGTACTTGCTTAAGTACTGTGTAGAACTGGGCCAGAGAGGTACAGGCAGACTGAACTTGGTTTCGCTGCCACACCAGTATGTCTAGACTCAGCAGAGGCCATGGAAGACTGAAATTTCCGGTAAAGTTTGTGGAGAAGAGTACATGCTTAAATCTACAGAGGCTGTCTGTCACTGTTACTTTTCTGCTGAGATGACCGACTTGTGCATTTTTAGTGTTAAGTTTTTTATGTGCCTGTGTACACAAGTTGTTGGTTAAACAAGACTGTACCTGGGTATTTTTGTGTCTTGTATAGAGTTTGTTGGATTTTTTTAAACATCTAATGGAATTAGAATGAGACGCTTTCTTGAAGTTTTTTTCTTTCTTTGAGTGCTTTAAAGATTAAAATAAATGGCCTTTTTTAACTTCATTTTTATTATTCTTTTTTACTTTCCTCCCTAAGGAAAAAATACCATGCATTCTTAAACTCTTTCATCTTTATTATTGTTTCCAAATGTTCCTGGTTCCATCACTTGAAAAAGTCTGGATCTTGTCCTGACCCAAAACTTAGCTCTTCTGAAACCCTTATTTTTATTTTAGTCCTTATTTCATCCCCTTTTATTATCTTTCCTGCGTCATTTGGATAGCTAGTGGTTGATGGTATTTAGGTTTCTAGGAAATAAAAAAAAAAAATTCTGCTCTATAGTGGGTCCTTTTGGAATAGTTTTTTTAAACATACTGGCTGCTTTACTACTTGTGATGAACTTGAGCTGTTTTTTTAGTAGTAGTAGTATGGTGGAAGTCATAGTGATGCGTGGTGTTGCTAACTAATGCTCCTGTTCCACTTCAGAGAATTTTACAGCCTCTGAAGCAGTGTTGCGTTGCTATGAGTGTATTTGTTCTCAAGCTCTTTCTACTGACCAGGGTGAATTCTAGAAGCAGAATTGCTCCTTTTCCCAGTTGTGACCTGCCTGCACGGGGTTTGTGATTCCTTCCCCCCTCCCCCCCGAATGTAAAGACAGACTTTGCTCCTAATACATATGTCAGCTGACTTGAGGGATGAAGAACTGATGGGGCGTGTGCCCTTAATCACCCATGGGAGGTGAGAACTTGTAGGTCCAGGCAATTAGGGTCAACTGGTCTATACTAGTTGCAGCTGCCAAAAAAAGGCACCAGTAGCAAGGTTTCCTAGAGACAGTTTTATAACCACTTTCAGCAGAGACCAGCTATAAATATGAGAGATTAGTAGTTTATCCTTATAGGGTGTAGTGCAATGCCTGGAAATGCACATAACAGAAGGATAAAAAGAACAGCATAATGCTTAGGCATGTGTTAGAATTTATCCTTTCTCAATGAAGAGCCTGTGAAGAAAGCTTTTTTCTTAAGTCTGACTTTTTTTAGGGCTGACTTTCTGGTGGCCAGGCTGTTTCTTCAGCAGTTAGCTACCTGGTTTACACTGGAGAACTGCATTTCTTTCTAGTCTATTCTTTCATCCACTGTTTTTCTGTAGTGTAGTACAGGAACTCTAAAAACAGCATAATAAATAAATAGCAAGGAGTCGCAGATTTTATGGTGCAGAAAGCATGCTTTATTTCAAATGAACAATTCTATCTCAAGGAGGTTCAACAGCTAACAAGATTTATTACTACATTAGGAGAACTAAAGCAAATTGAAGTGCAGGGCGGTACTTGATGTTGTAACAACAGTTTGTTTTCAAACTGTGGTTCATTGCTTAGTTGCCTGGAATTGACTACTGGATGTCTAATACTACCACACAAACTCGATCACTGCACCCTACGAACCTCCGAGAGGGGTACTGCTGCTGCACTTGAGTACCTAAATAGCTTCGTTGATTAAGGGGATGGCCAGGTGATGTTACTTTTTTAAAGCTATTCAGGCAGTCAATATGTCAGAAACAGTACACCTACATGGGTGAACAAAGTGCTGGCCGCTTGCACTTTGTCCAGAAATTGTCAGTCAGGTATGGAAATTATGACATAATCAGATTCAATGTAAAACATTAAAGCAACGCTTACAGGAGGGTAATTGCAAACATCACCAATGCCTTACATTTCTGAGTCAACATAAATATTCGTGCACGTATGAAATACTACGCACGGTATCATCTCTTAAGTGTAGGTAATCTTCAACAGGGAGCCTCTCTACCTGTTGAGGCATTCTTAGACATCAACAATGAGTTGAGGCGCAAAAATTAGTAATGTTGAGCAGGGTAGTCATTTGCTAGGAAACTTTCTCCTACCAACTGTGAGTTCCAAAAGTTACGTTTCAAAATGTCATAAAATAAATGGTACAAAACTTCATAACCGTTAACTTCGGCTATATACAGTATGTACATGTCAGTGAAAAAAAGTGTTTAAAATTCTTAGGTCAGTAATGACTATAAGTCATAATGTATAGCTCTGGACTTTCTCTCATTCAGGTAGGTACAAAAATATTTTTTTTTAATATTTACAGATCAGATATTTCAGTCCAAATATGAATCACTTGTAAAAAGACAAGTGTAAATAATACAGATCAAGCTCTCTAAATTGATCGAATATTAATATTCACAGTGGCAGAGTCGGTACCGAATTCATTTCCTAAATTCAGGGTATAAAGTCCACCGTCGTTCTTCTGGACATCCATGATGATCAGGGTGGTTAGATCTTCACTGGTTTCAATGTGGAATCTGCCTTGCTGGTCCTGACTGGTAATTTTTCTCCCTCTGCAGTACCATGTTATTTCAGGAGCAGGTTCACCCGAAAAGGCACAGGATAGTGTGAGAACTTTTCCTTCATCAATGCTGATATCGGATGGGAGAGCTTCAATTTTGGGTGGTACTCCTTTACAAAACAGGAGAAGAAATGCCAAGTTAGTCTGTTTCCACTAAGCCATGCAGCAGATTTACTCTGAGGACTACTTCAGGGTATTTGAAGCACTAACTCTACCAGTAATTGTATTGCTCACCTCTCAGACCTGATTTAAGCATTTTACTAGTTGAACTCTCCAGTTGAGCCATACTAGATTTCCCCATAACACTGCTGGAGCTCATCTCTACAAAGGTTTCTTTCATGGAAGACATGCTTTTGGCAGACATGCTTGCAAATTTCATTTCAGTCATGCTGCTATTGCTGAAACTGCTGAATGAAGCCTCTTGTTTAGAAGAAGCCATTTGAAAGGACTGAGAAGAAAAACTTTCGTGCATGCTTGCGTCGCCACTTGTCTTCAATACTACCTCTTTTGGAGGTTCTTCAATTAGAGCTGAGGAGCATCGCAAACATAGAAGGAAAAACCAATAACGTCACATTAACGAACGAAGTCATGCAGTTCTATATGGTTAATTTTACAGAAATGAAGAGACAGCATAGTTTGCTTTCAATGGAAAACTGCAGTGTAGTATGAAATTGTTTGCAATCATTTAATGTCCAAATCACAAACAGTAATTTATAAATGAAAGAAGTAGGAAATGGAACTGTTAGTAGTATGTATGAGCTTGAAGGAAAACATACTTAAGGAGAAACAGGTCGTCACACAGCATTTCCTATTAGAACCATTACTAGGATTAGGCACAGAAATTGTGTGCAATCAGTTCATGTTTGTAGCAGCTGTGTAATATTTTCAAATTCTTACAAGCATGGTATAGGAAAGTCTGTATTTCACTGCATTGTTCTGTAGCTATAAAAGACAACACAAAGGCTCAATCACTGTAGCTTTCCTTTAAACCCAAGCACAGTCATACAAGCAAATCAGAGCAATCCCTTGATGTTAGGAACAGTACAGCCAATAAAATACTAAACCCAGCTCAGTTATGGCTAGGTTACCATAAAAAGTTTTTACTGTGGAATTACTGTTTTATTGGAACAAATTCTGTTAGTAAATGAGGAAAGAGTAATTGCTAGCACCAAGATTTTAACACAGTCACCCTAGAAGGAATGCTCATAGCCTTCTGTTAACATGCATCTATTGGTGTAATAGAGCATCAGTGTGCTCCTTTGTGGGTGTTACAAAGATTTCTAATGCTGGTTTAGTTCTGTATGTATAATAGGCAAAACAAATAGGAACTTGTTAAAATACCTAAATCAACATTACCAATGTCTTTTATCATAAGTCATTTTAGTAGGCACACCACAGCAGAAAGTTGTGATTAGTCTGAACACAAGATGCGGAGAACAAACTTACGGAGTACAGTCAAAGATGCTGTAGCAGAGCATTGCCCATGGTAGTTTTTCGCTTTGACTGTGTATTTTCCAGTGTCACTCACTGCTGCATTTCGAATCTCAAGAGAATATATGTTTTTAGAACGTGTTACTCTGATATGTGATGAAACAGCAATCTGAGGAGGGAAAAAAACATGGTTTCATTAAGATCACTTTTAGGAATAATTTTAATTTTTCAAATAAATACATTAAATAAATACTTACAGGTTGATTATTCTTAAACCACTCAATTTCAGGAGAAGGATCCCCAGAAACTTCACAGGTGAGCAATACATCTTGTCCTTCATTGACATTTTGAGACTTAGGCTGCAGGATAAATGCTGGTTCGTTGGAGCGCTCTTTAGAAAAGGTCAGAACATACTGGCATTTAATAATGCCTTCGTCAGTTTTACCCTCACAGGTGAGTATACCTTCATCTTTATTACTAGCCTTTTTGATAGTTAGTGTGTGGTCACTTCCGGAAACACCGTATCTGTAATCGTCTGAATTTTTCAGCTCCATTCCATTCAGCACCCATTTTACTTCAGAGGCACCAGGAATGTTGGCTTTCAATGTCACTTTCTGCCCTTCAGACATTGTCATTGTAGTTGAAGAAGCTTTAATTTCGGCTTTCAATTGTTTGATGTCTTCAGTAACAATTGACTTTTTAATGACTTCTTGAACTGCTGCTTTTTCTTCAGTTGCCACTGCTGATTTCTTCTGGGTAGAAACGGTAAGCATGTCATCATCTTTCTGAACTGATTTACGAGTTTCAGATACACCTGTTACTTGGGAATAGATATTTTTAAATACTTGGCCAGTAAATTGGAAGTTAGTTTTTGAAACACCTCCTTCCCCAATAATTTCACAGGTGTATTCTCCTTTATCAGATTCCATGAGCTCATGGATTTTGAGCTCATAGGTGCCATCTGCTGCATAATGAAACTTGAAATGATGGTCGTCTTTCAGTTTTTTGCCATCCTTATACCAAGCCACTTCTCTGACACTTAAAACACTGCTTTCAACTGCACAGGATAACTTTACCTTATCTCCAAGAGTTTCCGCTTTCAGATGCTGTTTTATCTTTGGTGGAGAAGCAGTTGGTAATTGTACTTTCTCTGCTGGTACTGTTTTGTCTCCAGGTGGTGACTTTGCTTTTGGGGGACTTTTGATGGGTTCAGGAGATTTCACCCGTTTAGGAGACTTAACTGGCTCTGGAGACTTTACACGAGGCTCAGGAGATTTGATTGTTGGAGGTGATGTAATTGTTTTCTCTGGAATTTTTGTTCTTTGAATGGTCAAAGTAAAATGCGCTTCCTGTCTCCCTTCAGAATTTTCCACCACAACAGTGTAACTTCCTTCATCTGACATCTGGACTGAAGAAATTTCAAAGGTAGACTTGTACTGTGTTCGTGTTACTTGGAAGCGCCTCGATGAAACAATGGATTGACCTGCACGGAACCATGTTATTGTTGGTGCTGGTTCACCATCCACGTCACAGGAGAATCTTGCAGTCTCCCCTTCTGAAACTGTGATTGACCGTGGTTTTGTAAGGATTGTTGCTGGTAGAGTGCTTTTAAATGCCTTGTGTACAGTCCTTTCTTCCAATGCTTTTTCTTCGGCTGCAGTGATTTTTTCTTCAGAAGCAGCATAGTGTTCATACGATAAAAGTGATTCTCTTGTTGCTGACATTTCAGATTTGACCTCTCTTACTGAGGAACTTGCTTCTGTAGCAGATGCTTTCTTAAATGAGGAGACTGCATATGCCTCTGTTTTTGTCAAGTCAGGTAAAATTGACCTTGGTACTTCTTCATCTCTCCGCTGGGAAGAGTATGTAGTGTAATCTCCCCCAGTAACGTCTAGTGTTGCATAATCAGAGCATTCGCCTTTGTAGTTTGTGCATACAGCCCGGTATGTTCCACTGTCATCAATGTGGCAGTCAAGAATCTCCAGAGTTAACACACCGCTGGTATTAGTGAAATGTATCTTACTGCTCTCCTGGAGCTCAATACCATTGTGGTACCACTTCACTTCAGCAGTTGGTTTCGACTGGACATTTAGAATGAATCTGGTATTATGGCCACATGGTACGCGGTGTGAGCGCATTCTAAGGGTAATGCGAGGAGCGTGGTCAAGGGTGAAAGGCTGCTGAGTCAGAACTTCGTATTTCCTTTCCATAGTTTTCTGAGTTTTCAAAGCAGATTTCATGGACTCATATCTAGAAAATATATCAAATCTTGCCATCCTCTCAAACCGAGACAGTGATCTTTCGCTAGAAACCGGGCTAGGTGAGCGTGGTCGAGTTCTCTCTGGTGTTGGGGATCTTCTCTCACTTTCTTCAGGAGGGCGTGAGCGGGGTCGAATTAATTCAGATACAGGACGCATTAACTCAATGTAAGTTGGAGAAAGAGATCTTCTTCTGCGTAGTAATCTGGAGGGAGGTGAAAATTCCCTGTGAACATGTTGCACCATTTCTATTTCTTCTTCTTCTTCTGATGTGATCTCAGTTATTTCTCTTTCCCTTCTTCTCCTGAGTCTACTCTTTTCCTCCTCTGCCATGTATTTGAGCTCACTCCTGTATTCAGAGAGCCGCTGAGCAGTGCCAACAGGACGGAGTAATTCTTCATCCTCTCTTTCAGCCATTATTCTTTGCTTTTGTTTAGGTGGTCTGTAGGCAGCCCTGTCATGGCGTTGACGAAGCTCTGCGTAGCTTGCACTGGTCTCAGCTTTAGTTGGGATGTGATAGCTCGAGTACCTCAGGTCTCTTTTTCTTTCTTCCTCTGAACTGACCTGTGCTTCTGCAGTAGAATACCGAAGGGCAGACAGTTCAAAGCGTGGGGGGCTTCTACTTGGTGGGGAAGCAGAAAAGCCTAACTCCAGTTCTTCTTCAAGGCGCAGTCTTTCCTCTTCAGTTCTCTTCATGGCTAAATATTCATCAATAGGCAGGAGTAATTCCTCATCAGACAAGTCACCAAGAGATCGCCTTCTTGGTCTGTAGTAATATTCATAGTCTGGACTTGGGGTACGACGACGTGCTGGTCTCACAATTTCAAGATCATCTTGTGTTAGCTTTGGTATGTGCCATTTAGGCTTATATTGATCAGAAATGCGTGGCAGTGGCATCACGTAGAATTGCTCCCACCTGGAAAGACGTATGCGTTTCTGGCGTTTCTGAACAGTTCTCTCAAGTTTTCCTGGCATTTCGTACTGGTCTCTCAGCCTCTTGTACCACTTCATGTCTGACAGAGGCACAAAGTGTTTAATGTTCTGATCTTCCTCAAGAGTAGTGCGCACATGTTTGCGAGGCTCTGGGACCTCGTATGGCATACGAAGTCTTCTTTCTTCCTTCTTTTCTTCTTTCTTAATTTCATATTCACCTTTGATGGTCTTAGTGCTAACAGCTGGTTTATATAAGATAGCAGCTTCTCTGAGAGCCTCTTGTGCAGTTTGTGTCAGTGGAACAGCTTCAACCCCAGAAAGGATTTCTGCCATTCGTAAGGTCTTGTCAATTTGCCTCTGTACGTGCTTTTCCCGCTCTTCTTCAGTCTTGTACTCACGCTTGACATATTTCAAGCGTTCGACTTTTAGATAAGCCTGACAGCTTGTAGATCCAGCGCTGTTTGTAGCAGTAACTCTGTAATAACCACTGTCTTCTGGTAAAGTATCTCTGATATGCAAAGCATAATAATCTAAACCTTCATGAATTATATCAAAGTTAGGACCAAAGGATAGAGGTTGACCATCTTTCTCCCATTTCAGTGTTGGTTTTGGTACACCACATACCCTGATCTCAAAACTTACACTTTGGCCTTCTTGACATTCAGCATTTGCCAGCAGTCTTTTAAACATTGGCCTTAGTGTGGCATCTGCTGGAGGTGGATGCGGAATTACAGTCAGCTTAGCTTTGCAGCTGTCTTCGCCATATTTATTGCGTGCCACAATACTGTATTCAGCATCATCCTCTTCAGTGACATTATTGATGACGAGTTGATAAAGACCCTTGTCCGATTCAAAAGTGTACTTCTTATCATCATCACCAGGTTTGATTTTCTGGCCTGATTTGAACCATGTTAAGCGAGGTTCTGGGTGAACTGTTATAGTTACTCCAAACCTGACATTTTCTCCAACGTATGCTGTGCGGTTATACAAAGGCAGAGTAAATTCCGGTGGACGCTCTAATAGTCTCATAGTATCAACCCGTCGTTTCACTTTCCTAACAGTTCTGCATCTGTAGTGCTCAGAAATGTCTCTCACACCTTTAACAAAAAGTTCTGCATAAGAGCTGTCTTCACCATAGTCATTTACTACCTTGCATCTGTAAGTACCATCATCAGATTTAGAAACATCTTTGACATACATGGTTGCCACCCCTTCTTCGTATTTGATTTCGTATTTCTCATTGCTTTCTAACTGCCTCATACCAAAGTACCATGTGACTTGTGTGGACTGATCATAGTTTTCAATCCTACATACATATTTGGCATGCCCTCCTTCTTCTGTAACAGTATGTTTTATCTGTCCAGCAATGGGACCAATGTCTATTGACGCAACTTTAACTTTAGCCACCGTTACACCTTTCTGAGATCGAATCGCACCTCCACAGGAAATGCGGGCTACTGACACGACTGTGTTCCACTCCTTCTTTACTAGAGTTTGGTAGTAACGCCTGTGCCTCAGGGTCTTGATGACTTTAGTGCTGGTCTTTTCTGTCTGCTGTTTTAGCCATGCGTGGTTAAGTGCTTCAGCAGCTGTCATCCGAGCTTTTCTTTCCTTTACTAATAGGCGATCAATGAAGTCCATGGCCTCAATGCTTATGTCTTTGAATGCTTCATCATCAAAGTTGTATTCAGCATTTAGAATATTTTCAATAACTTGTTGGTTTGTTTCAGCAATGAAAGGATTAATGCCACTGAGAAGTATGTATGTTAGAGCACCAACTGACCACATGTCAGTAGCTGTGCTGACCAAGTCATGATGATGTACTTCAGGTGCATAATATTCAGGAGAAGTGAACTGGAGTCTAAAGCTGTCTCCAGGCTTCAACTGTCTGGCTTGACCAAATTCAACAATTTTAATTACAGAGCTTCTTCTTGTGACATAAATAATATTGTCTGGTTTAATATCAAAATGTCCGATGCTGTGGTGATGTAAAAATTCTAGTGCATCGCAGACCTGGCGTACATAACTTACTATTTCTCTTTCATTCAGTTCAAATGAAGCTGTGCTGATCCTTTCAAAGATGTCAACTCCAGAAATAAATTCAAAGATCATGACCAATTCTTCTAGGCTCTCAAATGATTCATGAAGATACAGGATATTTCTGTGCCTAGCAATGTTTAGAATGGAAATTTCTTTCTTTACCAAAACTTGATCAGCACCCTTTACTTTGACAAACTTGGCCAGGTAAGTCTTTTTTGAAACTGCCTCAACACAGCGGTGTGCAATGCCAAACTGTCCACGTCCAAGCTCTTCTGCAATCATGTATTTGTCATAGAGTTCCTTTGTGGAATAGTGAGCTGCTTTAACTGTGGTGACTTCTCTGGTCTCATCAACTTCTTCGTCATAGTTCATTACTCTGGTCTTATCTTCCTTTGTTATGATTGGATCAGTAGGTTCAGAAGGCTGGCTTTGGCCAAACTTGTTTTCTGCAATTACACGGAACTGGTAGGTGGTCTTGCCAAATAGGTTCACTACCGTGTATCGTGTATCACGAGCTTGTGCAACACGAATCCATCGCTCTGCTGTTGTAGCACGTTTCTCGATAATGTAGTTCATGATTCTGCTTCCACCATCAGTGGCTGGTTCATTCCAGGTTAAGTTGACTGAATCCCTTGAAATGTCCGTTACCTTCAGACCTCTTGGTGGATCAGGCACATCAGCCACATCTAATTCAACTGTTTTTTGATCAATTCCAAATCTGTTTTTGGCACAAACAATGTAAAACCCTGCGTCTTTTCTGTCAACGCCATTTGGGAAAACAAGAGATGTGAATGATCGCGTAACAATGACTTGGTAGTGTCCATTAGTATCGATGAGGTCTTGTCCCTTCTGCCATGTGATTACAGGGTGAGGCTTGCCACTGAATGGAATCTTGATGCTCACTACTTCCCCTCGGAGGGCATGAACAGCTCCCATGCCTTCCAGGTTTTTGGGCAAGTGGATCTTTGCGGGAACTGGAATAGAAGGAGGAAGAAAAAACAACACATGACCAAAAGCACAAGAGAAGAGCACCAACAGTCTAAATATTCAAAGCTTAAAAAGAATTTATCTTGGGAATCAAGACCCTTCACTCACCTTCAACATCCAAAGAGGCAGTGCCAGACACAGATCCTCCTTGGTTGGTAGCTCTAACTTGATATACTGTGGCATCATCATCTGTTACACTTGTTATGACCAGCTGGTGATATCCACCCTTGAATTCCTGTATCTTGATCTTTTCACCATCTGGCATGATTTCTTTGCCCTGTCTGTACCACTTGACAATCGGTTTAGGGTGGCCAGTGACTTTGCAGACAAATGTGGCATTAGCTTGAAATTTCACATTCAGATTCCTTAGTTCTTCCTTGAAATGTGGAGCTTGAATTGGTACGTCAGATTTTGGAATGACTGGTTGTGATACCTCACTCCACTCACTTTCACCACCAAGATTTTCACATTTTACACGAAACTCGTATTCAAGACCTTCAATAAGATCTTTCACAGAATAGACGGTTTCACGAATTTCATCTGTTGTTACAGAAATCCACTTGTTTTGTTTTTTCTCACGCTTCTCAAGATAATAAGTTCTAATCTTTGCACCGCCATCACTTGCAGGTGGCTTCCATGAGACAACACAAGAATCCTTTGTGACAGCACTTGCTACTGGCTGACCAGGTTGTCCTGGTTTTTCTGTAAAGAATAAAAAGTTTCAGTAAGTGACGTGAGCTTGCCTTAGCAATTACAGGGCCATACCGAAATTGGTATTTTGGCGTCCACTTACCAAATGGAGGCTTCATAACAACAACTGATGAAACTTCCAGTGCTTCACTAATGCCATATGTATTCTGAGCAGAAACACGGAAATAATAGCCTGCATTTTCAGTCAGGTTAACAATTCTGCAGGTTGTGCCTGAAATGCTTGAGGATACAAGTTGCCATTCTGCTCCTTCTTTGGCTTCACGTTTCTCTATGATGTAATTGGTTATCATGGCACCTCCATCATCCTCTGGTGTTTTCCAGCTTATCACCACAGAATTCTTCAGTATAGACTCTATTACAATTGGCCCTACTGGTTTATCTGGCTTATCTGTAAAAGAAAAAATATTATATTTTTAGTTCTTTTGCCAGTAAATATTTGAGAAAATATTCCACAAAAATACTGAAAATAAAATTATTTACCTTGTATTTCCACATTAAGTACAGTGTCAACCGTTCCAAATATGTTGCTGAGTTGCACTTTGTACTTCCCAGCATGAGTCTTGTGCTGGACATTCTTAATAGCAAGATGAGTATAATGCTCTGTGTTCTCAACAGTAACTGTTTCTGATCCTCTCAAAGGTTTGTTGCCGTGGAACCAAGTTATTGCTGGTACTGGTCGGCCAATGTACACAACGTGAAGACGGAGGGTGCCACCTGCACCTGCATAGTATTTCTCTTTCAATGGGAAGCCAGGATGGAACTGAGGAGGAGCCTGCAATAATAGCTTGCCACTAGTTTCAATTTCTCCGACATCATTGGTAGCCATACAAGTATAGAGACCTTCATCCTCCTGTTCATCTGTTATTACTGTCAGTGTATGGTTGCGGCCATCAGATGACATTTTGTATTTTCGGCTTTGTAGCAGTTCTTTGCCAAACCGGTACCATTTAATATCAGGCAAAGGTCTCCCAACAATCTGGCATGTCAGCTGAGCTGCTTCACCCAGTTTGGTTGTAACATCCTGCATTTCTTTTCTTACGGCAGGTGCTTCTCCAGCTACAACAAAGAAAATAAAAAAATAATGAAGGTTACTATGAAATTTTCTCTATTGCTATATTACCAGAAATTAATTTGTAATTGTGCCTCTTATACTTGAAAGACTGTGCTTTAAGACATTCCAACATGACCTTGTTGGCAGACAGCACATACAACAAATAGGTAGCATGTTAAGTGCAGCACAATGGTTTATGACACAGCAAATCACAGCAATATCACAGCAAATATGACAGTATATTTTTGCTTACATGTTAATTTAGTTTTCACTGCCATAGCAGTCCTTCGAGGTCTGCTGAGGCCAGTCTGATTTTCTGCAAAAACACGGAACTCGTATTCTGTAGCCTCTAGTAAACCTCCTACTGTAAACTGCCTGTCCTTGATGCGTTCTTTGTTACATTTTTTCCAGGTGCTTTCTCCAGACTGGCGATATTCAACCCAATAGCCAAGGATCTCTTTGCCACCATCACTTTCAGGTCGTTCCCATTCTAATGTAATGCTGTCCTTAAATATAGAAATGATCTCAATTTCTCCAGGTTGGCTTGGTTTGTCTGAAAATTAAAATAGATACAGAAAATAAATTCCACTTTAAATGTCACTAAGTTGCTCTTCAGAAGATCTGTTAATGCAAACTTTTTCTTACCAAATGGATCTTTGCATACAACTGGTTCAGAAGCAGGACTTGCTTCACTTTCACCAATGTCATTTTGAGCAATGATCCGGAATTGATATTCAGCATCTGGAACAAGTCCTGTGACTGTGTACATTGTAGTGGTAATCTGTGTTTTATTATGCCGGACCCACTTTTCTGTGGAGGTCTCTCTACGTTCAATGTAGTAGCCAGTTACACGAGAACCACCATCATCTTTAGGTCTGGACCAGGACAGGTTGACAGAACTCTTTGTAACATCAAGCACTTCAGGCGGGTTGCTTGGAGGCTCTGGAGGATCTGTTAGTAATTATAATAATAAAAATAGTGGAAATAATAGTAATGTAACATTAAAACATTTGCATATACTATTGCACTGTTAGAACCATAATGTAGAAATTAAAAATTATTGTTTAAAAAAAAAATCTAAAAGGGGACTTACTTAGAGGTGTCTTTGGTACTGCTGGTTCTTCAGATTTGAGAGATTTGCTTACACCAAAATGGTTTTCAGCTGAAACACGGAAGTGATATTCTACATTTTCTTTGAGCCCTTTCACCACTAGTGATGTCCCTTTCACTCTAGAGTCAACAGTGTACCAGGCAGTCTTCGGTACTTCTCGTCTCTCAACAATATAACCTAGGATATCTGCACCACCATCATCTGTAGGAGGTCTCCAGCTTACTCTGACAGAACGAGCTTGTATATCATCATACTCAAGTGGCCCCTCTGGTGGATTTGGTATGCCAATCACTCTGACTTTAATATACACAGCTTTTTTGCCACACTTGTTTTCAAGTGCCAAATCATAGGTTCCTGAATCTTCTCTTTCTGCATCTTTGATCACAAGTTCTGTGTGAGTGTCAGAAGTCGCAATCATGGCCCTCTTGCTGATGTCGTGTCCTTCTTTTGTCCATTTGCATATTGGGATGGGCTTACCCTTAATGGGTATTGTAAGCCTGATAACTCCACCTTGTCTCACCATGAGACCTTCCTGGTATTTCTCATCAAGTTCATAGTCAGGATATTCTGTAAACAAAATTAACATGTCATGATATGTCTGTTTTACAGGTAATATCATAGGCAAATACTTTTTTAGGGCAACTCTCAATGGGAGTTAAGACTTAAAATGTCTTACCAAGCATTTCTGTTATTTTGACTGTTCCTGGAACTTCAGCAGGTTCTCCTGGCCCACCAGCATTGCAGGCTAGCACACGGAATCTGTACTCTGCACCCTGGGGGAGATGTGTCAAGGTGTATTCACGAATCTTGGTTGGCGTAGTATTGCATTTGGTCCATTCAAATTGATCAACCTTCTGCATCTCAATTAAGTAGCCAGTAACTTTAGAACCACCTTCATCTTCTGGTGGACTCCAAGCCAGGGAGACAGATGTTCTTGTAGTATCAGTGACTCTTGGATTCTGAGGTTTACCTGGAGGAGCTGGAAGAGAAGATCAGATAGGGGAGTGGAATCTTTTTTATGATATTTAAAAGATGCAAAAAATTCTAACTTGCAACATATCATCTGTATTAAGTCTATAGGATTTATACAGGACAACTTAGAATGAAAGATTTTCACTAATATTTTCTTGGTTTTCTTCAGTCAGAATCACGGAATGGTAGGGGTTGGACCTCTGCGGATCATCTAGTCCAACCCCCATGCCGAAGTAGGGTCACCTACAGCAGGCTGCACAGGACCTTGTCCAGGCGGGTCTTGAGTATCTCCAGAGAAGGAGACTCCACAATCCCTCTGGGCAGCCTGTTCCAGTGCTCCGTCACCCTCAGAGTGAAGAAGTTCTGCTTCATGTTCAGCTGGAATTTACTATGGTTCAGCTTGTGCCCATTGCCCCTTGTCCTGTCTCTGGGCACCACTGAAAAGAGTTTGACCCCATCCTCCTGACACCCACCCTTAAGATATTTATAGGCATTTATAAGGTCCCCTCTCAGCCTTCTCTTCTTCAGGCTGAACAAGCCCAGCTCCCTCAGCCTTTCCTCATAGGACAGATGC
>Ga0065711_1002917_pt1 | contig 30873 bp, 25 predicted proteins | sample Hoacrofraction12_FD_59098 | JGI IMG/M metagenome (GOLD analysis project Ga0065711, IMG submission 59098) | Hoatzin crop microbial communities from Cojedes, Venezuela - Epithelial fraction 12 v2 (version 2) | ecosystem: Host-associated > Birds > Digestive system > Esophagus > Crop | place... | reverse complement strand
CTTCCTTCCTTCCTTCCTTCCTTCCTTCCTTCCTTCCCTCCCTCCCTCCCTCCCTCCTTCCCTCCTCTCTTCCTCTCTTCCTCTCTTCCTCTCTTCCACTCTTCCTTTCTCTCTCTTTCTCTTTTTCTCTTTCTCGCTCTTTCTTTCCTTCTCTCCTTCTTTCCTTCTTCCTTTCTCCTTCTTTCTCTCTCTTTTTCTCTCTCTCTTTCCTCCCTTATTCCTTTCTTCCTTTCTTCCTTTCTCTCTGTCTCTCTGTCTCTCTGTCTCTCTCTTTCCCTCGTTCTCTCCTTCCTGCCTTCCTGACTTCCTCTCTTTATCTCTTTCTCTCTCTTTATCTCTTTCTCTCTCTTTCTCTCTTTCTCTCCTTCCTGACTTCCTGCCTTCCTGCCTTCCTGCCTTTCTCCCTGCCTTCCTTCCCTTCCTTCCCTTCCTTTTTTCTTCTTTCCAGCCATTAAAATCTTACATATTCACTTTCTGGGTCCTGATATATGTTAATGACAGTATTTTATACAAGTAGTATAAAATATGGGGTTTCAGTTCTTTGGTGAGGTTAGGGAAAGCAGGAGTTGCAGGGCTGGTTATAGTTGCTTAAAGGTTGCTTGGCTGGATAGAGAGCTACTGCCACAAGAGGCAAGGATGACTTACACCAACAGCAGTCACATTTTGTCAGTGCAGAGTCAAGCAAGGTGGAGCTCTGCTGTACTGAATAGCCGCCTCCCTGGTCTTTCCACACCCTGATCCAAATCCATCCCATGCTCCTATTTGTCTCAGGTTGTAGGGGCAGGTGAATAGGGATTGGTTTCAAAATGGCTGTTCCTGTGCTGTGCAAGACTATTCTTTTATCATTCTGGGCTTGCTTTCCCTATCTGGTGACTGGGTAGACGTGAGTGAATCCCAGGAGGTCTATATTAGAAACTCTATGCAAAAGCCCCTAGTGAAACTTGGATTTTACTCAAATGTATGATGCTGGACAGATTTCTCAGTGCAATGGGAAGAAAACTGACCTAAGATGCCTGATGTCCTCTGGAGTCCTCAAAATCATCATGTCTTTTCAGCTGATGCTCAACTGATTGTGCTCAATACTTCTAAATATGAAATGTCTATACTTCAGTCAAGTGTGCTATGTGTTTGGGGTTTTTTAAATCCATTTTTTCCTTACAGTCAGGTGCAACTTCTCTGTTCTTTGCTGCACAGCAAGGCCACAACGATGTAGTGAAGTTTCTGTTTGAATTTGGAGCCTCCACTGAATTTAAGAATAAAGTAAGATGATGGGTCTATTTTTGCATGCTGATACATTCTGACAATCACGGCTGTTTTCTCCTGTTCATATGAAACATGACATGGCAGCAGGAAGATGGTAAAAGGATTTCCTCACTTGAACATTTTCTGAGTAATGTGAGTAATCCAACATATTGTGAAAATATTAATCTGGGACTAGATTTACTACCTAGACTTAATGGCATAAGTTGATCAAAGATCAGTCCCTTGATAGTGATATCAGTCTTTCTGCTTAAGCCATCCTCCAATACAAGAACAAAAGGTCTTTTGTACATGTTAGGTAGGATCCCATTTTAGGTGTACATGTACTTCAGACTGATATTTCATCTACATTGGGATGTCTCTGCATACCACCATAGGATACATAAGAGTATAATGGCCTCAGTCTTCCCTAAATTCCCATTTACCCATCTGTGACAAGAAGACAAAATGCACCCCAGAGCTTCTGTTTCTTTGTTCAGGCAGGTCCTTTTTCAAAATCTTCTTTGAATAGCCAGAAGCACAGACAGGAGAGCCTGGGTCTGGTTCATCACCCCTCATGGGGTGAACAGCATTAAGAACAGCAGTTCATCACTGACAGCAGTACATCAACTCAGTTTCTTTGCCCAAGGCAGTACTAGCACCTCTGCTTTCAGCAAATAGAACCAAAAGCAACATATTTGCATTAAATATTCTTGCCCTTGATGTGCTGTGCACATTTTGGAACACTCCCATAATCTGGGGAGGACATTTGCCAGTTACTTACCCTGGGATCCACAGCGAAGTATTTGAAGAAGGAGGAATAGTTCTTTACCCCCCAGTAACCAATTTTTCAAGGTGTTATAGTCTGTGATTTGAATGATTCCCTCAAGCCACACCTGCTTTCCAGGGTCTCTGGAAATACAGGCTTTAAATATTAAGGGAACTGATGGAACATCAGAGACTCAACTCCTTATGCTCCAGGGACTAAAAATCCTGAGGTTTTGTGGCCGGAGTCCACACATGCCCATCCAGTACGCCAGGGAGCTATGCTTGTGGTAAGCAACTCTCTGACCACAGCAGCAATCAGTAAATTTAAAAACATGAATGAAATTGTGGCTGTTTAACACAACATGGAGTGCAGCTGTGGAACTTGGCAATGTAGGAGGTTGCAATGCTAAATACGACAGCTGGATTTTTAAGTGCTGGATAATCTTATGTGGGACAGAGTTATTGGGAGACGCTGCGCATTGAAATAAAGGTTGCTTCTCAGTCTTATTTCAGGGTATAGGTGAGGGTTAGCAAGTTTCAGAAGGATCATCTTTTCTTGCATTCAGCTGTATACAACTGGGCGAGTGAACTTACACTGCCGTTTGAGTCATCTGGCCAGTAAAAAGGCCACAAAGCCATGCTGAAGGAGCAAAGTTGTCCCAGGTGTAGGAAGAGCCTGGGCTACTCACTGCAGCTCAGCATGCAATTGGGCAACGTTTGGCAGAGGGAGAGAAAGCGGTGAATGGAGGAAACTTGGTAAAGAGGGAAGACAGAGGCTGAGTACCTTGTCGTGTCTAGAGGGACAGTTACATTTTCACCAAACCTTTCCTGTGAGCTAGGAGTTTGTGAAGATGCCAAGACTTGGCCCAGAAGGTGAACGGCAGGCTTGAAATTGTCTGATCCTTCATGACAATACATGATCTCCTATGAAGCATGCAAAATATATTGACGTGAGTCACTAGGGCAGGTAAAAGGGAACAAAGACCTAAATGGTAAGAAAATATTCCTGCATTCAGCCACTCCTGGTGGCTTCCATCTTTGGACAAATGCAGGCTTGAGCTCTACTGTTGCTCACCTTGAAACTTTGCTCCCAGGCCCCATATTCCTGCCTGCCTCTTCTTCTGAATTCAGACCTGACTTGGCCTGTGTGCCAATCCTAAGTAACTTTTAAGCTGCAGGTTGCTCTTCTTCTCCAGGCCACAGTTTTCTGCCACTTCCAGTCGAGCTGGTCGTAAGACAACACCAAGTCCCACGGAACATAACATGGCAAACTGGTGTGCAATGTGTACGTGAGGCGATTTTTCAGCAGCATCAAGTGTGCCTGACCAAGCGCTCCCTCCTTCTCATCACCTCTTCAAGAGGTGCATCGGTCACTTCAGCACTCAGTCTGACACAAGCTATAGTGCCTGAAAAAGGCTCTTAAAAGCTGAACAAAGGATAGCTGAGTTAAAATTAATCTGTGCAAGATTAAAGAGACACTGGTTTAAAAAGCTGAGGTTAGCTATCAGGTCCATGCCCCCTTTGCTGAAAGGATCTGCTCTCTCTGAATAGTAGTATGAGGGCTTTGCTAGGTTCATCACTAATGTTGGGACCTATCCTGAAAACTGCCATGTTCATTCTTTCACTCATTCCTTGCCTGGGGACTGCAGCTCTTTTGAAATAAGGATCTAGACACAATAATCCAAATGCTTACAGTTTCCAGTCCGGGCTTTGGTAACCCACCAGAATTTTAGACTGAGGCTGGGTGGGCAACCAACTTGTACTTTGCATAACAGTGCGTACCTGAGCAGGAGGCACCACTGAGAACATACTGCATTGACAGTATGTATCTTCCATTGGCCTTCCAGTGTATTTTTGTATCAGTTCAATTTTCTGATATAATAATGTGGTTTTCATAGCTTGGAATTATTCCATCAGACCATTGTTCTGTTGACAGGTGACTAAGATAACAGGCTCCTCCGTCCGCCGCAAACCCCAGAAACAATACAGTTGACAAAATATGCCTTTTCAGGTCAGAGATAAGGCATTTTACGATTAAGGTGCTCATCTGGGAGCAGTGCTGGAAAAAAATATGGCCAATCCTGACTATTTTTAAAGGGCACTGCAGAACTTCTCCATTTACAAAGAACTTCCTATTATAAATGAAGATGTGGAATCAGAGTAAGAAAGCAAATTGAATGTATCCTAGGAAACAGAGACTTTAAAATAGGGAAGTACGAAGCCCAACATCTTTTTCATATACCTCTCTGTAAATTGTAATTACTACATTTGTTGCTAATATACGAGATTGCTGGAGAATTGTCTTGGTATAGGTGTTCAATTCTTGTTACCCCTTATATTATTAGAGTTGACATTCACTATGGGAGGGAAAGCAAATGTTCAAAAATAGTGTAATAAAGTAATTAGCAATAACTGCTGATGTTGTAAAGAGAATAAATAGTACTATTGAACTTTATTACATATTTATTACAAAAAACATATTATTCAATAATACTATTCTACATTGTCCCAGTCTGGCATCCTTAGAAGTATGCATCGTAAATTGAACCGTTCTCCTATCTTACTCTGAGACATGTTATAAGCATGTGGGTTCTTACAAGGGTTTGCATGGTGGCATGTTTTCTGAGCAACACTCTAGGTCGAGCGGTATGTCAGAGGCTATTTCGCAGCAGGTAGTGATTGCAGAAGATCAGTTTCCCTCCCTTGTGGCATATTTCAGAGATGATGAAACATCGTGTAACTCTAAGCTACTTTCAGGCGATGACTGCAGAGGTGAAGGAAGAGGTAGGCAGATAGACAGGGAAGTCTACACCAGATAGCGTGGTCTTCTGGAGTGCTACTGTTCCAGGTGCTCATGCGGGAGATGGGCAGTGGCTGTATGTGCCACCGGTGGGGAGGACAGACTGTGTGGGGCTAACAAAATGGTTTCAGATGACGAATTGCACAGGTAGCTGGGAGAGCTGGCTCCTATACAAGCTGGAAGGGTTTGCAGTGAAGGAGTAATAGAAGCTACACTGTGTCAGGAAAACAGGATCTGAGCAAGTAATAAACCCAAGGCATGTGCCTTCTCTCAGCTGCGCCATTGGCCTCGTGCCCGCTGGGGAAGGACAATCGCCCCAGAAGTGCCTCTGTGGTTGCTCACGTGTCCCTGCTTCCACTTGCTGCCCTGCTCAGAGTTTCCAGGAGGCCTGCCAGTACCAAAAATGCTGCTTCAGCTTTTTATTTGTCTTAGCTGAAACCAAAAAGGATAAGAGGGAATCATGTGGCTGAAACGGATTTTTTAAACTCTGTCCTTTTTTTTTTTTCATAACTCATCTGCCTTCTTATTAGCCTGTAAAACATTGAGGTGTCCAGATAGAACTTGCTGGAAGAAAGGCTCTTGTGCTGGCAAAAAGGGAAGAAACTGTAAGTGAAAGCAAGGCAGAAGCTCAATAGGGGTGAGAGGGGGCTGAGTTTTTCTCCCCCTAAGAAACCATGGACCTTCACACTGTTTGACAATGCCTCGATTTAACTGAGTGCTGTCTTACCACATGGTCTTTTCAGTGAAAACGATTTCTGGTCCCAACTTCCCTTTTCTTACAGCAGGACCTGCCTCTTTATCAGAGCATTCAAAGGAATTTCAGTCACTTCTTTTGAACGTATTCAACTTCAAAGGAGACACAGTAGCACAGGCCTTAGAGCCCAGTTGTTTTCCTGATCAAGGACCAAACCTTTGAGCCAAGGAGCTGTTACCCAATTCTCTCTCGCCCAGTAAATAATTGTTTCAGGGTGGGCAGCTAGACCTGGGGACTACCCAATGCTTTTTTCTGATCCCTGGACTCTGATCAGGGTGATCTAGGAAACTTGGTCACTCTAGTCTGCAGGATCTAAATGGTATATTTTGGAAATGTGTTATTCTTTCAAAAAATGTATCTATCTAAAACTATTCAATGTATTCAACCAAACACTTGGTCAGGATCCCCATTTTGAGACACTTGACATATCCTGCAAAAGTGTCTCCCTTCTTAAACCTCAAGCTGTGACATCTCCCAAGCTGGGATCACACAGGTGGACTCCAAGCGTTGGGCTTCAGGTCTGCTGTGCTAGCTGCAGTTAGCTTTGCAGGCCTGCCTTTTGTTTGGGACCTGTCATTTGGTTCCCTCCAGAAATTCTGTTAATAGCACAACAATTGTTTCAAAATAACAGGAGTTTATTGAGAACACAAGAATTTTAGAAAACAAAAGTCAGACCATAAAGCAATAAACCGTTCCTGTATGCAGCTAACTGAGCATGTCTATCTACCCTCCATACACAGAACCTCAACATTTTTAAGCTTCCTAAAACTTGTCCTTCCCTGCCTTTCCACAGAGGACCTCCAATCTGGACAGCACAGTTTCTCTTCTTAACTCACTAACCTTTCTCTCTCCATTTCCTTCAGAGAAAGAGTTTTTAAAAATGTCTCTGTTTTTTGTTTGTAGCCTTTTGATCTGGTAGCTCACTACTCAAGCAAAGTGGCTTGCAGCTGGTTGGAGACAGGAAACAGGTTTCACTAAGCTATTAGCTTTTGCCATTGTCTTTTAAGTGTGTGTAAGGTGTTTTTTAATCTAGGAACCACTGTTATTGCCTTTGTGTTTTGTTCCAGCAGTTCCTATTAAATTAGGGTAGTTTCATTTAACAGGGAAGTCTAATGACTCATTATAGCTACAGAGTAACTTAACTCCACTGACCTGATTACATAATATATTTACTCCAATAATCTAGAATTAATATGCAACTCTTAGATTGTCACAACAGCTTCATATCTGTGACTTTGCTGACACTCAAGCCTTGTTTGCTTTTCAGTGTTGTAGAGAGGAAGAGTGAATATGAGGTTTTGAGAATAGCTATAGACAGTCCCTGTGGGTTAGTTCAGTCATGTTAGAACTTGAGTTTTCGTGAGGTTATTACAGGTATGAAATAGCACCACAGATTAATAAATTTGATTGGCACTTCCCATTATAAAAGATCCATTTGGCCATTCAAGCTGTAACTTCTCTTGTGGATATCTGTCTGTGTGGAAAATTTCAGACAAAACTTTGGAGCTGTTTCAGAGAACAAGGCTGAGGGAAAACACAATCTATTGCCCAAATTAATAACAGCTCTAGAAACCATTTATCTGAAATACTTTAGATAGCTTATCCTGTGGAGGAGGGGCTTGAGACTGGAAGAAGGAAGGGAAGGAGAGAGAAGACTTCTGGTGTGGATGACTTGGGGTGTGTGTCATCCTTGCGTGATGGCATGGTGCCATCCCAGGCAGAAGAGAAGAACCTCCTCTCCCTATCAGTGTCAGAAATAATGCTAATTTTTGAGTGGGGCATAGTGCACTTAAGATGGCAAGACCACATCTGCTATCTCAGTTGTTTCAGCTGCCTTGGAGTCAATTGCCAGTCATGCTGAGGTGTTTCCTTCTCAGACGACTCCCAGGGGAGTGTCTCTACAAGCAGGATTTGATGCATGTGCCTAGGTCTCCCTTTAGTGGTGATGTGCAGCAACTATAACTGCTTGGGATTGATCCTGCCTGCAGGGATCACTACTTCAGCAGAAGTAATGGGGCTTTCACTGATGGCCATGAGTTTGATCTGATTCACACTTCTACAGTTAGCTAGCATGCTTTAAAATGCATCCTCCCTACTCTTCTCCAGGCCAACGACCAACAGGGGAGAGACAGGACACGACAGGGCATGAAGTTCTGGCCATACAAGAGTAGAGTATCAGTAGGCTTTGGAGCCGGGGAAAGGTGTGCTGTCCTTCAATAGGTGGAAGAGCTTAGCAGGGGTGGGGTGTTTGGCTGTAAAAGGAAGAGACATGGAGGAGCTTGGAGTTGTGGAGGGAACAAAGCTGCTAGCAGGAAGGCAGAAGATGAGGAACAAAGAGCAGAACTTTCTTTGTTCCTGTCCCTCACTAAAAAAACCTCAGGAGAAAAATGTTTATAGCAACAGAGCCAAGTTTAAAGATTTATGTGGCAAGACTTGGTACTAAAATTATGAAAGGTTCAGCAGCTAGTCATTACAGAACTGCTGCGAGCCAAATTCTAAAAAGCCTTCAAATTTGCTTTTTTTTGTTTTTTTGTGGTGGTGTTCAGTCCAACACCTGCCCTCTCACCTGGCTGTACCCATTCTTTGCTTTTTCACAGGATGGAGGTACTGCTCTTCTGGCTGCTTGTCAGTATGGGCATGCAAAAGTAGTGGAAACTCTGTTGAAGCACGGTGCCAACATCCACGATCAACTTTATGTGAGTTATTTGACACAGATAATATTGACAACACTGGTGGTGGAACAAATGCGCTGTTGGTTGGACAACATCAAATACTCTGGCTCCAGCACAGAGAAGCATTTGCCAAACGCTGTGGTTTTATAGTAGTCTGTTCTTCTAAGATGTGAATTTTGTTAACTGCCTGCTTTTCGTGTTCCTGAGAGAAGCAGCACAAAATCAGAAAAGATGTTTTGGCTGCCTTTTTGTTTGTTATCTGTATGAAGGACATGTACCAAATCTGGATCAGGTTTGTGCTATCCATTAGCCATGAACAAAAGACCATGTCATGTTCTACCATGATTTGCATTGCAGACAAAAGAGTGAATAGCTATAAAGCCCCTGAGGTAGTAGAGAATCAGTTTTCTGCCAGAAAGAGTAGTAAAAGTTAAAATCTTAAAGTCTTTAAATATCTTGGTTTTTTTTTAAATATCAGTTAAAATGACGTTATTTGGTATTTGTGCATCTCTAGCTTGTCAGTGTTTCGGGCAAAGAGTGGTTAAAATGGCTGAACTGAGGTTGTTCAGTTGACTTTTTAGAAAGGTGGATTGAGCCAATGAAGCGCTGGATTTAATTTACTCCAATAGAGACACAAATATGTTGAGCTTTTCAGCATTCAACAGAAACGAGTGGCAGATTTTCCCTCTACTTCCCCCCACTCTTTCCTACCCCAGGACACTCAAGACTGACAAAGAGGAAGTTTTTCCTCAGGGATATGCAAGTTTTTCAGCCATTTCCATGGGCTTTGGATCTGCAGGATGCTGTTGCACTCTCAGCTCCCACAAACATGCACGGGAGCCGAGGGCTGGCGACTGCAGAAGCCACCAGCTTGCTGGGGGCTCTGCACTGGTTGCACAGGGGGTCACCACCTCCGTGCTGCCCTCACACCGTATTTATAAAGAAGAGTGTTCCACCCTCACTGCTGTGCAAATAGCAATTGCCATTCCAGTCTGAGGGCAGTGATTCATACGTCTGCATGGTAATCCCAGGGGTTACCACTCGGTTTAAAAATAGCCATGCTGCCACACCTGCAGACACTTACCTAGAAGTGAAGGCAGTAAAATAACTTCCTTGATATCCCTCCTGGGAATGAGCAATATTTGCAGTTGGATTTAGAGACATATTTTTATTGCTCACAGCCATTGGGCAAAACCACTCAGAAAAAACTGCTTAATAAAATAAGAACACAATCTCTTGAAAATGAGCATTAGCCTGGCTCCTTTTGTGGAAGATCGCCAAGCTGCATTTGCAAAGTGGTATCTGGCTGGCAACTTCGCTGGCAGGCCGCCAAGTGAGAGGGATTTCCAGCATGCATTTGAGTAGTCCTCCCAAAACCATCAAGATATAGAAGTTTTAGTCTTAAATTGACTCATGTGAGGGGTAGGGGAGAAGACAAGATAATACCCTAACTAAACAGTATTTCTTGCAGAAATATGTTATAGCCCTAAAACAGCTTTCTCATTACAGCATCAATTCAAATAAAGTAGAAAAATCTAATAATTTTAAAAATGGTTGTGTGATACAGAACCCAAGGTTCTCCAGCTTGATTGATGCTACAATAAAGAGCTCTTTTAATAATACACAACCTTGTTTACTTTCTAAATGGAAGTGTTCTCACTATACCTGTCTCTGGAGGAAGCCTGCAAAGGACATGATACCATCACCCTATTTCATATACTTGCATAGCAGCCAGAGAAAACAGCCCCTCAGAGGGCCCAGGGGTGTGCATGCATAGTGCCAGCAGACACCTCTCTTGTTTACCAGGACATTTGTCTTGAAATCAAGGTCAAACATTCTAGATTCAGTCCCTGGGGCACTATATTCAGCTTATGCTTCACTAAGTCTGTGCTGAGTTTTGCAGGAAGAGAAGCAGCCAAGCAGTATCAGTCAGCAGACTGCAGCATTCGGTCCCAACATAGTGATATGCCAACAAGGTCAGCAATAGGCTTCCAGTAAAATGCCCTGTCTTTTGTCATAAGTGTTTGCATGAGTTGGCATGAGATGTGTACTTGCACATCGGAGATGCAGTGAAGGGGTTCATTCACGTCTCTGATTAAACTAAAAGAGTCTCACCACCTGGGAAAACTTGCTCTAGCACGCGCTGTGCTGAGTGCTGCGGATATAGGATGGGTAAACACCTGTCCCACCGTCAGTGCGGATTTCCACTTCTAGCTGGTCGGATGGACTATAATGTTGTTTGAAATTTTTTCATCAAAAAACTTAATGAAATATGACTTAAATTTTTTGCCTAAGGAAGAAGTTTCTGTGAAGTCAAATTCCGAGAACACCTGCACATGAAAGACATGTTGAGGAAAAATAAAATCCAATATTTGTTCACAATTTCTGCTTTCACAGGCTTTTTGCAGGAAAATGCTGATTTCTGATAGGGCTATGAGATACTCTTACATGTGCTACTTTTACATTGTTATATTAAAGTGAAATCTCTTCTGCAAGATGTGCCAGAGCAGTGGCACGGTAGTTGCTGGAAGTTGCCCTTCACAATAGTATGGCACAGTACTTACTCCTTCAGCCTCAAGGGCAGACTTCGGTGCTGGAGTCTCCAGTCTTGCAAAGTACTTGAAAATGTTTTCACCATGCGTCTATGTAGCAAAACACTTCTGTATGAACATATGAAAGCTAAATGAGCCTATATTGCTATGCAGGAATGACTTTCTAGTTGTGTAGCTCAATGCCTCAGTGAACAAGACTCTAGTGAGAGTTCACCCTCAGTGAACACGACAGTGTTCCAGACCCAGGATTTAATACCAGGTTTGATATATGACGTGAGCCAGTAGTTGTGCATGCTCAATGAAAATGTTGCCATAGTTTGTTACTAACTAGACTTTGGATTTTGGTAATTATTTCTTGAGCATGGCTGTATACCTGCAGCTACATGGCGTAATGGCTGAAGTACGAGAATTTGATTCGGTTTGGTTTTGTGTGGAAACATGGCATCATTTCAACACAGCATAAGCTGGATGTATTTGTTCTTAGGATGGAGCTTCTGCAATTTTCCTGGCGGCACAAGGAGGCTATCTGGATGTCATCCGATTGCTGCTTTCTTCAGGAGCAAAGGTTAACCAGCCACGGCAGGTGAGCTCCACACTGCAGGGCAGAGCTGGGGTGTAATTTTTTACAGTTATGAAAAATTAACACTGGAATTTTCTCTGGGCACCAGGTTCCTATGGAGGTGTTTCACTGGAAAGCAGATTGTGGCTGTGCATGCATTCGTGTTTTAGGTCAGATTGGTAATGTGGTTTTGAAGCGAGTCCCCCAGTCATTTCTGCTTGCGTGCAAACTCGATCGTTTCTGGAAGAAGTGAAACTAGAAGCTCTGTTCTAGACCTGCACCAGCTGCACTTACACCAGAAAGCAGATCAGACTGCTGACTGATCCTCTGAAGAGGTTTGAGCCACATGCACGTTTGGGCCAGGGACCAAGCGAAACCAAAACAAAACCCCCCAGCTGTATGTAATGTTGATGTAAGGGCCTTGCACTACCTCTTGCGACTACTGGTCTGCTTCTGTTGTACCAAGTTACTTGTGAAGACCTACACAGTCTACCACATCCCTGCATTCTTTTGGAAATCCTTGGAAGAGCTTTTGAAAATCTAGGAACTCTAGTGGGAGACATTGCTAAATTTGGTTGAAATCACCCGGCCTTGAGTACTATGGCTTCGGTGTTGAAGTTGATCTTTGACAAAAGCTTTTACTTTTTTTTAGTTTTACTTTGTGTCATCCCTGTGCACTCTGAAACTCCAGCATGAGTGTTACCTTCATCACTGGAAGTTCTTGATAAATGCTGAAAGCCTTGCTGTCCCCATTTCCAGCTAGTTACTCTAGCAGGCCTGATCCTGCAAACACATATTACCAGTGGCAACCATAAGCGTGAAATTAGCTCTTCTGCAGGCAGTGGGGCTGCTGTTTGATTATTAAATGATATGTATGAGCTGGATTTGTGGCTGGTTCAGAGGTCCCTGCTAGGGTGCTAAGGGCTAGATCCACCTTGCACAACTGTATGCTGGTGTTAGGTAAGGGTGCAAGAGAATTCCTAGGAGTTAAACTATGGGATACGTAAGCATAGATGGTGTACAGAGACATATATAAAATCTCTCTTGGTTTCCAAAAAAAGGGATCCTTAATTGTTTAGCTGTTTCTTGACTCTAAAATCAGTGCTTGAACATCACATTTAGGGGCTGCTCTGAGTAGCCAGATGTGGGAGTTGCACAGCTAGCTTTACTCCCAGCACCTAGAAATGTCTGGTTAGAAACAGGGCTTCCCAGGAGTCTTTGCCTGCTTTGAGAGAGCCTCCCCTGTGGTCTGCTGAAACCCTGCAGGCAAGGTAGCTGTCCCGGGTCTTCACCGCACATTTGAAATTGATGGGATAAGGTCTTGTCCTTGCAGTCAGTCATGTATGGCTGCCAGGTGGCTGTGATCACTGACAGCAGCAAGTAAAAAAACCAGCAGGCAAGAGCAAATGAATGTGAAAGCTCTAATAGCAGTGGACAACGTGGCATGCGACAAGGTTTGCCAGGTATTTTCAGTATTTCCTTTCATCGGCACCAAAAATCCTGACAAATCATAGCTTGGCAGCAGAGATTGATCTATACGACTTCTGCTGCATCTGTAGGTCTGCATAGCCTCCCTGCTACTCCTGTAGTGTAAGGATCCTGAATTAGCATTTTATGTGCCCAAACTAAAGTCATTTTCCCGCTGTTTCTTTCCCAACCTCTCCGGCACCAGAGCTGTGCTAGCAGCTACTCCCTGGACTGACGCTTTAGCTGCTCCTAGGCTGCCTCCACACTGGCTCCCAAGATCAAGATAAAGATTGTTAAAAGCTGTTAATTAATGCAGTCTAAAAGATCAATGTAGAAAGACAGACTAAGGTATGCATTAATGCCTTTTGAGTGGGTCAAAATAAAGTTGGGAAGCCTTAGATTTAGCTCCACCATGTTGCCATAAAAACTGCATTCTGCTAACCAAAATTACAATGCCCCAGCTAATTCTTTATGACAGTGTTTTTTTTAGCTCCCTAATCCAATTTCTACAACACAATGTTTCATGAGGCGTTTTTAAGTCTTAGTTGAGGCAAAGACTTCACTGTCCTGGCTCTGTTTCATCGCCGGCAATACAGGGTTACTTTGCTTCAGGGTACCTCCGATCCCTGCTAAGATTATGCCTGGATAAGTCTGTGGCATTTGTATTTGGGCTCACTGTAATCTGAAACATTTCCTTAACAAATGGAACATTTTTACTGTTTAATTAGTAAAGAAATGGTTGGATGGACTTCAGTCTCTTTCTTACTAACAAACAAATTTGTACTTTGTTCGAAGGTGGCATGTTGGTCATGAGGAATGTAGCTCTAGATGGGGCAGTTTCCATGCCAGATGACTCTTACTGTCAGTTACAAACTACGTTGCTCTCACTGCTGTAGGAAATTTTTCTAAGCAACATAACATCAAATACAAGGCTGCAGAGTACCAGGTGTGAGTTCGTGCTTCTCCTTCCTCATCGTGTCCAGGTTTTCTTCTCTACCTTGTGAATTTGGGGGCTTAATTCATGTGCCTGAGTGTGTGCATCTGCCTTGTATGTCTTCTGCTGCTGCAGTGGGTACCAGTTCCCCTTCAGTCTTGTGCCCCATCACCCAGTGCCACAGGAGTGCTCCTGACACTGTAGAGCATCTCGGATGGCACTGGCTGTCCATGTACAGGCCCTTCAGCTCAGCTCTCACAAGACTGAACAGTGAAGCTTCTGGCAAGTTTCTTCCCTGGCAATGTCATTTCTCTTGGATTTTAGCTGCCTTCTGTTCTTTCTGACATTGTGGAGCCAGGCAGGAATTCTTTTGTCATCTTTTTGTCTAGACAGAGCTGGGGGCAGTGTCTGAAGCCTGGTGCGGGAGATGTTTCTTTGCTTCTTGAACTCAAAAACAAAATGAGAAGATTATTTGCCAATGAATTTTACACTGTTTTGGCAGCCTGTGTCCCAGCTTTAGTCTGACTGGCTAAGCAGATTCAAAATCCTCTGAAAGATAATGTTTTTTTCTTAATGCATGATACGCAATTACACATATATGTAAGGCAGTAAACCTATATAGAGATTAGATTTCAAGACAAGCAAGCAATGTGTTATTAGCAAGAATTCAGCTGGTGTAGTGGTGCAAGTGGACTGATGGGCAGAACAGTGGAGGAGATGATGCCAAGTAGCCTGAGAGCAGGGGTGCTCTGTCCATGGAAGTCTTTACTGGGAATTTGAGGGGTATTTCACCTCCCACCCTAATCTTGCCCTTTCTAGAACTCCAAGCCACAAGCAAACATTGAGATTCAAAGCTGAAAAGCACAGTTATTAGTTAATTGGTAAGAACAAGAGCATCAGAAATTTTGGTCAGAGTATGTCTGGAACTGCTGGCTGCTGGATATAGTATGGATATAGATGTAGTCCATTTATACTAGTTCGTAATCAAATACGGAAATAAGAACAGCTTAAAAACATATGGGCTATTTAACATTGTTCTAGGAATGCAATGGTCTGCAGTCTGCTGGGTGGGCAGAGGGACAAGGAAAGGAAAGTAGTCTTTGACCTGCATCTTTCCTTGTTCTCACTTTCTTCCTGATTCACATCCAAGCCCTAATGTCTGCTTACACAGGAATTCTCATGTGGCCTCTTAGTACAACGCAGTATCTCTTTTGCACCATGTACCAGCATGAAAATGGACAGAGATCTCATCTACGCCATATATTCTTGCTAGTATTATGTGCGTTGCACATAAACCTGCATGTTAGATGCTGTTTGCTTAAGAGACAGAAGCTGACAATAGTCAGTGTGAGCCCACCATCAGCTTCATCGTCTTTCTTCTCTTCAGGCTAAGTTCTCCAAGATAGTCACTCTTGTAATCTATTTTTGCCTCTGGCCTATAACTGAGATGCTGAGGATGGTGTCTAACAGCAATACTGTTAAGGACAGTTACTGGTAACAGCAGTGTTACCCAACACTGCTATTTCCTTCTGCTCCTTTTCATTTACACCTGAAAATAAAAGCTGTTCTTACAGACTTCACTGTGAGGAAAAGACAGCAGCTATGTACCCAGTGCTGTGCTTGTGCTTGCATTTCTTGTGTAAATAGAAGTGTGGATTTGCACAACATTGGTTCTTCATGCAGATTAAATTGTGTAGGCGGCTCTCAGAGATTTTCCAAGTTTTATAGGCTTTTCCAGTGCCCCTGTTGCTATTTTCTAGAGCCCTCTGGTGGGGGGAGATTATAAAAAATATCACGTGTCAGCTTACTGGTAGGGAAAACGCTATAAATTGGAGAGAGACAGTCTTGGCCATCACGCTAACATCACATACACTGTATACAAGACAGCCTTTGTTATTTTTGAATCACAAAGAACACTCATTGTACTAACAGGATATATACTGGAATGAGGTCAGTCACTAATTTCAATTAGTTGGCTTATAAAGAAATGATACAAGAGTGGGCAAAAATCCTGTTCTTCACCATTTGAGAAGACTGAAGATCTCAGGATGTGCATTTGCTCTTTCTCAGAATCAGAAAAAGGAAAGCCCAGAATATTATATCAAAGGAAGAAATAACTTTACTGTTTCTTCCAAAGGATTAAGTCACTAGTCCATAGAAAGCAGAGAACCAATTCAACGATGGTTTGTTGGATTGCGTGAGCAAGTCATATGAATCTTCAGTTGGCACTGAGAGATTGCTTCTTTGATCAAGGTGGAAATGTCTTATTTAAACTAAAAAGTTGTTTTCTTCTGAAACTTCTCATTAAGGCTCTTTTGGAAGCCCCAGTGTATTTTGTCTTCCTTTTTCCTGCCAAGTCTTCAGGCTGCTGAGAGTGGCGAGGGGAACTGGCAAGAGCTGAAGGCAGAAGCAGGCACCCTGCTACGTGAGGCCTCACTTTTATGTTAAAGTCCACACCAGCAAAGCCTTTTGTTAAAGGCCCACAAGAATCAGTTTGGCACCACATGACCGCTGGAGTCCTCCTGTACTCTGGAGGATCAGGCCTTTTAGAAGAAAAAGGAGGAAAAGTCGCGAAACTAAGTTCTAGTTGCAGCAGCAAATAGTTCTAGTGCTTCAACTCACCTTTGCCTTTGGGATGGAAATCCATCACAAAATTTAGCTTATTCTGAATGTGCGTTTTATTTTCTGAGGTTTTCTGTTCAAATAATGATTGGATAGGACAATTTTTCGAAACCAGATTGTTTCACGCTAGATGCCTTGATAATTGTCCTGTTTTCTAGCGGAATGATTGAAGATAAAATTTGTGAAATACTTGCCATCACTGTAAGGCAAGATGTTTTTACCAGATTCCCCGAGGGTGGATAATGTAACTTAATATTGAAAGTTGGTGATCATCTTGCATTGCTCCTTAGGTTCTCCAGACAACTTCCACTCCATACGTACAGAGACCCAGCTGCAGAATCTCCCCATGCATGCTGAGGTTCACCTGTGTCTTCTGCCACATCTAGCCACCTAGAGTTCAAAGTACACACAATACCTTTGGCCTTTACATTTCGAACTTCCCTACATATTTTAGGCACAGCTGGTAAACCAAAGAGGGCTTTAACTGTTCACATAGCAAAGCACGTTTCAGGCTGACTATGCAAAAGAAAGCAGCTAAGGGTGGCTCTACTCCACAACTGGAGCAGTTCTGACTTGATACACCAAGCTACTGTGTGCTTTTGGAAGCACCTCTGCATATGTCTATCTGCGATGCAGGATTTAATCGAGGAGCTGAAGTGCGTCCATTCCAGTAGGCAGACCTGGGCAGCAAAATACCAGGGAGCACAGGATCTCAAGGTGAAACCTTCAGCAGTCTTATTTTGTTTGCAGGATGGGACGGCTCCCTTGTGGATTGCATCGCAGATGGGTCACAGCGAAGTGGTGCGAGTAATGCTGCTCCGGGGAGCCGAGCGAGACGCCGTGCGGGACGTGAGTAGCGCTTACTCCTGCACTCTGCCTGCAGCTTAACACCTCCTGGGTCTTTTTGAGGCTGCAAGTCTGCCTGAACGGAGAGACGGTGTCCCCAGAGTTCATCCTGTTTGCCAGACTGTAAAGTCCCACTGTGGGCTCCCTTTTTCCCATTGCATCTGGGACAGCTTCCTGGAGGGACCTCCTGGAATAAGGTCATGGAAATGTCCATATAAATGAGAGACAAATATGATATATGGTGTCACTGGTTCATGTTACCGTGAAGTTTTCACCTGCCACAGGAACAATCCTCCAGATGCCCTAAAACCAGCAGCACGTGCTGTGGAGATGCCTCCTTAAAGACGATGAGCAGAGGTGTGGGAGAGAGCTGGTGTTTCCCTCCAGCCAAGGGGAATGCAGAGAAAGCATTGCTGACAACTGAACTGACCTTCCTCTCTCTCTTGAAGGACGGTACGACTGCGTTACTGAAGGCTGCCATTAAAGGGTACAACAATGTGATAGAAGAGTTGCTGAAATTCTCTCCCACGCTTGGCCTGTTGAAGGTTAGTAGTGAAACACACAGATTTTTAGGCAGAAACTCAAGAAGGCAAAGGGTCTGATGAAAGACCTGACGTTTCTGACTATGCCAGTGGAAGACGCTACGGAGCTTGAGCCCAAACGAGTTGAGAGAAAAATGAGATTATCTTATTTAGCCCTTAATGACACACACAAATAAATCTCTTCAAACAAAATTGTGAATTTGATTTTTGGAATGAGGCAGCACATTGTGTTGTAGGGGGCATTCTCCTGCTTTTCGCCATCTGATTTTATTTCTACTGTAAATGGATTGCTCTTGACAGTGCAGTTTTTAGCATTATACCCTGCCCTCTATTGCATTTAGTCAGCAAAGTGGTATCTTAAGAGATACCACTTTGTGAGTAGATTCCTGCTCAATTTTGTTCTCCCCTGAATTCAAAAAGTGACTTGAAAAATAACAGATATTTGGAAGCTGCTTTTTAATAGCTGATCTAATAGCTGTGCCTATAAATCACATACTTTGATAGCCTCTGTGCATGCAACTAATTGGCAATTTTGATGTACTTGAAAATCCAGGTGGCGTTAACTTAGTTGTTAATTACAAGTATGAAATAGCTTCCACACTCATTTGAACTGTCAGTTTGCAGCCCCAAGCAAAAGGCCAGCCATAAAAAATCACCATTCAGCTGTCTGACATTGAGACCATTAATCATCAGAGAAAGAAGATAAAATGCACAGATGGTTTCCATTCCTGCTTGTGTTTCTGTTTCACTTGCTAATGGCTGATTTTGCCAGGCAGAAGAAAATACTGTGTTCATTTCACCTCTAATCTACTGACAAGGGTAATTTTTAAAAGGAAATATTGCTGTGGTAAAATGAACTTGACTTTCATTTTTTTTAAAGCATTTAAAATCACCTTTTTCATAGCCTACTAGCCTGCCAGCACCCTGTCTCAATCAGACACTGTACCTTTGGTGACCTAATCGCTTCCGTGTTATTTCTTTCCTGTTTGTAGGTTTGCTCTTTGCAAAGATTTGTGTTTCCCTGCCTTTTGATCTCTTCCCATGCATGGTACAAACACCTCCATTGGTATTTTCTAGAATGGGACCTCTGCTCTGCACGCGGCGGTCCTGAGCGGCAACGTGAGGACAGTGGCGCTGCTCCTCGAAGCGGGAGCGGACCCATGCCTGCGGAACAAGGTAGGTCCTGGCATGCCATCCCGGGCGAGGAGCGGGTGGGGAGCACCGAGCAGTGGGGCCGTGCGTGCCGTGTGGGTGGTGGCAGTCCACGTTTCTGTGTCGGTCCGTGGTTGCCTCTTGATCCTCTCCTGAAGGACCACTGTTTGGTCCATTCGTTTCTGTGTGCAAGCATCTGTAAGGGTGCCAGGCAGTGCCACTGGTGAGGCCGGTTCTTGTGAAGTTATATCAGTCTGAGAATAATCAAACCATGCAGTCACTCACTCGAGCACCACAGATTAAATTGTTAACTATAACTAGTCATGGACTAGCTAGGTTGAATTTTAGGGAAATGGTAATCTGTTACTGTTTTGGTAAGTCATAAGTTATATTCATATCTCCATACAGATGTGTAAGGAGGATATTCCTGAGGCAAGAGAAATGCGTATCTGGGTGCCTTCGATAAGAAAATTGGTTAGAATTGAGCACATTGCTAATACAAAAATAATCCCAAATTACATGCATCTTTCCCATATCTTACCATAAATCTGATAGTTTATTGAAATAGTTTCATATTCATTTTATGGCAGCAACATTTCTGCAAGAAGCTTGTCTTGGTTTAATTCTGCAAAGTGTTTTAACGTTCCATGTTTGATAATTGCCATGAAAATGTCTTCCTCTGAGTTGTGTTTATCAACTATTTGCCACTAGGAGTTGATGTCTATCTGGGTTTGTTAAGATGTGAATGGGTGGTCTGATATTTACTTCTGGTTTATGATTGGGTAAATGAAAGTTTGTAATACGAGTAATGCAGCATATACCTTCTAAATGTTTTGGTCATGTAATATAAAATCTGTGCCTGTTATTTCTGTATCATTCCACTTGATGGCAGCAGAGTCAAGGCCTCTCATCCAGTCGTTCCTGTTAATAGGCGTTTTGTTTGGCACTGTCATCCAACGATGTGCAAGATTTTTCTGCTACTGGTGGTGATTTGCAGCAGAAGGGTTTGCAATATAAGAAAGCCTGTGGCTGTAAGCTCTCCTACTGATTTTTTTTTTTTTTAATAAAATGCAGTTTGGCACAACAGAGTACGTTTGCAGGACAGAATTACGATTTTCAGAAGTAGCTTTATTATGAATACTTTATGTTACCAAAATCTTGTTCAATAAATACAGAAGACCAAACTCTGATGTGCTATTACCAATCCTACACAACAGCACTGACTATTTCATGGTAACTAAAGTCTTTCCTGGGGTTTTTGTGGGCTTTGGTACTTAAAGACCTGCCTCATCTCCCCCAAAAAATCAGCAGCTCTGCTCTCCCTTACTTCTGTGGCAGAAGCATAGGGAGCCCGAGGGATACCATTTAGCCTGGACTGTCAGCACAAAATAAGCTGACCACTCAAATCCCACGATGTGATTATTTTGAAGACTTAAGTGAGACTTGCACACTGAAAGGTGTTTTCTTAAGGTATCTCCAACAGCAGTGCAGACAACACTGGAATAAACACGTCATTATAATGCCCAGTACCATCTTCTTTAGAGTTTAATGCTTGTAAAACTTGTTTTGGAAATACTTGTTCATTTCTGCTAACCTCAAGGGTTTTTTTCTTCCAGGCAAACGAACTGCCAGCAGAACTAACAAAAAATGAACGCATCCTCCGGCTCCTCCGTATGAAGGAAAAGCAAAGGAAAAGCTAATGCAGCCCTTCTAGCGAATGCAGTTTGGCAGAGGTGCGCCCTGACCACAGCAGCATGACGGTAAACCTAGGTTGCCCGAGACGGGCTCGTTGGAACAGTTTGCAGAACTGATTAGCCTCCCCAGTACACGCTCCCTGAATGCACGAGGCCCTTGCCGCAGGGTCATCACAGGCCAGGGCCTCGCCTGGCATCGCCGAACGCCGAAGGACTGCGACAAGAGCAGGGTTTGAGGGTTTGCCCCCCTGGGACCTGCGTTTGCACTGCAGCCCTGCTGTGCTCCAGGATCCCACCGGTCCCAGCAGCGATGTTTGCTCCTCCATACCTGCAGCATAAGTGTCCCCGCACACGCAGCCGCTGCAGACACGGTGCCTCGGGGCGCACGTGTGGGTCGGAAGCCCAAAGGACACCCAGACCTCGCCGGTCTTTGGATGCATTTGGTCCTGAAGCAGCCCCGTGGTGCCGCTGCCCTCCCTTCGCTGGCAGTGCTAGCTCAGGCCATTCCTCTCTACCTCCAAGTGCCACCTGGGGCTGGAGGTGAGATCCCGCCTGCAAAATCCCAAGAGGAAAAGTCCTCCCACCAGCCCAGGGCTTAGGTAACATTTTGTCTACTACGTGGAGCTCCGCAAAAATGATCCAGAGCGTTACAAATTATGCCAAAAGCTGCCGACCAAACAATAAGCAAGGAGATGTCCTCCTCAGCTGTAGCATCTTGATCTGTCAATCTGTCCAGCAGCCGGAGCAGCTGATAGCATTTTGCAATGCGTACACAGTGCTATGGAGATCCACACCCAACCCTGCGTTCTACGTACGTGCATTTTTGTGGGTAGGGGAGAACTGGTTACTGCGCAGACCAACCAGGGCATGTCGTTCACTGATCAGAAGTTTACCTGTCAGGCACAACAGCACAGATGCTATAGAAGTATTACACGTATGTTCTGCACACGCGTGTATGTGATACTATGGTTTAGTACCCACAGCTACTATGCAATGCACTTGTTCCCCAGGCCTGTGACAGGAGTTAAGGGAGAAGGGCGCAGTGTACAGGTGTTTCGGCAGCTGGTGAGAGGGTTACACGTAGCCGCACTCGAACAGGCCCACTAATTAATGCAGGCATGGAAAATGAACTCTCAACAGCAGTTTTGGCATTTGTTGTGGTTGAGACACCTAGACACACTACTAGTGCCTCTGTGCGGAAGGCAGTGCAAATTGGAGATGGTTTGTGAAGAGCTATGATTTAACCATGTTGCTGTAAGACATCCTATTAAAACCCAGTCATTTTTACAGTATAAACAGTGTATACTTACATCCTGTTACCCACAAAAACATTAGTGATTATTTTACAGTGAGCTGAGTTATAAAGTTAGTTCAGTACACAAATCCAGGCACTTCACCTGCCTTCAAACATTAGCAAAATACTGAAAAATTGCTTTAAAAGTTGAAGACAGAGAAGATTGTCAGGGAACAAAATATTCCCTGCTTAAAACATCTCTGCTGTTGCACTCTTGCTTCAGTGAGTTAAAAAAACAGTCTTTTAGTGAGCTAGCACGAATTAATGTAGTTTACTTAGTGCAAATTAGCCATATATATTACCAAATCATAAAGTTATTCTTTTTGTAAGTTAGGTAAGAAGTCAGGGTTCTGATGAAGAGAACAGAAGTAGGCATACCTTTGCCTGCAAGCTGGAATTGCTATTCAATTTCTATTCAGCATTAGAAAGGAAAGCTTTAAGTTTTCCAACAAGATAGGAAGACACCAGAAAAATCTATTTGTTTAGGTAATTCATGCTGCTGTATTTTAAATTAAAATCATGTTGTGCCTAGCAGAAACTTGCAGACGAACTAGTAGAGAACTAAGGAATTATGCAAGATGCTTAGAGGATGATTGTATCTGGGGTTAAGTTCTGCTAAAGACTAAAAAATACTGAGCATACAGAAATCTCAAGAGCCTTATTGGGAACTGAAGTTGCACAGCATTACATGGGACTGGACTCCAAGTTCTTTCACAAGCAGCACTGGAGAGGATAGTTTTATTTGGAGCCCCACGTGGTTTGAAGATGAACATACTGTTTTGGAGAACGCTAGGCAGCCTGGCCTCAATATTGATCTTTCTCCCTAAAGTTTCTTCAGATCAACAGCTGGGAACAACCACAATCTCTAGATGAAAAGTCCTTTCACAGTTGCAAAGCAAGAGGATAATTGTTAGAAGGTCTTCAGTAGTCGTGCTGGGTGAGCAATAAATACTCTTCATATCAGACAGGCTGTAATGATCAAGCAGTCTTCCTAAAAAATGTGGAAGCATCTGCTGTTGGGGAGAGTCTTCTGTTTTCTCCTGATAGCAGAGCATAGGAGAGAGGATAGGGCAAGCCAACAGTGGTCCTGTGACAGCTGAAGTAAGCAAGCTGAGACAACAACATGCAGGTGTCCGGTATCTGCAGATGGCTTCTCCTTTCTGCCAGGTGTGTTTTCTTTTGAAAGTGGTCTCACCCCAAAGGGAGCAGCTACTCAGCAAAGAGCTTCTTCTTGAACTATGCCTGTCCATGGGAAGGTGCAGGTCTGCTCCCCACCATTTAGAGCAGGACTTTCCACGCCGTGTGTCCAGCTGTCTCTGTGGCTGGCCATCACAGCCAGGGCTCTCATGGAACAGGCGAAGGGATCCACCTGGGATGCTGGATCCCCTGTCTGCTGACCTTCTGAGAGGATGCAGTTACCAGGTCCTCTTTTTTTTGAGTCATATTGGGCTATAACTGGCTTTCCTTCTTCCTGAACAAAATTTGAAATGTGGGGCTAGCACGGGTTGAAGGGAGAGGCTTGTAGCTCCCTCCTCGCTCTCACTAGTGCTGGCTGATATGGCACATGGGCTGCATGCGTGGGGCTCTGTGGTGAACTGGCAGCCAAGTCTTTCTCTGCTCTGTTCAGGCTGAAGTTGAAGCTAGCTTCAGCAAAGACACTGTTCAGCCAACTCGGGATTTTTAGGCATGGATACCTTCCCGTTGGGAACATCTGTGTCATCTTGGAGCCTTTGGAGAGAGGGCTGGGTTTAGTTTTGGGTTCCCTGTAACCAAAAGGTGCTTATTCTGCCTGTAGATAGGCTCGGAAGTTGCAATACCATTTCTCACCATGCAATTAATCTTTTCACAAAGAAACCTTAATAATTCTTAGTATTTATGTAGCTGCTGTTATCTTTAAAGTGCTCAGAAAATACTGCTGTGGTTTGTTTGATGTTCTAAAACGGAAATCTGCTTTCCCTTGGTGGCTGAAGTGATTCACTAATATTGACAGTAGTTCTTTGCATAGTTGTCGTGCCTTTTGTGCAAGGCTTTCAAAGTGCTCTGCAGACACTATTACCTTTGTCAGTTCCAAAATGTATTGCTGAGGGAGACAGGCAAATAGATTATTTCATTCACACACCAGTGAAATGCAGAGTAAATTTAGACTAGAAATTAAGGGTCGCCAAATCCATTTCATAGATGGCAGGATGAAGGTAGGTGCCATATAATGATGTGAAATAGAACTGGGACAGGGTAACATTGGTTTTTGGGTTGGCTTTTGGGGTTTCTTTTCTCCCGAAAGTGCCATATAAATATCCATCTTACACCCCCAAAAAATCAGCTTCACTAGCACACTACTCATAGGCTTGCCTCTCTGCACATTCAGATCCAAGGACCCAGCCTGCTGTCCTCTCCACCTGGGACTTATGCAGGTGCTATAGCTTGGTGACTTCCCATAAACTGCGAGTACAAAGGACATGCAACCAGGAACAGGCTACACAAATGAGTCAAGGAAAAGTACAGCGCATCTTTCTTTTATTTCACTAGGATCAAGCCATCACAGGATGGGGATGAGCACAGGGAAGGGCTCATGGAATACAAAGAGAAGTGGCATCCCATCAGTGATGTGGTAGTGCTGTAGCCTCAGAGGTCCCAAACGCGTGGAGCTCTTCCTTGAAGATGGTTGCTGCAGTGCAGTGGGCAGGGACATCTGTTTAGTTACGATACAAAAGGCAACGCTGTACCTCCTGACTTGCCCATGCTGTTCTTCCCTTGGAGCGAAACCATGTCGCTACTGATCCACCCACCTTTGTTTACTTTAGAAGAGCTGAGAGGATTAGAGAAGCAGATCAAAGAGCTGCAGGTCATATTTAATGCACTTTAACAACGATGATTAGTTGCCTCAGAGTCAGATCCTAATTGCAAGAATAATTCACACTTCTTTATTCAGCCAGCCATGGTGACTACTGCGAAATCCGTAAGTAAACCAAATCTCATGTTGTCTCAGAAATTTCAGCACTGTTGTACAGCAAATGAGGTAGGACAAACCCAGGCCCATTTGTACTTCACTTAATATGAACACTGAACAGCCATAAAATACTGCCTTTGTCTGGAACCCTTGAGTCAGCAGTGTTAAAATGTTAATATTTGCTGTGAGTCCAACCAAAGATTATACAGAAGGCTCTTTTTTCCAGCAATGGAATACTGTACTGCATACACGGGACGAAATGGAGTTGTGCCTTCTCACAGCCGCTCTGCATTTGGTCCTTGGGAATATCACGATAGTGTCATACTTTTCTGAATTGCGTGATTTGTTTTGACCTGCCCTTTCATGCATTTGGTAAAACCTATACAAATTAATGTAATTCCATGTTTCTGCAACAGGAATGTTGCTGTGTTAAAACACATTTTTCCATACCATCATTTCAATAAAAATTAATATGCTACTCAGATTATCTTGTCTGCATACTTCAATATTTCTTTCCTTTCTTCTGTATTCTACTCTCTCTCTTTGTAGAATACCAGAATTAATTTCATAGTTACGTAAAGACCATTTTGTGCTATTCCACTTGACTGATTAAATTTTTATTATTTTCCAGGTCTTTACAGATGAGACAGCATTCACAAACCAAATAAAGCCAATGCCCTATCTTGAGAAACGGGAAAACTTAATTTAACATGACATAACAAGGTTTGTTTCAAAGATCCAGAGGCTGCTGACAGACTCTGCTTGATGCTAACATCCGTTAGGTCAGATCTGAAGGAAAGATTATAAAAAGAAACTTAAAAAGTTTTAAGTTCCTTAAAAAGGAATAAGACTATAATATTATTCAGTTAGTGAAACATGTCTTGGTGGCTCTGTTATTATTCCTAAATGTAAAACTGGCCCTTGCACTGATCTGAGTTGCTTCAGTTAAAACAAGTCACCGCCCTGCTGATATGCTTATTCTGGTATGCAGTGGATTATGCGTGCTATAAAAGGGGAGAAGAGTCTGTACTGAAAACTGTACTTTTGACCTTGTGTTTGACACCCCAGGCTTTTTGCCTTATTCCTACAATTTTCTATTGTGATGAGCCACATTTTGAATCATTGTGAAAAATTCCTACAGCCACAACTCGGTAAATCATCTCCATCTATTCAGAGAATATCAAGAGAAAGCGCTGTGGCTTGTGAATGGCCTAAATCACTACAAAGGATGATTTCTGGTAGTGGAAAGCTCCTTAATTTTGCACATGAAAGCACAGCAAAACAGTGTCAAGAGGCTGAAACTAAACAAATTCAAACTTCAAGCTGTGGATTTTCAAGAGTGAGGATAATTATCCATGGAAACAAATTCCTGAGATGATTCCTTCATCATTTGAGTTTAAAAAAACCCACAAACTTTTCATTCTGAAATATATGTTTCACCTGAAGCATTTTGTGTTAGATGCAGGAATTACTGGTTGAAATTATATGATAGGCAGGAACTAACATTATGTGATCATAACAGTCTCCTTGATCTTAAAACACTTGAATCAATACGTTTTTTGCTTTACCTCCTTAGTGATTTAAAGAGATGCTAGCTCTCTTGAGATCAATAACAAGACCATGTGCCTAGCAACTGTGGCTGTAGCTGCATGGCAAAATGAAATCTGAGGCACGTACCTAAGTTGTCTCTAAATAATCCATTTTGCTCTCACAGTGTTGGCAAGGCATTTTAACTGGAATAATGCTTTAATGTCCTGCTTTTAATGACGAGTCGGTTCATTCAGAGCTGGCACAAGGGCTGGGTAGTGCTGCACCTTGGCAGGGAGCAGGGGTCAGCAGAGCAATCTGCGATGGGCTGCTGGGGAACACGGCTAAGCCAGGAAGGAACAAGCCCCCCAACTTTTTGCTATGGCACATGTTTCACCGGTTTGGATGCACAGATTGAGCATGACACTAACCTACAACACAGACTTGAAACAGACTGGAATTTTATATGTACTGCACAGATGTGTTATTGTGTGCCATATACGTATGCATGTATGCATAAATACTTTGCATCCAGCATATGGGTACAGTTCCTAGAATCCCCTTGGAAAAGCGATACCAGAACCTCATGGTCTGCTTGTCTGGACTACATCGCATGTAGAGGCAGAAGAACTTTTCCACTTGCTGCAGACCCCAATAACAGTCTCTGCAGGCATTCCCTGAGCCAGGCTACAGCGTCGGATTCCACTCACTGGGACAAACTGTTAGAAAACTTGCAAAATGTCTTCCAGTCCAGCCATAAACAGGCTGTTCCTCAGGCGAATTACGGCTCGTAAACCTAGCTCCTGTTCCTCCTGACAAGTCAGGTTTTGGTAGAGCCCTCGGGGACTCCCCTGTGACAGTTCTGCCCATATTCTCCACTTCGACAGCAAATCCTGACTCAGTCACTGTGATGAATGACTTCACGGACCCCAGTCTTGTGCTCGATCAGAATCATTTTATTGCTCAAGTGAATACCTTATATACTAATACAATAGTTACTAGAGCCAATCAGCTTTGGATTCGTGGCTTTGTGAATGCCCGTTCACGGTTGCTGTTTTCCAGGATCTTTTGCAGCTGGATGTGTGAAAACAGCTTATCTCCTGAGAACAGAGAAGGGAGGCATAGGACGCGCTGATCCTTCAGGGTCATGAGACAGTGCTGTTCTGTCTCAAATTGTATGGTTTCCCACAAGTCACCAAGTGGCAGCGAGGAGCTCACAGGGACTCTGTAAACTGACATTAATGCAAACCAGGAGCCACACACAGCCATTAACAGGTCAAACCTTGAATTCATTAGCACAGTGTTTGGCACAAGTACCCACTGCACCGCTTTGCTCACAGCGGCAAGCGCTGCGTGTCTCCAGACGCTGCTGTGGCAATAATAAGCTGCATTTCTACAGTGTTTTGCTTCAACAGCTCACTGGTTGACACCTGGTTTTGGAGCTCTTGGGCCACACGTTGCCGTGCAATAGGTGCCACTTTACAGCAGAGGAGATTGCGCTGGAAAGGTTGGGACCTGCCCAGATCATCCAGGAAGTTTGTAACTAAACTTTAACACACTTAGAATCGTTTGAATTCAAGTCCCAAGCTTTGGCTACCAGGCAATAAAAGACTTTGCCTACTTGTAATAAAAATGAACAAGTTTCAATGACTTACAGTGATAAATGCAGAAAGGATGTGATCTTACAGAGTGACCGTGGGACTTTCTAAGGTTAGATAGGGACACCCTGGCACAGGGTGGCAGAGCCGCCATCAACATACACTAGGGCAGATACAAAGACAAAAAGATCGAAAGACTTGGTTCAGCATCACCTGACGTACTGCGTGTATATGTAAGTGAGTAGTGGCAGCATCAGGCAGATTGCTGTCAGCCCCCTCAGTCCGATTTGATCCCACATGGGAAGTCTGCAGCCAAGAGCATCTGACCAAAGTAATAGGTATGCTGAGGAGGGTGTACTTAAAAGGCAAGCAGGCTTTCACAGTGAGGAAGGCTGACAAATGCAAGCTGATGAAAAGAAGGTGATTTGCTTACAAGACCAAATAGGGAACACCAGCTTCGTTCAGTACAAGGATTATTCTGGTTTAGCTGGAAAAACAGTCTTTGAACATGCTATAGTGGTTTGGACTGGCTCTACAAAAAAGCAGAGGTGTGAGAAACTCGGTGAAACTTCTCACCCTCGTGTTGCAGCTTGTCTCCACACAGGTTGCAAGATGTCCCGGGAGAGCATCCTGCCTTCCCATGGGCTTGTGCAGGGTGTTGCTTAACGTAGCTCCCACTTCTTGCAAGCGCCTCTGGATGCTATCGCAATAGAAACAATAAAGGCCCGTAATAAATTACAGGGAATAAACAGCAATGGACATTTTAATTGATTTTGCTGCAAAGTGATCATGTACTGTGTTTCCATTTGTACATGCAAGTAATTCTTCGGGCAGATTGCCATCTAGAAATTGCAAGGTCATTACCACCAGGCGCTTGTGTTTCCAGTGGAAGCAGCAACACAAGTTTCATTTCTGCATTGAGCAAAGTGATGGAAACAGTGAGGCCTACACCTCTGAGAGCATCGCTCGGGGCTTTCCACTGAAGATGTAGAATACAACAACGCAGGCAGCAATTTCACACAAGGGCATTCAGGGCATCCAGTGAGGAAAAGGGCTGACTTGATCCTGATGGAAAATTAAAGGACTTGTTTGGCACAATGGGGGCACGAAGTGACACCTTACACTGTGAATTAACATTTTGCTCTTCTTCCAGACAGCAAAACTTATTTTTCTGCTGAGAACCAGAATAGGTATTCCCCGTTAGCCTTCCAGGCGGACAGTCCCTAACAGCTATGCGTAATCTTGGGTTTGAAAGGGAACCTTATAAGACATAACTTGATAAACGTCCTTCACGAAGAGCAGCTGGTAGTGGGGACTGTCTCTTTTGGGCCACGTGCGCCACAGACAAGGCAATGAGCTGTTGGCAGCATTGATCTGGGTTAACTAGTCGGGGCTACTTTTTTTCCTGCCCAGAAGGAAAGAGATAACTTTAAGATAACACAGTCAACGGTGCCAACTTTATCATCGCTAGCACCCAAGCAACTACACTTAAATGCCTGGGAGCTCTGCGTCCTCACCCCCTGCACACGGCACGCAGCCGCGACGAAGACCGGAGGCTGCGGCAGGGCTGAAGCAATACCCTGCTCCAGTCTGCTGGCTGCTCGTGTGCAGGGGCAACATGAAAACAGGCATGTGTGTGGGCTTCTGCACCTGCCGTGACGCAAGATTTCAGAGGTCTCTCCGACCAAAGACAGGCTTAGTCTGACTAGCGTTTGTTAATCCGTCTTCACACCTACACCGCTTCGCTGTAGCCCATGAGCGCGAAAAGGCAGCACTCTTTCAGGGGTTGCACTGGAGCAACAGTGTGAATTTAGACAGCCGTCTAAATATAGATATCCATCAGAGATTTAGAGAAATATTAAAATACAACGTCTTCCCTCTGTTTATGCCGTAGGTGGTAGACAAGTGTGATGTTATAGACTTAATTAGTTTGTGGTGGAAGTTGCCACTGCGATAGATCTCCTTTTGCTTGTTTTGCAACATTATAAATCGGTTCTCCCTCATCTATGATTCCTAAATCACTTCTGCTCTAATTCGTTCAGAAAGGAAATGCCGTTTCTGTTGAGTCGGTTTTGCCAGCCTGCACCTTCCTCACAAACACTGAAACACGGCTCTTGCATTTTTCTAACTCGTAGCTGTGCAAGCTGTGCCCGCCGCATCCTCTGCTTACGCCGAGTGCCTCAGAAACGCGGCAGCTCAGTCCTCTGCTTTCAGGATCACACTGCGCAGTGCCGAATGCGTTTTTTCTTTACAACACCAGAACTAAAACGCGATACAACTTTAGCTACTCCAGCCTTGTTTAGCGCTTCCCTAACGCCAAGCCACAGGCATCAGCGTGCTGCTGGGTCAGCAAGGGCGCAGCCGGCAGGTCACGGGTTTGGGCCACCCTCTCTCCTCGGGACTCGCAGCAGCACGTCTGGGCGCCGTGTGCGGGGCTGTGCTCCCCAGGATGAGGAGATGATGCCGCCGCCGCCATGCCGGAGCCAGGCCGGATGGCTGCCACCGCCGCGGCCTGGGCTGCCCGGGCACCGGCCGGGGGCTGCCCAGCCCTGAGCAGACTCGCGCCGGAGCAACCACTGCTCGGAAAGCACGAGTTAGCCGCTGCGAAGCAAAATTAAGGCGCTTTTGTCAAAGCCAGGATTTTTAAAGCCACTTCGGTATTTATAAGCTACGCAATTAACACTCCCGCGCCCACACAAGGCGGCCGACCGGCTGCCGGTGCAGCCGAGGCGGGATTTTCCGTTCCGGAGAGGCACAGCTTCGCTCCGGCTCCGGGCCGAGCGTCCCGCCGCCGCCTCGCAGAGCAAACCCCCGCCCCGGCACCGCCACTGCCACCGCCGCCATGGCCGCCGCCCCCTGAGACGCGACGCCCCGGTGGCGTGAGGCGCGGCCCCGCCCCGCCGCCG
>Ga0065711_1002916_pt1 | contig 30875 bp, 19 predicted proteins | sample Hoacrofraction12_FD_59098 | JGI IMG/M metagenome (GOLD analysis project Ga0065711, IMG submission 59098) | Hoatzin crop microbial communities from Cojedes, Venezuela - Epithelial fraction 12 v2 (version 2) | ecosystem: Host-associated > Birds > Digestive system > Esophagus > Crop | place... | reverse complement strand
TAAATCACTTAAGGCAATCATTTAATACATACACTGGGATTTATTTTTTCTTTTCACAGTGACATTTTAGCTGTACAGTGTTTGTGGCCTGTATGTGGTCTCCAGTGAAGTAGGAAAAAGTGGTTATTTCATACAAGTCATTAACTCCTTGAAACTTAATTTATTAGAATTCAGATATGCCCACTTGTTCAGATACTTGGTTTTGCCTTTTCAGAGCTGTTTGAATTTTTGAACAGATTCATTCCTCTTGCCATGGAGGAAGGTTTTTCCAAATACCTGTTTTGGGTCATAGAGATGTATAAAGCAAAAATATTTGTGCTCCTTGCTGCCACAATCTAAAAAAGACTACTGCTTTAAACTGCAGTTAATTGACAGCGATTGTGGGTGTGAACAGTAGCAAATGCAAAGAGTCAAAGTACAGCAAGAATGGCACCAGTCCCAAAAGCACCAGAGTTTATACCAAAAAGACACTGGAAATGGCATTTCTCAGTAGTTCACTATCTCTGCTGTTAAATGAAAAAGAAAGTGAAAGGAGTTGAGGAAGTGGAGCGGTTGCCAGAAGAAAAGTAAAGTTTTAAAATAGGAAGCTCTACAGCCTGTCAAAGCGAGGTATTTTTTCCCAGATGAGACCCAGGAAGATATGGAACTGAGTGTCAGGCGGTAGAGAGAGGAGTTCAGAGCCGTTTCGGAGTCAATGCCCTCCTCAAGAACATCCTGCAAGAGGTCTGGTGTACACAGCCCTTGATGGAGATGGAAACTGGCGATGTATTTTTTAAATAAAAACTTGAGTTTAGATAGGCATATGCCAAATTTAAAATTTTCATATTTGCCTCAGCTTTCCTGGGGGAAAGTGAAACCCTAAGTGTGTAACATGGAGCAGAGCTTCAAGGCAGAAGAACTTCAGCTACTCTGTGGGATTCCCGGTGCTGTCAGTCGGAAAGGAGGTGGCCGAGCGGGTTTGCCTTCCAGGTTCCTGCCTGCCGTGCTGCCTCTCTGCACCCCGCGGCCTCCCAAGGCAGCCCTCTTCCCCACAGCAGCAGTGGCTCCTGCCTTTCTCACCTGTACAGGCTTTTCTTTCCTGGTTGTGGTTCTGCCTGGTGAGGCTGAATTGCAGTGGTTTGATCTGTGGATTTCTCCCACTGCTTCTCGGTCCCATTGAGGTGGTTGCATGAAAAGAAGCCCCTGAGCCCCAACAGCCCAGAGCCAAAGGGCGTGTTACCAGGAGGTGACGATGTCCGTACAGCGCTCTGGCCCGATTCAGCCGTTCTGGTGGTGTGTTAGGAGAAAGGATGACTTCACCGCTGAGCGCAGTGGGGGGCAGTTCTTCTCCCCTGCTGGAAGGCGTTCTGGTTTCCCCTGCCGGTCTGCACTCACGCTTGCCTTCACGCTGTGAAGATCCTGCCCACCTCTTTGTAAATCCAGAAACTGGATGAGGCAACAGATGTTCTTTTGACAAACTGTCCTGGTGTTTCAGGTGGGTCTTACAGATGTGGCACTGATTTCCTTCCCCTGGCTTTGCCTGGGACGAAGGAAGAAAGACTTCTGGCGCCAGCTTGTCTGTGTCTTCCACCAGAGGTTTATCAGTCAAAAGAGTGGTGGCACAAGCCGCATTCACACACAGCTTAGTTTTATATTAATGAACAAAACATTTTTTGTGCACTATGCATGTGTGAAGAGAAAGTGTCCTGTGTGGTTTTATTTTCTGAGGCAGAGTTTGACATGCCCAGTTCGTGTTTCACCAGAAGGCTGGAAAGGCTCTTCTGTGCCAACACCTCTGTTCAGCCTATGCCAACATGCAGGCGATAGCTCGTTTTCCCTTGCAGCTCACCTTCTATCACCCGCTACACATTTTTCTGTTGCAAACAGCATGTTGTCTTCCCCCAAAGCAATGTTTCCTATCTCTTTAACAGACCTAATTATGCTGTTTCCAGACCTATCCACTCCCCTATTTTTTCCCTCCTGTTGGCAAAGCAAGCAAATGAAAGCCAAAAGGCATTTCCAGCTTCAAAAACCTTTCCAAAAAAATGGCATTTTGACTTAATGTGTTCATGACAGAATTGTAATGTTGTTTGGTAGGTAAGAAGTAATTTCCTTATGACAAATACTTTCTCGATTCATTAACAGCTAAATCACTTTAAGGCCTTCAGAAGGCAAGTTCTGCGGCAACAGGGACTGAAGAGTACCTTCCCGCTGCAGGTCAATACCAGCCCTTCAGCGATGATTTGAGAAAGTCGTGCATAAATAAGTTATAAAAAGGCTTTGATACAAACTTAGATTTACAGTCATAATTTAATAATCCAGTATGCGTCCCTTTTTTTACAGTTGTTGTAAGCTAGTCACCCAAACGTGTTTGCGGTTTCAAAATAATTCAGTGACTCATATAAAACTGGATGAGAGAAAATGAACTGAAAGAGATGAACAGGAGAGATATTTGAGAGTTTAGGTCTTGCAAATCACTTTAGGTAGTTAAATGGTATTGAATAACTTTATTCACTGATAAAAAGCGTTAAATCAAAATAATTGTAGCTGAGTGCAGAACAAGTTATAATTCATGAACAAGTCACAGTGATTAATTATAATGCCCTTAAAATTTAACAAGTTTTTCTCCTATCGAACATTTATTGCTTTTGATGGTGTTAAAATTCTTTTGGTTAATAATTTTATGTCCATTTATCTTCTGATAATTAGGAACGGAAGTGGTTGAATGCTAGCTTTCCTTCCCTACCATGGGTTGCAAAATTGCAACGCTGTCTGTTTTTAAAAATGAAAAGGTTGTAGTGCCCAATGAAATGGGTCTCATTTGCACAAATTTTACATACTGCACTGAAGCCAGCCCTGAAGTGCAAAGTGCAAGATGTGAAAGGCAACGTGAAAAGAAGAAAAGAAATACTAAGACAAATAACATTTTTGCCTTGCTTTTGACACCGTAGTCTACAGTCCAAAGGCTGATGGCTGGATTCACAGGTGACTTTAGTCAAAGCTTCAGCATTTAACAATGATTTGCTGTAACATTTATAAATGGAATTACTCAAATAACAAGGTAAACAAAAATATAATAATAAATGGTTCATTAAGTTTTAGTATGAACATGCTAAATTGCCAGCTCTGACACAATAACCATGTACTTGGTCCTTACTCGGTAACTGCCCCGTCTGTGTTACCAGCGTTGTGTCGAATCCTGTGAGAGTAAAGGCAGCAATCACGTGCCCTAAACGGAGCTCATCAGTTTTCTTTTTCAAAGAAGCCTTGAAGTTTTTATATTTAACAGCAAGGGGAAACTCCAGCATTTTTTCCTAAGGTTTTATAGGGATAACAAATGTAAGACAGTAAATCACAAGCAAATTGTTCCCTTTTTTTAGCTGAGAAAAGGGAGGCATCTATTTTAAATGGGCTGCAAAAATACATAGTGAACACATGGAACTCAAGAAGTATATTCTTCATATATTTCCCAAAGACAGCTGCAGAACGCATATCCTAATATTACCTTATATTATGGAATGGGATTATTCTGAATTTAAGGCAAACCGCTGATGCAAACTCAGACTGAAACACAACCACTGATGCAACTTTCTTGTTCAAGGCCATATTCGTATGCCCCATATGCGCAAACCTAAACATTTAGCTGGACATGCGGTGGCAGAAAGAAAAGTTGCAGCCCTGACACCTTTGAATAACATGATTTTTCAGAGCTGCCCTCTGCAAAATAAGTTTCTTAAATGTTTCTTATTATCAGCACCCAAAATGTTTAGTGACTCCAAAACTTGAATCACATAAATTTTGATGCGAATGGAAAGTAAAAGTATAAGCAGCAGGGATCTTGAGTTGTAAGAGACATGTTCAAGAGCCAACTAATTCTGAGTATGTTTGAAGGTGCCCGTTCCACCAGTATCCTGATGTTCTTCACTACAACAATCTGCACTGGTCGCTTTATTTGTGTAGGAAGCTTGCTTCAGTCTTTATGCATGATGAATGAGGTCAGAGACCTACATATTGTGTTAGTATCAGAAAGTTAAAAATGTCTCTTGATAAAGCAGTATCATTGTTATTTTTTAAAAAAAATTACATTACTTTTCTGTAAGGACTTTAATAAATCCATGCAATAAATCCATGCAATCCATGCATTTTTTAATAACTTTTAAGTCTCTTTTTCATCAGATGCTGTGCAGTAGATGCAGAGAAGACCAAAATTTGTCGTTTTTTAAGAGTGTAATTCAATAGTATCTTGTTTCAGCAGAATTCCTCATGACTCTCCTTTCTGGCACATGCTGAGACAGGCATGGGCCTCTGCAGAGCCAAGAGGTTGCTTGTTGGAGGCAATCTTACTTAATGCATATATAAAGTTTTAGCTTCAGCCTCTCCTTATTCTTAGAGATTAACTCTGAGCCTTTAACATTCTCTTCAGATAAAACATTTCATAGCTTGCACATAAAGAAATGACAGATAAGAGATCCTCACTATTTCCCGTGGAAATTCATGGGGAAGCAAGCTAGAACATCTGTGGAAGAAATATCTAAAGGAAACGTCTCTATCTGATTATATATGAGGACAGAACTTCAGCCTTGGAAATCAGCTGAAATGCAGGCAAACGGAGCAGTGAGCCCATACTGTGAGACCGACATTATTTATATGAAGGGTACTCTATCAAGTGTGCTTTCTCTTTTTACAGGAAGAAAATGGGATCCTTATAGCAATCGTTAGGCTGGACGAATATAACTTTGCTTCCCTCACGTTATCAGAAGGGGGTCTATAGGATGTTACATCCTACGATAGCACTTGTGGAGCTGTACAGGTGTGACTCGTATAAGCTGTTCATAGGCAATATTGTTGGTGCAGCAAGAGAGTATTAGTGAGCAGTCACCCCGAAGCTGCTTTTTGAAGGTTAACTCAAGAAAAATCTGATTTCTGCTTCACAAGTCAGCAGCTGTGTTAATAGAGATGGTACTGTTTTGACAGTAATTTTCCAAGGAGAGCTGCACTCTGTGGCCCATATGCTTCCATTCTGTGCTAAAGAACATTAATTCAAATCCCCTGGTGATCTGACAGTCAACATTTTTTTTAATCTATCCCATGTCCCTCCCACTGATCCAATAGATTGAGTTAGCCAAGAAGCAGGCTTAGAAAATGAAGTGGAAAACAAAGTATGATTATCCTTCATTTATTTTCCACATTGTATAGTGTGAATACGTTGAATAATTAAGAGGATTACCTTTTAGAGCACAGTCCCATTTGAGCTAGGTCTTAGAGTATTTTGTTAATAGAAAGTACTTTACCCAAACGCAACTGAGGGAAAATTGACCATGGACTTCTGTCAAATGGTAGTAAAGCTACTGATAGTTTATGTCAGCTTCAATATCAGCATTAGTTTGCCATATCTTTCTGTGATAACAACAATATAACAACTAAAAAGTTAACCAAAAATAGCCATGCTTGTAAATTCTAGTTTCAAGCTTCTCTTACTCAAAGAATGTGGAGGACATACACAGCCATAAACTCACTAAAGGAGAACAAATGCTATATCACACAGTATTAATAATTCATTAATAATTATTTCTTTCCCACAGCTGACATCTTCCTGAAGAAGGCAGCACCTCTTTTTTTATACACAGTCTGGAAATTCACATGAGTAACAAGTACTTCTCCACCTTAAAACTGTCAGATGTATTTGAAAATAGATTTTAATTACCATTAGCACTTCCAAGTTTAGTGCTGGCAACAGCCAGCTTGTTAATTCCAGCAGTACAGGAACTGAAGTCATGACCAATTTTCCTTCATGCTCTAATAAACTGGTTGATTAAGTATAAGAAAGTTTGTTGCTGGAAGTGAACCNAATGTTGTTTATTCACTGGAAAGAAATACTACATGGCTAGGGCCAAAATTTACATGTGCAGGACGGAGCAAAGGGATCAAGAAACAAGGGCAGAAGTGAGGCGCCGGAGACCTTGACTATTGTCTTGCCTCTGCCACTAATTTATCATTAACAAGTGATTTCAGCTGGCTGTGCTGTGTGCCTCTGCCACTTTTGATTGCTTGATCTATTTAAATGACAACATATTCAAGCCAAGATGTGTCTCCTAATCCGTTCTTGTAACAGGCTGCCGTGAAGTGATTGCAGTCTTGTTTGAAACAGTTACGAGCCTGATTGTTAGTAAACCATAAACGCTGAACAAAAGACATTTTGATTAAAAAATTATTCAAAATCCTTTTTATTTTTTAGCATATATTTAAACCTTTTCTGTGGGGTATGTTAGGTTCTCAGGTGCATTCAGCATTCCATTTGTATGAGAGGGTGGACTACTGCTGAAGCTAAATGAGGATCTCGAAGCAGATTAACAGCACTCATGGTACAAAGCTAGACAATTAAGGAAAATAAATTAGAAAAATTATAGTATAATTGATACTGCAAGTAAATAAGACTTTATTATTAGCGGTCTGCTTAGATTGTATTGGAAGTTCATACTGAAAGGGTATTATGGAAGTGAAACCGCGGGCAGCTCTGCAGCTGGTATACATAGTTACTGTTACCTTGGATGTGAGCAATTGCGGTTGAAAAACTGTTTCTGTATATTCATAAAACATTCTATGCATTATGCTGTTATCGAATAAAATGTTACTAGTTGTGCAGCACTATGAAGGTGAATTATAATTCTGCGTTCAGATACAGGTGAAACAGTGAATTCTTTCACTTTGGTCTTTCTCCGAAACTTTTATTATAAAATGCATAGATTACAAAATGAAATCCAGACCAGATGTGCTGTGCCAGAAGCAGTTACAGGGAGCTCTAAATTTGCTTCAGCCTTCTAAGCTCCTCGAACAAGTGCATGCTCAGTGCCAGAGGCTGTAGCTGGTGGGAATGCACAAATGCAAACTTCCCCATAGCGTGCCCAAAATAGATTTTGCCATGGCTCTTAAGGCAACCAGATGTTGCCTTAATCTATGCTATAATAGCTATATATATATCTTCATATATCTATACATATCTTAAAGATACATGTATATCCAATATAACTATATATATCCTCATCTGTGATAGTACAGCAGCAAATTCAGGGACTTCATGCCCACACCAAGTGGCTAAGCATTTGTTAAGCATATAGGAAGAGGCCTCTAGGGTTACAGGGTCGTGTCAGGCCCTTTACCAGGACGTATGAACAGCCTGAGAGTGGAGAGGTAGATTTGCCGCGTAGTAAAATGGATGATGACAGCCACTGATGTGTTACTTTATAGTGTGGAATTCCAATTGCTTTCTAGCATTGGAGTGTTTATGCAAAATGACAAGCATGCAAATAAATATAACTCAGAGAAACAGTCATCTTCATTACATTCATTTCATGTATAAAGCCAGGTCTAGAAAGGTTAGAAAGTCTAGAAGTAAGTGTCAGTAGAGAAAACTGATGTGAAGACTGACTAATGGTTGATCCTTCAGTAAGAAGTAACTTTGACACCAGCCCCGGTTCCCTTGTTACATATGTTCAGAAGAAAAGCTCACACGTGAAGTACATTGTGAATTTCATTACACTCAGACTAATCTTTACATCAGTTGAGGGCTTGAAGTCTTTGGATTGAACTCTCTCTGGGAGGAAGGGGTAAAGTCCTCGGCTCTCCCCTGAAGAGAACTGGGCCTTTGCAAATTCCTTAACATTGGAAATGGTGAATGAATGGTCTGCTAATTTTGGAGATGCAGACACCGAGGGTGCTAAGTTACACGGCTATGAAACCAACTGCACAAATATATAGAAGAAAAATTTGCCCAGGGCTATTAAATACAAAAGCATTTTCTCCAGCCTTGGGAATTCATCAAACTGTAAATCATGGCAAACTAGGGAAGTATTTCTGGGGAAACCTCTCCTCTGCCTAGTTTTCTTCTGTGTCTGTTGCTGGCCACTTTTGGAGAATGATGCTGGTCCGATCCGTGATGGTTGTTCCTAGGTTGTTCACCACACAAGTGTCCCCAGCAGAGCATTCCCATAACCGAGTACGCTCGGTTACTTGGTTATGCCCTTTTTTTTTACACCGCTTGAAGCTATATGTCAGATAACATCTCAGTTCTGGGCCTGTGCATCCGCTTGCTCTTTTTTTCCAGAGCAGATGCTACAAGATTGTGCCAGTAAACCACAACTGCAGCTTGTTTTGTTGGCATTTCACAGATGACAGTTAGCAGCTGGTGACGGATTGATAGGTGAGAAGGGGACAAAAGAGGAATCAAAGCTGACAAAACGTATCTGTATGATCAAAGAGAGGTGTTTTTAGCTGGCTAGGCAATTAAAATCCAGGTAGATTCAGACAGCTTATTAGGCAAGGTTAATTCAAGCATACCAAGGCCCCGGAGCTCGGCTGCCTTCTCTCCCGAAAGTAAACCACAGCTTTCTTATGGGATTTCGCATGTTCTCAGTGAGATGGGGGGAAGAAAGATTGGGAGAAAAAACAGATAAATTGGCACAGCTCCAGTCACCTGTACTGATAGTGATTTGTGTCATTGCAAAATAAAATAAAGATCCATCTTTCAGCCAAAACTATCCTTACTGAAGTTTTATGTTTTGTTAATACTTTACCTTTAGCCCTGGGATGATATGTACTGCCATTTGGGATTATTAACCTCATCCATAGGTAAGAAAAGATAGCAATGGCTGCAGAAAACAAGTGTGATCTTTTATCAGAAGAAACATTTTCAACAGACTATTAGAGCTGACAGGGCACAAGGTTAAAGAGTTTGGCAGATTTTGTGCCTAAAACATTACTTAAGTAAGTAAAGAAGAATTGGCAACATCCCAGACATAGCCAGTGATGTGCAATCTGGACTGACCCATGCTGAGAAATTATTTTATCTCAGAAATTCAGGCTGAAAACGGCTGTTGCATTGGAGAGGCTGGCGGTCTCGTCACACCTGGGCTCATGGCAGCTGTCTTTGTTAGGTCCAGGCTCCTCAGAGAGACATTTCCTCCAGCCTTTGTTGCGTTCCTTCTCCCCGGCATGGCACTCACCGTTCTCAGAGGGAAAGCAGCAGACAAATTTTGGCCTGCTTCTCCCTGTCGCTTCCCTGTCAGGACAGCTGAGCATGCCGTTGAAATGTGACTTTGGACAAAAGGAATTCCCTTGCGTTTCCAGTGTTTTAAATGTAAGGGCAAAAAAAAGCTCGCTATACACGGTATATGTCAGAGCTGCTCGTGTATTACAGGTGTCTTGCATCCGATGGCTCCATGTAGCTCTGGTCCTGAGGTCTCTGAACCTGGCTGCTGATGTTAATCCAGCGTGAAAGATTGTCCTGTATTTCTCTGTTATTCGTTGGTGCTGATTTTACGATGGGCCCCTGAGAATTCAAAGAAGGTGAAAGCTATTGAACACTTCCTTGCAATCTGGAATAGATTAGTGTTGGGAAAGTTTCCGCTTTTGTCTAAACTACATTTGCCCATTTAATTATTCTCATACTAGCACATTTTCTAGCATTTTCTTGCAGGCAGGCTAACTCTGACAGCATACAGGGGCCACGCTTGACTCTCATCACAATGGGAGCAGAGTTTGTTCTGCACTTCTGAGAGCCGCCTCGTCCCAGGTTCTGCGTGAGCAGGTTAGAAGCCCAACAAGAGAAATCAAAGGTAAACACTGTGGCTCACAAGATGTTTGAAAATTCCTTCTTTAAAGCCAGTAGTCATCAGTGGCATTTTCTATGCTTTGTCTCTTCACTTCACGCTCGCGTACTTTTGGCTTTGATTATGCCTCTACAGAAAGAGAAGTGAACTTTTGTTACAGAGGCATTAAAGACAATTTACAGTGCCATATAAAAATATATTTTTGTCGCAATTCATCAAGGCTAACACCATATTAATTTAGCAGTCTGGAAAAATTACAAGTAATTTGATCCTTAGTGTTAATTAGTAGCTGACATTCTGTCTAAACTTAATGCTCAGGATGATATAGGAAGTCTCAGCTGGGGACTGAGCTGCTTGAAATTTGAGCATTATTTGGACCTAAATTAAAGCATATTTGCAAAAACTGAGAAACTAATACAATTACATCTTCTTGTCAAGTCAAGGTGTTAGAAGTAATGCAGGTGCTTTGACTGCAGGCCAAGTCGAAACACTGTTTACAAAGGAATCACACTGCATTAGTCACTGAACATGCGTATTGTTCAGCGACCTAAAGGTCAAATACATTCATGAGAACATGTAATCTTCTGTATGTTTGGCAAATGAATATGAAGAAAGTATCTGATAGAGAAGAGGATCAGAATATTGGAAAAAAACCCATGGCTCACATTTAGATGGGCAATGCGGATGTTATTCCAATGCCAGATTTCTGCAACGCAATTTCAAGAACACTCATGAAAACTAAAGGATATACTTCAGCCCTGAGATTTTAAATAGGTACTATGCTGCCATATGGGAGAGCTGCTTGCAAAGCAAATGCAGGGTTTTTGCTCTTCTGAGAGACCAGATGGCAAAGAGTTTGGTATCTAGAAGCTGTCACACCTAGACCAGTAGCAGCCATTTGTATGGGACAGAAAATAATTTTAATCTGACATCTTTTCACTAGTTTACATAAAAATCAAACAGAAAAATATGTAGTAAGATCCTTGTGATAAGTTGTTCTTGTGCAGTATTGACATAGAAGTCAAAATTTGATGCACCAGAAAAGTGAATTATCCCTTTTCACAAGAAGTGATCCTTCCATCTTCAGGGACTTGTCAGTAACACATGTGTATTCTGGAAATCTTCCTGAGAGGTAGGAAAACCCAGACTCTAGCATTGCTGACCAAATGCCTTCCAAAAGCATTACAGCTACTTAAAATGAATGCCTTTTGCGTTGCTGGTACAGGTGAGGAAGCACTCATAGCGACATAGGATATGACCCAAAGCAGATGATAAATGCCGTATTTGTGACTGTCTCGTAATAAAGGCTCTGGAACAAGCTCCCACCCAAATTCCATGACAAAGTGCGACTAGACCTCAGTCAAGTTCTTAAAGTGTGTCTACATTTGTTCAGAGCAGTAGCAGAGAGAGTTCCCCCAGCTGTCCCCACACTGTGTGTGGGTTTGCATCACAGTGTGCTGTCAATAGACAGAATCTGAATTTGGATGAAGACCTGCTCCAGATGCCCACCTAATGAACACCAAACCCTCATGGGAATAGGAGGCTCCAAACCAGCAGGTGAATGCATTGCCATGAAATTTTGTGGCATGTGTAGAACATGCATGCAACAGTACAGTGCCCTTCAAGCAGGTTGAGCCATCCTCTGATAACCCTGAATCCTCCTTGTGCTATGTAAAGGCATCTGCACCTTCACACCTGCTGTCAGCTGCCAGCCCTCAGCTCTTCGTTTCTTCCACTGAGGCATCCCCTCATCAGTATCTTTTCCTGTCTTCCCACTCCATTGCCATCCCTGGGCTGATGAACTCTTCTGGAGGGCTTGTCTCACCCTCTTCTCTTTCACCATCCCTCTCTTTCCAGCTGCTGTCTTTCCTGTTGGTGATGGCAGTCTCTTCGGTTTCCCTTTGGACACCTTCTACCACACACAAACTGTAGTAACGCACCACAGGGGGACAAAACCAAATCTACTCTGCAGTAACGCCCCACAATGTGTCCAGGGCCTCAGCCCCAACTGCTCCAGCCTGCTTATCTGTTCATGTTACGCTGCACTGTGTGCTAACAGTGGTGCAGCCCAAAGTGACTGGAAACACTTCGCTTTTTGAAAAATCTTTGGGTATATATTCCACTTAATTCAAAAACAAACGTACATGAGCATTTCAGCATTCAAAAAATAGGCTTTCCAAGTCCCTTGGAAATCAGTGCAGGTACAGAAGGGTAATTAGGGCAGACTTTGGCACATACATTGGAGTTTTTCAGGATATTTTTGCTGTGTGTCAGTGCAAAGGGGAGGTTCTTTTCTCCCAGTGGTGGGGAGCACGGCATTTCAAGTCTAGACCAAAGGCAACAGAGTCAAGGAAACTCCTACAGTTACATTTTATCAGCTTTGTATTTCCAGATGAAAATCCAGTGCTGCAAGAATTAAGCAGAAAATCAGGCAGGGCCTCTAGATGTTCACCCACTGAAAAAAAGGAACACATAAAATCAATAGTAGATACAGTCATTCTGAAAAACATCAGTCCAAAATCTCAATTCCTTTTTGCTTCTTGAAACAAAATATGTTTTTCTGAGGTTTCTTCTCCAGTTCGGGATTAGGCTTTCCTGGTTTAGCCATTTGACGTGAGAAAAAAAATATGCAAGAAAAGAAAAATATCAAACACAGAAAAGCAAAGAATCTTCTTAGTCTTCTTTTTCTGGAGTAAAACAAACCCATCTGATCCAATCTACTTCTGACAATCTTAGCTGCTAATTTTCCTTCCCTTTAATCGGATAACAGGTTTTCAGTTCTTCACAGACCTACATCTTGTTCACATCCTGGGCAAGTTTCAGGGCTTCCTATTTGGGTGCCCTACTTAAATTCCCCCCCAGACAGTAAATAGCCTCTCACAAGGACTGGGGACTGAGCAAATTTTTTGTTGGTTCCTAGCTCACTTTTGTGATCGCCATGGTACAGTAGCAGATTGCCAGGTGTCAGCGCTCATGTTGCCAGTTGGCCACATCACTACAAAAGCTAACAGAAGTTAGAGGTTCCATCTGAAAAAGCACATTTATTACGTTGTTATTGCCACAATAAATTTGATTACAAGTATTACAATTACAACTAACCAGAATACACAGAAAAAAAAAAACCCTGTGATACGGCAAGCCCAACACTTATGCCTTTTACTGAGCAGCCATTTAGAAAGAGAAATGTTAAGTGAGTGCCTCTGAGGAATAGTTTTAGCAATCACTTGTTTTCACTGTATTTTTACTTCACCCGCTACAATGTATCCTTAGTCATCCTAAAAAGTCCTTCATTTTTTCATTTTTGTTGTGCTCCCCATTGTTTCCTGTAATTTTATTTTCTTATGGTTTATTTATAAATTTAATCAAACACACATGAATAGTTACTGTAGATAATGCAGTTGAACTTCATTAAAAAACTGCAGGAGATGATAATAGCATTGTGGTGCACCAGAGTGGAAAGACATTCACTGATGTTCTATATCTCTGCTTTTTCTGAAAAGCAGAGATATTATCCAAAAGTACATCTTAAAATACCATATCCAAATATTATATATGGGTTTATGTCACATTGGCAATTAATCTGTTTACATCTTTAAATTCAACCTTGTTCTCAGGCTAAGCTCTGCATCTAAATCAACCATTGTTAGACCTCTCAGCAGCCATTCTGCTTCCTTTAATTCAGGTGATTACTTTATTGTGAAACTTCAATACCACCTACAGAATTTTATCCAAGAATTGTTCAATCCTCTGAATTGTGGCTAAAAGGTATAATACTTGTATAAAATGTTTTTTCTGGCCTTACAAAGCCATTTAATGTACTGTATTCAAACTTCATCTAAATATTTTGTGTATTTACCGTACATTAACCCAACGAAAGCCTCATATTCTAGTCTTTTGACATGCATATTCTGTAGCAAGTAGCAATAGTGTTCAATGTGGTGTTACATGGGCCAGGCACAAGCAAACAGTACAAGGTCACGGCATGGGAGGGACAACACTTGCTGGAGCTGTAGAACAGAGCAACAGTTGTGGCCGCTTATTCCCCAATTTTATGACCTTTGTCAGTGGTGTTCAGCCTTTCCAGCAGGCGATCTAAGTACATTTACACCATCACTCCCTGTGAACCTGCTTTCCTGAAGAGGCCTCTCTGGCCGAAGGGCCATACTTTGACATGCTCTCTTCTGCTGGGTCTAGTTCCACTGGTTTCAAAGGGTTTGTGGTCTGTATCACAGGCTGTCTTGCTAGATGTTTACCTGTGACACTATTGTCCAGGCAGTCATGCAAAATATCCTTTTCTGGAAGAAATTTTTGCTGGAAGAAGGCCTACAGGATGCCTACAATTGCTGAGATCAAAAGACTGCCTAAAATGTTGTCCAGGGAAGGACCCATGACTCTGCTAAGACAGAGGAATGTGGTACGGCTGTAGTGCAGCCTGACGCTGGTGTGGTCCCAGCGAAGGCAGTGCCAGGCTCAGTCAGGGCAAAGAGGCATGCAGACACGGTCATACCCGATGTCCTAGCAAGTGGTTATTCTCATGCAGAAATCTGGGATACTCTCTCTATTCTCCTAGGCAGGAAGGAGAACATGGTGCCACCAGAATAATGCTGGTCTTTTTTTCTGCTGTCATCTAAGCAAATGTGCTGGAGATCTCCTGGATCTGTGTGGTCCCAGCATGGCGTGCTGCTAGCAGAGCCTGATGTGTGAGAATGTGAGGACAGGTGTGTAACTGGGGAGTCCCAGTACCCCCAGTGAGACGTGCTGCCCCAGCACTGGGAACCAACATTGGCCACAGGCTCTGGAGATTTTTAAATAGCTGAGTGAGCAAGTGCTACCCTGGGTGCTAGCACAAAACCCATGGGAGTCCCTGTCACTCGTGGGGATAGGGAGGAGAGTGTGCCTAACTGAAGCTATATCTCTGCCCTGTCACCGTGCTTAGGCATGGGGTGTGAAACCAGACCAGTTCCTAGGCTGAGCTGCGGGGAGGTCATTATACCTGTCTCCTCCAGTTTATTTGCTTGGAAAGAAGTCAGGTCCAGCTGTGGACGAAACCTCTGTCTGTGGAACAAAGTCCAAGTTCGCGAATGTCTAAGTGGCCATTTTCTCTGCATGCAAGCAAGGCTGCTGTGCAGAGAATGAGCACACCGTGCATGAAGACAAATATCTGATGTTTGTAACAGTGCAAAACAACAGAGCCGAGCTGAGCAACTTCACAGCCATTTCAACATGATTTGCCCCTGAAAAACTCAAACCCCTTCTTCAGTACAGAAAAAAAATAGCTTTGCTTGATGGGAAAAGCAAAAGGTTTGAGCAAAGAATTCTTTTTAATTAGCTAAAAATCATCTTAAACTACAGCGCAATCTGCCCGTTACATGAGGCAGGTATCTTTCTGCGAGTGACCAAATCACACGTGGGCAGGACTGTTTCCCCCATTAGATAACAGTGTAGTCCTGCCCAGAACGTCTCTGCTGCAGCAGGTCCTTAGGGGGTGAGACTCTGTTTCACAAGCTGACTATGGGCTCTATTTTTTTATTTCACCAAAATATGGCCCTGTTTGTAGTGCTGTTTAAACCAGCAGGATTTTACCTTCTCACAACATCACCCATATGATTCTGAAGGCATTACTTACATGACATAAATATAAAACCTCCATCTATAGCACCTTAAAACTACCTGGACTATGCTAGCAAATATCTATCTCCTTCAATTTTGGTACTACCTAATTTCTGCTTTTTTAAAAAATAAATATTGACAAAAATAAAGCTATTGGAAAACACTAATTACTGTACATTCTTTCAAGCCCCTTCATAAGCTGGTCTAGCTTTTGGACTATGCCTGAAGTAGGAAATTAGTCTTAGCAGATATGTTTTAAGTAGCTGACATCTACCTTTTTTAAAAAGTCGATTTAATGTAAATGTTTAAAAACATTCATTTACTGTATTCAAGAGTTTTCTGTAAAAGACTGTTCTTCCTTGATGCTCTCCCTAAAGTAAGCAGTATGGTTGTGCAGAGAAGAGTTATTGCTTAGAACATATTCAGACATATACTGACAATATTCCAGGAAATGGATCCCCAAAAAATATGCCAGAACTTCCCAAACATTTAACACTTTCCCAGGAATGAGAATCCTCACAGCCTCTCTGGACGTGCTTCTGTCCAGGCAGCAAAGTTCAGATGCCACTGCAGTTCCCGTGGCTTAGTCTCCCCACCTGCGCTAAGGGATATCTTATTTCTCCATTTTCTACGTAGGGGAAAGCAGGAGGCAGCAGAAAGCTAAGTGCAACAGCCTCAGCCTCCCATTCACCTGGGCGAGCTGGAAGCCTGCGAGTGGGCAGGGCGAGCAGTGTGTGGTGCAACCCCAACATTCCTCCATCTGGAAAAATAGATGTTGGTGGTGTCTGCTGAGGCAAAGGTGAAGCTGTCAGCTCCGTTGAGACCTGAGAAATCATGAAACCTGCAAATCTGCTGAGCATCACTGGCAGCTATTTTAACTGCACAAGCCGCCTAGAGAAGTGGGATTAATTTATAATGGAGCTCAGTGCAAACTGCACGATGCTGACCACGGTGCAGCCCTGGAGGTTTCTCACCTGCAGTGCAGGAGCCTAGAAAGGCTCCAAAACTCTCTTACATTTGTACCAACGCAAGGGGCCACTTCTGTGCTAGATATAGAGGAAACACAATATTGCTTTTCCCCAAATTTTGACCTTTGTCTCTCAAATATTGATATTTTCAGGGTGACCACCAAATACTGTCTCTTTCGTCAGGAGAAATAACAGGGGTAAGAATGCTGAGTGACTGACTTTCCTGACTCTCTGCAATTAAAATCTCATTTGCAGTACTGTTATTACTCTTTTTTTTCCATTTTATTTATTTTTGGGGGTATTAAACTGTTCAAGTAAAATGTTAGAAGGTAACTCTGAAGCATACCTTTATCAGTAAACAGTACAGGTGCAATTTTCATTTAAATTTATCAAATTAGACAGTGAGATGACAATCTTCTACAGAAATGAAATATATGGTCAAGAGTGTCTGTAAATTAGCAGCCATTCATCCTTATTCTTCAGTGCACTGTGCAATCTTCTGCATAAAATTAGAAGATTTCTCTTTCAGAGAGATCCAAGCATTTGATTTACTTTATAAAACATTTTAAAGGAGACATAATTTACAATGCTTTACCATAATTTTTGATTCAATCAAGGGAAAAAACATTATTTTTGGAGTATATAATATCTGTTTAATGTATATATATTGCTCTGGTTGGGCCTGGCAAGAAAAGATCTCTATAAATCAACAATAAAAGGGTGACATTTAGAAACTGCAAATCTGAAAGAGAAATATGTTGCTGCGCTATTAAGGAGCTATACTAGCTGCCAACTCCTACAAAAACTGGAAGGTTGCCACTCCACACGCTTAGTGTCGTACAAGCATTGAAACAACTGACATTGCTGTTACAAAGATCATTGAAAGTGTCTCTTCTCTCTGTATTTAACTGTGTACAAGACCACCAAGGCCTTAGGCAACAAGGAGACCACCCTAATCCTTGAGACCCTTTAAAATACAAAACAGATATCATATGTAAAAACTGAAAGGAATGAACAAATCCCATAAGTGAAGCTCATCCAAATAAATTAGGAAGTCCAGTCCTGAACCAACTGCCAAAATTTCTGTAATGAAGAGGCTGATCGAGTCTTTACATGCCCCTGCTTTCATCTGGCATGGCCATAATTCTCCTTTTCAGTTAGCTGTGCGTTCAAATTATAAAAGATACTCATGGCTTTGTCATGAGGTAGACGTCTTCTCACCATGCGCAATATACTTTGAGCATTTGGGAAATACCTGATTGATGTTTATCATATTGGGCATCTCCTTTATGTGATGGACATGGAAAAACTCAACTCCACGATTAAATAGATGGCTATGTAGAGCAAAATTAAACAGGCAGCAAAGTAATCTACAGCTCTCCCCCTCTCATTTTCTGTTCCCCATGGTGCTTGAGAAAATGACTCAAAGCCAAATATTTCTTTGGGCTTTGCTGCTGAACAGACTGTTCCTATCTAAGGAATACAAACTTGACAGCTGCTTTTGGTGCCATCCCTTCGTTTGCTCTCTTGGCAATCTGCTCTGCCTTGTAATATCCTGTGGAAGAAAGAAGGAAGGAAACGAGGGATTACTCATGGCTGTGGGCTAGAAAAGCAATAGCAGTCGCAAAGTGCTTTTGCATGATCAATCTATTAGACACTTCTGTTAGCAGATTTCACTTGATTGAAAGTCTGCTTGGGTCAGGTCTTCTCCCAGCCAGTCTTTTGAAACTCTTCTGAAGACAAAAAAGGTGCCGAGATGTGATTCCAGTCAGAAAGGAGCCCTTTCTGTCTTGACTGTGACTGGTTTTTACTACCTCCCTCAGTCCTTATACTACTCAGGTGTGCTCTGAAAAATAATTTTACACAGTTACTTTTTAATATCCATTGAGATTACACAGATCTCTTGTTCAGCATATTTTCGTTCTCACTAGCATTGGTCAGAGTGTGTTAATTCTGTTTCATGGAAAATGCAGAGATTTTGATCCTAGAGTGAAACCAAAAGACAAGATATGTAGATATGTCTGGAGATATGTTTAGAGAACTGTGGGGGAGCAGGAAGAAAGGCAAGACAGTGAGAGTGATTAGTGCTATCTGAGGATATTCATTGACGTTGAAATCGGAGAAGTCTCTTGGATATCAGATTCAGAATTCAGAATAAAAAAAATAATCTCACTTTTGCATATGGAAGGGAAGAAGAAGACGTGCCTGCTTTCACCATGGGACATTAGTTGCATACCCGCTTCTGTCTCCTCCTGGTCCTAGCTTCACCCTAACCATTCTGAGACCCATCAGTCTCCTGCTCTCCCCAATGAAATCTTCTCAGAAGATTTTCTTGTAAAGCTCCCTATCATTTCTAGTTATTCCTGATATAATTTCTTCCATGCCATATCCTAATCTGGTATTTGCATGGATGTTGCCAGGTCATTTCTTTGTCATCAGGGGAACACAGTCAGTCTTGTAAAATCTCAGGCCAACATCATACTGTCTATTTTTAGCTCTGCTATATAAGAAAAGCACAGAGGAGTTGATTCTGGCACTTCTGTGAGATTCATGCATGGTCACCAGTTTAACAACTTTATTTTTACCTACCCAGGGAATCACATGAAATCATGATGAAATAATTTTTCCTCCCTCTTTCTGTTATTTAGAGAAGAGAGCTCTTTGCTGCAACAGATGTACAAAGAGGAGAGGAAAGAGGGAAAGAGAGGACGAGCATGTGCTAAAGGACATAGCCTCATGGACACTGCTGTATAGGGTCCTTCTTCTTCTCATCCTCAGCTGTCCAGGTGTTCTTCCCCCTCCTAATGCTGGATCCAGATCTGCCCAAATGAGGTCCATTTTTAGAGGAACTTTGTCCAATTCCCACTTTCGTGGAAAGTGGGAATTTTCTCATGGCTCTGTTTGGTACCCTGGCAATATAAAGGGTCCTTGAGGTGTGTGTGAATGTAAACAACACCCTTTAAGGTCCCTTTATACTGTGTGAAAGGGCTGATGTGTAAATTAGAATCAGACGTAACCGTTTTCAGTCAGATACAGTATAGCCTGCAGTAACAGGAAGAGAAAACTCCTTCCACTGATTTTTATTGCCTAGATTCAAAGTAGTGGAAAATGGGATGATGGAAGTGAGAAGTTTGTTTCTTTAATGCTTAATAATTTACAGAAAGATGTGCTTAGTGTGATTCAGGGAAACTTCTTACTGATAATCCTTCAGGCTACCTGTCTTTGTGTTCTCCAGACCATAATTTTGTTAATGGGAGGTCAACACCCAATCAAGACTCTCTGCTGTAGGCACAAATTCTGCTCAAAATGAAAGTGCTTCCTTTCCAGGATGAGAAGATAAGACAGACAATGCGGCAGAGCAGCTGTCAGATCCCTGACCTGTGTAGCCCCTGCCACACGAACTCAGGACTCTCTCTCCATCCTCAGCAGCAGCAGTGCTTCCTCGGGCATCCCCAGAATAACAGCCTAGCACAAGCTGCCTGTTTGTCTTGCTTAGGAGTAGCCGCAGCTCCCCAGCGGTGTGTCCTCAGCATCCTTCCCCTGGCTGGGATGTTCAGCAGTGGAGTACTGTTGCCCCTGTGACATTTCCAAGCAGGTCTGTCTGCATGCTGACCCCTTCTGTGGAAGCCTCTGGCATGGTGATGCTCCCCACCAGGAGGGGCTGTCCAAAGCCTTGTTCCTGGGCCCCACTCATTTCTAAGCCTGTGTTTTAGGAACATCTGTTATAACGGAGACTCATTTCACAACTCAGCCATTTTCTTTCATGCATTTTACCGCGAAGCTTTCTGCTGTGGTGCATGGGCATTTGTTGCTGTCGTTGCTGTGCTCCTCCTCCTGTGTGTGTTCTTACCCAGAGTATCCTTCCACTGAGGTATTTTCTGAAAATTGTCTGAGTTGTTAGTCTGACTCTGTTCCAGTTCAGTGATAAATCTTATCATATGCTTTCCAGGATAGAAAGATACTTTTCTAAAACGTATCTCTAGGAGATTTCTTTTTATCTGTGTCAAGTAGTTGTGGGTAGCATTTACCTTGTCCCCAGCTCAAAGACAACTAATCACTGTCAGGTTTTTGATTTAGCTGCTTCACTTTGGTTTGGATGTATCCTACCATTTCTTCCTCAAAATTAAATTTTCAATGTCTTCTTCCAGTATTCTGGTGTTCCTAGCTTTGTGCTTGGAAACAAAATTCCAAATAAAAGTAATCTGGGTTCCAGCCAACACTTTTTCAGGGTGACCTGAAAACTCCACTTCTGCAGATTTTCTTCTAAAACCTCTCTGCATCTTTGCCAAATTAGCTTGCTTTGAAATGTCTTTACAGCCTTTATCTGCCACTAAGTCCTTCTGCTTATCTGGTTCAGCAGCTTTGACCTCAAAATGCTGTACTCGAGTCCAGATCCATAAGGTCTCTGTACAAAGCAAACAGTCAAACATATAACACCTTCCCTGATAAACTAAATAGCTGTACAAACTGGAAATGGTTTTACACCTACACAGTTAAACTGAATGTTTTTAGCTCGCTCTGTATCCTCGACAGAACTAGGTTTGAGGCAAACATTTGGAAGCACTGTGGTAATTCAGGAAATTTAAAATCCCATTTCCCAAGTAAACCCAAGTCCCACCAGCTCCTCAATTCCTAAATTGCTTTTGAGAACGGGCTTTAAGTCTCCCAAGCCATCTGTTGGGCATCTCTGTTGGATCCCAGTGCGCATCACTGTCTAGAGATCCCAAGCTGTGTCAGAGACTAGGGGGGGGAAAAAGTTGATACACTGTGGTCCTCTATCTTGGCTGATGTAGGAGGCCAGATGCAGGTGGGCCCTCATACATATGGCTTAACAACATGCAATCCTTGTGCTAATTTGAGTATTTCTACACTGCAATGCTGGGTAGAAACATGACTGTTTAGACTTCTGAAGAGCTTATTCTCAGTCTTTCTCTCTCAAGACAGGAGCTACAGGCTTTCATTGTTTAACTTCCCATGGCATGTTGATGAACCTAGAAGACTTGTTCCAGCCCCATGCCAAATCCTTCCCTCCACCTGTGCCCAGCTACACTCTTGCTCTTAGCTGTTCAGTCTCCTTGCTGAGAAAATCTGTTACTCCATCTTACAAGGGAAAAGCAGAGAGATTCAGTAGCCTCAGACTGGCTGTGTAATCGTCTGTGACAGTGTCCTTTCTTTATCAAACACCACATTTGTCTCACTGAACAGCTTTTTGGAAGTACAAAGCCTTTCTGGGAGAACAGAACTAGAGATGTCTACCCATGAGCAAAGCAGCTCTCCTTTCCTCTTCCAGACTTTCGTAATTTCATTGGTCATATTAGCAATAGTCTATGCAACATTTTTATTCCTTCAGTTTAATTGTTGGAATACATACTTACTTCGCAAGGAGATTCATGAAATCATTGCCTTTTTATTTACCTTATAGAATGGATCCCAAGGTATTTTGTTACACAGCAAAATAAGACTTTTTGTGTGGCTGACTCTCACTTTTCAGCCATGACATCTTGAGGGGTGCACTCTTTTGATCAAGGATGACAGGCATCCAGCAGAATTATCTAATTAATTTATGATTTTCTTTGAACAAGTCATTTTTGTTGATTGAGTTCCATTGGTACCCACTGGCATCTGGTGAAACTTAGGTAGTTGCCACTTTTTTATTATACTTGCCATGAAAACATTTTCATTCAGCTATTTTCCCAGTCACAGAAAGGAAGTTGTATATAGGAAGGCACATGTGAGTTTTCTCGTTTGCCCTGGGGCAAAACAAAATCTCCCTCCTGCCACTGGCCCTTTTCTCAAATTCTGTACTCTTTTCTGCCTAAATGACTGCAGTGAGTTCAGGGCAGTACACCTAATCCAAAATCAAACATTATTTTGTCTACTAATACATCTACTCGCGTGCTTCCTCACAGAATAAGGTTAGCTTGCTCCCACTGATCCTCCTTATTTTATTTTGCTGATCCTTCCACCTATTAGCTGCTGAATATTCTGCCTGGCATTTTGATTCCCTGACACTGAATCAGGGAAGAAAAGGGGAGGCAGGATTAAAGGAGGAGGGGACAGATTTTCTGCTTCATCGATGTTCTCAAAGAGAACAGTAAGTAACCCTTGTGACTGAGGTGCTGGGTGGCTTTCATGCCCGCTGGTTCAGGGGGTCCAGAACAGCTGAATTTAGAGAGAAAGCTGAGGGTGTTTATGAATTACATTGGCTTTCTGCATGGTCCTGGCCTTCTGTCAGCCCAGGAGTGGGGAGAGCAGTGGTTCCATGCCAGAACTGCAAGGCACCCTAAATTAGAAACTAAATGAGGGACAAGGTGGCTGGTGATACCAGCACTCCACACGCTGCGCTGGAGGAGTCCTGTTGGAAAGAGCCCAGTCTCCCTACAAGTGACATCCTGGGAGCCTGGCATCATGTTAGCTCTTGGACACAGGAAAGCTCTTTCTTCATGAAGCCTAATCACAAATTTCCTTCCTCCAGGGCTAGAATCTAAAATAAACTCATGTATACGTAAATTGATCTGGCTGCTGAAGACAGAAGAATGGAAAATCAATGGTGGTGTGTGCTTCAGCCCTCTTCTTGAGTTTTTCCATGTGCTCCAAGGTGCTCCTCTGCCCCACCGGCTGTGGCCAGAGAGGATGGTGACAGCTGGCCAGAAGGGTGGGCAGGGGGTGAGCACTGGTGGACCTGCCTGCACATGTACAGGCTTACTATAACCATGTAATTTTAAATACATACTGATGGACACAAATCTTAATCTGAGAGTATTTATTCAGCTACATCCTCTTCTTGCCCCCATGAAACAGTACAATGCAATTGATTATGTAGCCTGAAAGCAAGCAACAGAAGCCATGTTCTCAGAAAAGAAATACTGAAAAACTGCACAATTCACTTTTAAAGATTATACAAAACAAAGGGCATCATTACTGTCAGATCTAGCCCCAGTACAATGGTTGACCTGTTCACTAGTGACAGAGTGATATTTAACATGCTACAAATAACAGAGTGGTCAGCAGACAGGAATTATAAGGCATAAGAAAAACATGGACTAGACCTCCTCAGCATTTTAAAAATACATGTTGCAGTATGTCAGCTGGGTATTTTTATCTCCACCCCATCATAAAGTGAAGCCTTCCTCTTCCTCTGCATGGTATCTCTAGGAGCAGCCCACTGTGAAAGACTTGACTTCGCTGTCAGATGCAGGACATTGCTGAAGGAAACCAGCAAACCCTGAACAATACTCACTGCTTAGCTTCTTATGTTGAAATGCTTTTATGTCTTTGACATTTGCCTGCATTTCTAGTCTGAACAGGAATAAAGGTAACTGGACAAGAAAGGATGGTCAGCATCCAAGCCACGTGTTCATGCAAGCAAGTGGTAACTGACAAAGGTTTCCCTGAGGAATTACTATTCATAAGCCAAAATGATGACTACAACAGCGTGGTTGATATACAATACCACCTTGGCAAAGAGCACCCTAGCTGAGTTGTATGGAAGAACAAGCAGGTATCTAATAAGAAAGCAAAACTGTTATCTGTATAATTTTGATATGCAATGCTTTTCATTACCCCAACAGTCACAATTTAATATTCCTCTAGTTTCATTCCTTTAGCCTAACTAGCGAATAGGTGGCTCACACCCCCAGCTGTCTTTGAGCTCCTACCCATACTGATGGCATTCTTCACCCTCTAATTTCTACAGAGCAGGATTTCTTTTTCTGTACTGTAAGTTAGCATTTGAGATCTTCAACATGAATCACAAGTAGGGAAGCAGTTAGCCTAATTAAAATTAGAGAAGCAAAAAAAGGCACCATTCACCATTTTTTCATATGGTGAAACTAGCCACTGGTCAAGTACTGACATGAATCCCCTATCCAAATAATTACAACACATTGGGGAGCAGAAAGGAGAAGGATAAAGGAGGCAAAGAGAAAAGGTTTGTACCAAAGGCCAGTTTTGAAGCAATTTAAGATTTAGCTCATTCATGATATGCCTTGTTTTTGAAGTAGATGCTTTCTGTACGCTCAGACTAACAGGCACCTGCCTCAGGCTTCTGCCTACGTGGGCGTTCAGCTCTGTCACCTCCATCAAAAGATGTTCTCATTAGTTTGTTGATACCCCGTTGGCTCGGGTTCTGACCACACAGCTGTCAGTGAGGCATCTCCTAAGAGCTTTTAAAGGTTTAATGCATTTTTGATCTGAACAACAAGTGCATGTTAGCAGAAGCAGTGATTAGCATTTTTAGGATCCAAAACATGAATTCTTATATAAAATATCTAATAAAGTACAGTAACTCAACAGATAAAGCTCCTTAACTAAGGCCCATGTTCTACACCAGCAGTTTTCCTTTGCACTCTGTCTGGGTACCTCTGTTTTTCCTTTCATTCTGCACATACAGAATCACAGAATGTTCGGGGTTGGAAGGGACCTCTGTGGGTCATCTGGTCCAACCCCCCTGCCAAAGCAGGGACTCCTACAGCAGGCTGCACAAGACCTTGTCCAGGCGGGTCTTGAATATCTCCAGAGAGGGAGACTCCACAGCCTCCGTGGGCAGTCTGTTCCAGTGCTCCGTCACCCTCAGAGGGAAGAAGTTCTTGCTCATGTAATACACATACATACACAGTCAGGTGCACATACTCCCTGATATTTACCATCCACTTTGAGACTGAGCCATATCAAAGCCTGAAGAACTTTTTAATAGTATGGCTATCTAGATCAGTGTACACGAGAGCATTTGGGGGACTATTCTGAGCTCTTAGGATAGGAACACTCCTTCAGTGTGCTACTAGTATCACCTTTGCTAAGCAAAATTAGGATTTTATGAATGATATGCAGGTAACATGCCACTAGAAGTTATTTCATATTATGTAGCATCACAGTTAATAAACTCCTAGTACAACATGGCAACAATATGCAGCTGATCACAATACATCAAAAATCAAAGATTTCTGCAAAACTGGACATTTTCATCTCCTATTGGAAATATGACTATGACTTTTCAATATGCTAATCCGAGTCACACAAGTTAATCTTGCCAAAGGCTTTTAACAAGCTTCTTTAGTCATTTAGAAATATGCCTGGTGAGTTCTGCTTAGGTTATGCAAAAACAACCAATACAGGTTCATTAAAGCTTCTACTTGAAAGAAGCAGAAACTTTTTTTAAAAAAAAGTTTGCTGAAACTGAAACAGTATTGTAACTATTATCTACTGCCTGAATAGAAGTTTGGGACAAAGTGTTGCTTTAGCTTCTGCATCCCCTAACTGTTCATATATCTGTCTGCGATTTTCTATCCTAAATCTGTCCATTTGCATCAGAATTTTCCCTTAAAAATCACATTGCTTCAGGTTTTTTTTCTCATGTCCTCTATTGTGTGGATGCTCTCCTGTTCTGTTCTTTATTTTCTTTTTTCCTGCCTTTCTGTGGCCAGTTCTCCCCTTGTCCATTCCTATTTACTATTATGGATACATATATTCCCTACACAGCACCAGAATTACTTATCAGGTGGGAAAAGCAGGGTTTCATATGAAAGAGAAGTGGGGAAGCAGACAGATCTGCTTTTATTGTCTTTTTCCATTTCTCTTCCAATTTCTACTCATAAAAATGGTGCCAGAAAAATCCCAATAGCATACTAGTCTATTGAAAAAGAGGTTTGCCAGTCAGCCTGCACAATCATTTGTTAGTTGTCAAGATGGAAAAGGCATCTTCAGAGGATCTAAGTGAAGTCTTCCAGCAGTGACCCAGCACTGAAGGAAGTCTGATCCTTCTCCTTTGAAATCCACAAGCAAGATCATTAAAGTGTTTGCCATCATTTTTTAATTTCTTTTTCTCCCATCCTCTGATTCTCTAGCTTTCACACTTGCCTTTTTCGCTGACCTCTGCTTCTCTCCTTTGATCATTATCCTCAAACCAATCTTTTTCAAGACTCCTTCATTCTTCAGCACCTACTGAAGCAAATTCCTTTCTCCCTTACTGCCTACTGAAAGTCACTTTCCCACTCTCCCACTTAGCTGGGGCCATGCCAGGAGACAGCGTTGTAGATATAAACCCCAGTGGGTGTCTCTATTGGAGCAACAAGAGTCACCTGCTGAGAAACAGATTTCTTAATGGCTCCACTGGAAATGTGACTGGCCTCTCTGCAGCAAGCCTTACACCGGTCGTGTCTCCAGGGTGTACAAACAAGGCCACAGTCTCTTTTAAAACCAGTAAGGAACTCTGGGATCAGATGCTTGGATTTAAAAAGGGAACCTTTTGATATTATATACGAAAAGCATGCATCCCACTGGGGAAAGCACGCAGCACACCCAGCTGTGGCAGTGAGCAGCATTCCTGGTATTGCTAGATTTTGAAGGCCACATTTGAAGTTTCATATTGCTTTCTCTTATCTCCTGTGAACTCCAGTTGGATGTGTGTTACTGCGGAGATTATGTCTACAGGGCAACCTCCCTCAAAAACAGCAGAGCCACTAGCTTGTATATATGCCACTCTCTTACATTACTTTATTACAAGGACAAGTGTTTTAAATTTTACAGTGGTTATTTAGCACAGCAGGGATTGCAGGACTGCACACCAGTTTATGGTGCTATCATTGATATACACTTTGGGGTACATTAATCTTAATTAGAAACACTCCAAAGAATAGTTTGGCTCAATGTATGTCATTTCCCAGTAACTGTCCCAGTGTACCAAACAGCTATGGCCTCAGAGAGCACTTATCTTAAACACAAGAAAGGATCAGTTACACTATGCAGATTGCAACCAGTTGTACCTCATAAATATGGATATTTTCTTTTCTGTAAAATGGAGAATGAGAACTCCAGCCCTCTTTGTTTATGCACTAGTGCTCAGCAAAGCCTTTGAAAACTGACTGAAGCAAGAGTGAGGAGGAGTAGAAGCTGAGTTCTTGATGGGTATCGGCCCTCAGCCTGCTCCCACTGTGGCTGCAAAGGGAAGAGTGTACCCATAAGCACTGAGTTATGCTGTGCTTGCCTGTGGCAGAAACCAGGGTAAGCCCCGGCTGCCCGATGAGGACCCCTCAGCTCTCTCCATGTGTGGGAGTCCCCCCAGCCACTAAAAAGCAGCAGCACGTGCTTAGAACAGCACGCGTCAGCGCCTGGCATGGCTGGGGGGACAACTGCTGCAGGATCAGCTGCTCGAAGCACAGGGTTGAAAACCGCACTTTCCAGCACCAGCTTTGACTCAGATTTTTCTCTCTAGTTTCAGACAAGCGAGCTGACCTTGCTGGCTCAGTATCTGTGCTGCCCTCTTTCCCAGGCGAGCATGAGAATTAGCCTTTTGTAAAGCACTTGAGAGACTTAAAGTGCCCCGTAAGTGTTATGGCCTGAATTCCTGGTTACATCCAGGCCCTTTTTCAGTGCTTCAAGGCCCCTTTATGCTGCCAATGATGTAAAGGTGCTTTATCTAAGTAACAGTTGGTCCCCACGTATCTGGGACACTCTGTTGTATCCCTGACACCTGTTATTGGAAAGTATCACCATCAGGGATTCGGCTTCTAATGCAAGCATCCCCCAGCTTCTCTGTGTTGGTGTGGCCCAATTACCAAATATGGTCTCTTCCCACTGACACCTTTTCTGCAAGAAATACAGCAGCACAATCCATCTTCAAAGTCAAAGCCTATTAAATGAAAACGTCTCAAGCTCCCAATCATGGGCTTGAAAACGTTCAGCTCAGAGTGTCCATTTCCACCTCCTACTGTAAAAGCAGCAGCATTTTTTTCCCAGTGACTAGATTTGCTGCCATGGTTACAGCTTCACACAGAGTAGGGTCACCTTCCCTTTCAAGAAAAATCAATGAAAGATTTCATTTTCACTAGCTCCATTATTCCCCATACCAGTCACTTTTTACACCAGTTTTTATTGCCTTAATGTTCCATTCTCTGAAATGAAGAAGTAGACGTGTTGTCAACAAACAGTGGGATGGAGAAGAGGGAAGTAGCTGTCAGGTTGATAAATAGATATAACCACTGATTTATTAAACAGCTCTGCACATTAATGAAACCTTCAAGCAACATTTCGTATTCTCCCCTTCCTTTCCCTTGCACTTGTAAGCTTGCAGCTATCATGGAGTTTAGTACTTCTAAGAGGAGGAGCTTTTTTGATAATTAAACTTGGAGTTTTTATGCTAAGACAAACCTTTCAAAATCTGTCACTGTAATCTACCTCTCCTGTCCTTGACAGCTCTGTGACTCCCACCACACTTAATTGCACAGGACAAACGTGCAAATTCAAAACCTGTCTATCTTTTTCTAGCTCTTTTTACTGAAACATGTTTTCCTAACACACCAAGATCACCCACAAAAGTGACCATAAAACCACTTTTTGTACAACTTCCCTCTGATTCAGAGGAAAGAAGAGGACAAAGCGTGGAGGCGACTGAGAAGCCACACTTTAAAGCATGTTTTCAAATGCTATTAACCTGAGGATGGCATTAGGGACTTCCAATGCCTTTAAGACTGTATTAGCTTTCTTTCACATAAGAATTCATTAATGAAGTGGGATCCTTTCACTACAGATCTCAAGTGGGTTTATATTACCTCAGCCACACGAAATTACAAAATGAGTTAGGACCTGATCGCAATAAGCTTAGTGACTCTATTCCCAAGGTAACATTTCTGAGTAAGCCTTTGTATCATCAAAGCAGTCACCAACTGATGCACAAATGTTTCAGAGAAGGTTGCTACCCTGGGACAGGCTGCAAAGTGCTGGACATTTTGAAAACCTGTCGATTTTTAAGCATGTGTCCCATGGAAGGTGCCACGCAGGCACTAACAGGCTCTTTCTGCAGCAGAGCAGAGCGAGTAGGTCCCCCACATCAGCAGCATCATTCCGGGTTGAGGCAAAAGGGGATGTGGAGAATGGCAGAACTGCTTAGAGGCACCAAAATGCCTGTGAACCTGGTGCCTATTTTGCCTTATAGAAGTCCTGGAAAGCCACTGAGGGCACATGCTACTTGCTGCCAAAGGGTAATGTAGAATGGGAGGTATGGAAGGGGGCAGGAGGAGGACAGGTAAAGGAGCGGGTGGAGAAGGAGAAAGAGAGGGAAACCAAGACCCACCAGTTGCTGTTGACTCACCTCCTGATCACCCAGCAGCGGCAGGAGAGACAAAATGGTCTCTCCACACCCTTCCCCAAGCTCTGGATCCTATCTCTGTCCCTTCTGCCACCTTTGCTTCCCATGACATGAGCAATCAGGTCTCTGCTTATAGTGCTTTGTGCTTAGAATTTCAAAATGTGGATTTAGCTATGCTGCTGAGCAGCACCAAGTTAGTTCGGTGGGGAAAATTCACTCTGCAGGCCACTTCAATTTATGACACCTCTGATGCAGCTGACAGCAAAATGCTACCTGTGAAGGCTTTATAACATCTCTCCACTGACAGCTGACAGCCCATTTGTCTTGGTTTAGCTTCCACACTTGCTTGACAGAAAAGAGTTGAGGGAATACCACTCTACCACGGATTTAAGATGGCAAAAAGTGCAAAAAACAGTTTCTTAATACTGTAACCCTGAGTCAGGCAGCTCTTTCTCCCCACAGGATACTTTCACAATTGGGAGTGAAGAAACAGATTAAACTTCCAGCTGTTTTGTCACGGAAACTGAAGGGTGCGTTCCCTGAACTAAATGCTGGCATCTTCATTAGTCTTTCGTAGCTGAAGATGACCCTATAAAGCTAAATGCAGAGTGACTGTAGGTTGACACTGAGATGAAAAGGAACACATCATTCCCTCAGACTTGAAGAATCAGATGTTTTGATTGATCTTCCAGTAGACATTTTTTAAATAATGACAACAGGAATGAGCCTGCCCCAGTTTTTACCTCTGCAAAATCTGTATTCCACTCGCAAGAATATCTTCTCATATATAACAAGCTGAACTCTCAGCATGAGCCCAGAAGGCAAATCTGGCTTTAAAGATGTTTCTTTATGGCTCTTGCAGGTAGCAAGAGGCAATCAAGACTGCAAAAAGTTATTGAAGTTTCATAACTGAAAACATGCCTCACTTATTATATTCCTTTTTCAGCTTAAACCTTCCATGCTTTGTCTCTGCCCAAGGTAACTATGGTTTGAGAGTAAAGTCTTTCCTGACATTTTGCAGTTTGCAAAAGAAATCCAAGAGCAGCAGACGCTACTGCTAGTGCCAAAGAGAAAGCATTAACATGGGCGTAAATGGAGACAGGAATGGAGGTTCTGGAATGAGGTGGGAGCATTGCGCCCAAAAGCTACGAACCAAATGTGCACCTTTCCTATGTGGTGCAAACAGCATCTGCCAGGAAAGTGTTGCCATTGCTAGTCACAGGCCACACACAGGACTAGTGAGTTTGCAAGGCCTCGCAAGAAGGATTCTCAGGCTTGCTCTGTCTGAACTTGTCTTGGCCTCCCTAACATTTTGTTTTCACATGGTTCACTTGGGTTTTTCCAATTACCAAGTCACTGTGGTTAATTTGGTTCACTTTTGCTTTTCTTTGCATAGTATAATCAAAGTTCTTATCACAGAATCACAGAATCACAGAATGGTAGGAGTTGGAAGGGACCTCTGTATGTCATCTAGTCCAACCCCCCTGCCAAGCAGGGATTCGTACAGCAGGCTGCACAGGACCTTGTCCAGGTGGGTCTTGAATATCTCCAGAGAAGGAGACTCCACAACCTCCCTGGGCAGCCTGTTCCAGTGCTCCGTCACCCTCAGAGGGAAGAAGTTCTTCCTCATGT
>Ga0065711_1030987_pt1 | contig 30878 bp, 31 predicted proteins | sample Hoacrofraction12_FD_59098 | JGI IMG/M metagenome (GOLD analysis project Ga0065711, IMG submission 59098) | Hoatzin crop microbial communities from Cojedes, Venezuela - Epithelial fraction 12 v2 (version 2) | ecosystem: Host-associated > Birds > Digestive system > Esophagus > Crop | place... | reverse complement strand
TGAGGTATGCACGTTCGGTGGAATTATCCCCCGTGCATCCAGCGCTGCAATAAAGAATGCCTGCCTTTTAACACTGCATTGGTGTTACGAGGTTTTATTCCCGGATTTTCGGTGACAATTTGCTGTCTGAGATGCTGCCATGAACTCTGTGGAAGAATGGTACCCTTGAATGTGCAACATGAGCTGACATGCAGCATGTATCATCAACAGAGAAGCTTTCAGAGGAAGATGTACAGGAGCTGGAAGGATGCAACCATGTGTGCAAAACATTCAAGAATTGAATTGATTGCCTCAAAATTAATTGGGACAGAGAAAGGAGATAACAGGCTAGCAACTGAACACGCCTTGGAGGATACAAATTTCACAAAAAGGTTGGAGTACAGTGCAAGATAATTGATAACAGTGAGACAACCTGTTCCACTGGACTGCAGAATTGAAAGAGCTGAAGGAGGGTCTGAAAACTTAATGCAATGAGTTCTTGATAGCTCAGAAAGACTCATAATGAAAGAAAAGAGCCAGCAACTAGTTTTAGTCAAAAAATCAGATTCTTGTGATCATCTTCACATTGAAAAAACCCTTGTTCACAAATATTGCCACCATGGCTCTAAGTCAGAGCTGTATGTGGAAGGGTGAGAAGGATTTTGGAAGCCTTTTTTGACATCTCTTTTCAGGGCATGATTGACTCATGATTGGTGTCACACCCAGTGTGACTTGGCTCCAGCCAAAATGAGCAAAAAAAAAAACCTCTGATAATTTGCTTTAAGTTTTTCCTTCCCTTATCCCCCTGTGAAGCAGCATAAAGTAACACAACCTAATAACTAAGCAAAGGTACCACCTCCCTGTTTCAGAGTGTGTATGGGCTGATGTAATGGATGTAATTGTAACTCTTGTTCCCCTCCAGCAGAAGGATCTTGGAGGGTCGATTTAGAGTTGATATAAGGAAAAAATTTTTTACAACAAGGGTGGTGAAACACTGGAACTGATAGCCCAGAGAAGTAGTGAAGGCCCCATCCCTGGAAACATTCAAGGCCAGGTAGGACGGGGCTCTGAGCAACCTGGTCTTGTTGAAGATGTCCCTGCTCACTGCAGGAGGATTGGGCTAGATGACTTCCAAAAGTCCCTTCTGACCCAAACTATTCTATGATTCTATGACCTTCCAGTGAATGGTTTCCTATCCGCTTGTATCACCTACAGGGGAAATAAAGTTTGGAACTAGACCCAGCTTCTGCCTGACAGACTGCAACGCCATCTCCTCCAAGAGAAGGAGGTCCTCCTGGTGAAGAGGGGACTTAACCTAAGGTGAGAAAGCAGGTTTAGAATAATTCAAACCTTCAGGAAAGGAGACAGTCACTGTTTCTGGAGGCTGCTTCTCTCCCAACAGATATATAAAAGTACCAGACTTTTTAGCATGAATCAATGGCCTCTGCATTGGGTGGCTAGAGAACCTTGTACTGCTGCCTGTTCATTAGCAGTGCAGAAGCGAAAAGCCCTTTCATCAGTGATTGCAGACTTTTCAATAGAGGGAAAAACAGTTTATGTGCTTTAAAGTTGCCTATTCCTGAAGCATTTCTCATTACAAAAAGGCTGCAGAGCAAATTACAATTCTGTTAATTTTTTTTTCACCCTGTGAGCAGAAAATGAAATGATTCTGTTAATGCACTAACGTGCAAAGCAATGTGAGATATGATCTGGGACAAAACCAATGCCACCTAAAAAATCTGTGAAACTCTGATGAGGAAATTGGATGGACTAGTAAAAAAAAAGTAATTTGGTTCAGATATTAGAGCTAAGGTGATGTGATTTTTATTTCTCTTTTCTTTCTCCTCTTTCTCCCTCCAGGGAACAGTTTATTCATCATAAAATGGGGTTTTGCCAGGACCAGGTGTTATTAAGTAAAAATCCCTCATGTCTGGGTAAGTGTTTTACTCACTAAGTTATTACACAAAAAGTTGGTAGTGCAAATGCTACTGACTTTCCTGAAAGGAAAGAAATGGTGTTCTACACACATTTGAAAGGACGATAGTTGCCTAGACCCAGAGACATTACAGGACTCATTCAGTCTCGCTGAGATACAGTGATACATTCAAGAAACCAAATAATCAGGGTGTAAGTGGGATTGCAAGCACACTTTTCTCCTCTGCATTGCACCTCCCTCAGCCGTGTGACTTCATTCCAGGGTCAGAGAGGCTCAGAGGTGTGGGAACACTCCAGACCAGCCTATGCAGATCTGGCTCAGACAAGACACCCAAGGTCATAGAGAAAGCCAGATTCCTCATCTGTAAGAAGCACTTCAGAAGTACCAAACCAGACTTGTTAAGATGCTAAGAAGCAGGAGTCACTTTCAGCCTCTTTCAGATCCACAACTGTTTGAAACGAAGTTCTCATGTCTCCTTGTCTTCCTCCCTTCACCAGAGCCACATTAGGGATGTTTGCAGTGCTACAGTCACCAGAATTAAGGAACCATTTAAACTCTGTGCTAGGAACCTAGTGCCTAAAGTCTTTAATAGTCTAAGCTCTTTAATAGTATACATGCAAGAGAAGCCACCAACTTTGGTAGCAACTTCTTGGAAGGCAGGTTTAAAAACCTACCTTTCTACCAGGGCAGGGAACACTTCAGTGTAGTAGGGCATGGGCTATGATACTTTCATTTTAGGGTATTATAGGCTGGTTTTCCTGTGAGTCTTGCCTCTTTTCCAGGTGAAAATGATGCTTGCCATTGGTGCTTGGGCACAGCCTGGCTCTCAGAATGACCAGGATTCACCAACTCTTGCAGAAGTTTGCAGTGACTCTGGGACAGGACTCAGGTTTCTGTCATATTTTAAATTAAGTGTTAGGAGATGCAAATAGCAGCATCATGCCTTCTGCTGGCTATGCAAGAATCGGTGACCGTTAACACTACTGATTGCACAAGATGGTTTAAAAAAGTCTGTCAACTGCCCCCTTTTCCTAAAACTCTAATTGCTGCGGTCCCCTCACTGCTGCCACTTTGAAAGCAGTCAGCAGCCTGTTAACACAGATATAAGCTGCAGAAAACGTGCTGAAAATATCACTTACTTTTTAACAGCACAGTACTCCTTACCCAAACAGATATTTTCATTTATATGTTCAACAGTTTCTGCTATCTGTCTGTAGTTTCTGTATTTGAAGTCAGGCAATAAATTACAAACATACCTTCAGATACATAATGCATTGCCCACCCAATACGATCTGACAGAGACTCTCCAGATGTAGTTTGATGGCTGCCTGCAGTTATGCCTATTGGTTTTGTCCACCCTTAGAAAAGCAAAGTGATATGGACAGCTAACCTAGGAAAGACACAAGCCAGCAAGTCCACAGGCACACAGTGTCATGAAAACCCAGAGCAAAGTAGGGTGCAGATCAGATGAGAGTTCATCTTGTGCTGTGCTGAAGACAGCAAACCCTAGTTCTCAGCCACACGACACCAGTTTATCTGTCCCATGTGATCTAAGTCAGGGTTTTCTTGACCCAGGCTTCCCCACAATACCAGCTTCAAGGTCAACATGGACCAAGTGGTGGGGTCTGCTTGCAGCCTTTGCCTTGCTGACACACTTTGGAAACGGCCAAGGGGCTTTCCAATCTACTGCTGTCAGAGGTCCGTCTCCCTCCAGCAGATCTATCTCCAGATTTACAGAAGAGAACAGGGAACAGAAGCCAACACCCTGATCTCATAAAAGAATTACAGAAAAGCAGAATGGGAAGAAAGCAACTCCCTCTTCCTCAACATTTGCTAAAGAAATTGGACTGTTTCTCACCTAAATGTTTCCCAAAGTCCTCTATGAAGTGCCAGCAGTCCTATGAGCCCAAGAGAAGTCAGTCAAACAGAGCTCTGCACTTAACGGAAAAGCCATTTTGACTGAAAAAGTGTATTTCCATTAAAAAAAAAATCTATTACAGAAAATGATTGTAGTCCTCATCTTTGGACACATAAGTAAAAAGGAAAGAAAGAATGTAAGTCAGTCATCATTTGTTTACAGATGCAGCATCCTCAGAGGTCTAATTGTGCTTTAATGATAACAAATAAATATTAGGCAATGGCTTATTTACACTGCCTCGCAGAAGGTAGCAGTGACTAACAATCCTTTAACAAAATGTCACACAGAGCTTCTCCTTCAAAGCATGTCAGCACCTGCTGAAGTCAGGGCAGTGAAGTTTATCTTACCTAAATAAAAAAAGGTCAAAGTCAAAGTCTTGCAGAGATGAGCTGGGAGCTCCTGCAGTAGTAGGAGCCAGCAAGGATGCTTCCATGAAACACTCAAAGGAAATAAGGGGTGTTTCTCTATGAAGGTGACACGGCCAACAGCCCAGATAAAGTGTCTCTACATGAACGCACGCAGCATGGGAAACAAACAGAAAGAGCTGGAGGCTACTGTGCTGCTAGAAAGTTACGATCTGATTGCCCTTACTGAAACTTGGTGGGATGAATCCCATGACTGGAGTGTGGCTATCGACAGCTACAGGCTGTTCAGAAGGGACAGGTGGGGAATGACAGGTGGAGGCATAGACCTCTACATCAAGAAATCAATACAGTATGAAGAGCTGTCCCTGAAGAATAGTCATGAGCAGGTCAAAAGCCTATGGGGAAGAATCAGAGACAGAGGCAACAGAGGCAACCTGATTGTGAGTGTTTACTGCAGGCTGACTGATCAAGGGGAGCCTACTGAAAAAGCCTTCTTCTTCCAGCTCCAGGAGGCTTCATGCTCTTAGTCTCTCGTCCTGCTGGGGGACTTCAACCACCCCGACATCTGCTGGAAAGGTAGCAGGGCGAGCTGTAGGCAATCCAGGAGATTCCTAGAACGCATTGAAGATAACTTCTTAAACCAGGTAATTGACACCGCTACCCGAGGGGATGCAAGACTGGACCTGATGCTCACCAGTGCAAGTGAACTCATCAGTGACATCAAGACTGGAGGCAGCCTGGGCTGCAGTGGTCATGCACTGGTGGAGTTCACAGACCTGAGAGACATGGGAAAGGCGAGAAGTATCGTCAGGACCCTCAATTTTAGGAAAGGCAACTTCCAGATCTTCAAGGAGTTAGTCAGTAGGACCCCCTGGGAAACGGTCCTCAGGGACAGGGGGGCAGAACAGAGGTGGCAGATCCTTAAGGACAATTCCATAGAATCACAGAATCATAGAATCATAGAATCATAGGTTGGAAAAGACTTCTAAGATCATCGAATCCAACCATCAACCCAAAACCACCATGCCCACTAAACCATATCCCAAAGTACCACATCTACATGTTTTTCAAACACCTCCAGGGATGAAGACTCAACCACTTCCCTGGGCAGCCTGTTCCAATGCCTGAGCACTCTCTCAGTAGAGAAATTTTTCCTAATATCCATTCTAAACCTCCCCTGATGCAACTTGAGGCCATTGCCTCTCGTCCTATCGCTGGTTACTTGGGAGAAGAGACCAACACCTGCCTCACTACAACCTCCTTTCAGGTAGTTGTAAAGAGCAACAAGGTCCCCCCTCAGCCTCCTCTTGTCCAGAGTAAACAGTCCCAGCTCCCTCACACGCTCCTTATAAGACTTGTTCCAGCCTTCACTCTGCCCTGCTCTGGACATGCTCCAGCAACTCAGTGTCCTTCTTGTAGTGAGGGGCCCAAAACTGAACACAATACTCGAGGCACGGCCTCACCAGTGCCGAGTGTAGGGGCACCATCACCTCTCTGCTCCTGCTGGGCACACTATTCCTGATACAACACAGGATGCCGTTGGCCTTCTTGGCCACCTGGGCACACTGCTGGCTCATGTTCAGCTGGCCGTCGACCGATACCCCAAGGTCCTTTTCCGCCGGGCAGCTTCCCAGCCATTCCTCCCCAAGCCTGTAGCGTTGCATGTCCAGATCGGTCCAGATCCCTCTGCAGAGCCTTCCTACCATCGAGCAGATTGACACTCCCGCCCAGCTTGGTGTCATCTGCAAACTTACTGAGGGAGCACTCAATCCCTTCATCCAGGTCATTGATAAAGATTTTAAACAAGACCAGACCCAAAACTGAGCCCTGGGGAACACCACTCGTGACCATCCACCAGCTGGATTTAACTCCATTCACCACCATTCTCTGCGCTCAGCCTTTCAGACAGTTCTTTATCCAGCAAAGAGTACACCATCCAAACCATGGGCATCTAGTTTCTCCAGGAGGATGCTGTGGGGAACCGTGTCAAAGGGCTTAATAAAGTCCAGGTAGACAACATGCACAGTCTTTCCGTCATCCACTAGGTGGGTCACCTGGGGATAGAAGGAGATCAGGTTGGTCAAGCAGGACACGCCTTTCATGAACCCTTGCTGGCTGGGCCTGATCCCCTTGTTGTCCTTCACATGCCCGGTGAGCACACTCAAGATGAAATAAAATTTATATGTTATCTTGTGGAAGATTATGGAGCGGTTCATCTTTCCAGAAAGTGCAGGAGCTCTCAGTCCCCAGGTGTAAGAAGTCAGGCAAGGAAGGGAAGAGACCAGCATGGCTGAATCGAGACCTGCTGCTCAAACTAAAGAGCAAAAGGGAACTGCACAGGCAGTGGAAGTGAGGACAGGCATCTTGGGAAGAGTCCAGGGATGATGTCCGGTTGTGTAGGGGTGAGGTCGAGGGTGCAGCTGGAGCTGAATTTGACAAGGAATGCTAAGAATACCAACAAGGGCTTCTACAGGTATGTCAACCACAAAAGCAAGGTTAAAGAAAGCATACCCCCCCGATGAACAAGAATGACGACCTCCTGTCAACAGATGAGGAGAAGGACGAGGTACTCAGCAACATTTTTGCCACAGTTTTCACTGGCAATCTCTCTCCTCACCCCTCCCCAGGCAATGGACTGCAAGATGGGGACCAGAGGGGCAAAGCCCCTGCCACTGTAAAGGAAGACCAAGTTCGGGACCACCTGAGGAACCTGAACATACATAAGTCTATGGGACCTGATGAGATCCATCCACCAGAGTCCTGAGATCCATCCCAGGGTCTTAAGGGAATTGGCTGATGTCATTGCCAAGCCACTGTCCATGATATGTATCACGGAGATATGTATGATATGTATCACTCTATGATTCTATGATTCTATGATATTTGAAAGGTCATGGAAGTCAGGCAAAGTCCTTGGTGATTGAAAGAAGGGAAACATTGCACCCATTTTTAAAAAGGGTAGGAAGGAAGACCCTGGGAACCACCAAACTGTCAGCCTCACCTCTGTGCCTGGGAAGATCATGGAACAGATCCTCCTAGAAGCTATGCTAAGGCACACGGAGGACAGGGAGGTGACTGGAGACAGCCAGTATGGTTTCACCAAGGGCAAGTCCTGCCTGACCAAACTAGTGGCCTTCTGTGATGGCATGACTGCATCAGTGGACAAGGGAAGAGCTATGGATGTGATCTATCTGGACTTCTGTAAAGACTCTGACACAGTCCTTCATAACATCCTGCTCTCTAAATTGGAGAGATATGGATTTGACGGGTGGACTGTTTGGTGGATAAAGAATTGGTTGGAAGTTCGCAGCCAAAGGGTAGTGGTCAATGGCTCAATGTCCAAATGGGTTCCAGTCACGAGTTGTCCCTCAGGGGTCCACACTGGGACTGGTGCTGTTTGACATTGTCATCAATGACCTAGACAGCGAGATCAAGTGCACCCTCAACAAGTATGCAGGTGATGCCAAGCTGAGTGGTGCAGCTGACACAGCAGAAGGATGGGATGCCATGTAGAGGGACCTGGACAAGCTCGAGAAGTGGGCCTGTGTGAACGTCACGAGGTTCAACCAGGGCAAGTACAAGGTCCTGCACCTGGGTCAGGGCAACCCCCGCTATCAATACAGGCTGGGGGATGAAGGGCTTGAGATCAGCCCTGCCAAGAAGGACTTGGGGGTGCTGGTGGATGAAAAGCTGGACATGAGCCACCAATGTGTGCTCATAGCCCAGAAGGCTAACCGTATTCTGGGCTGCATCAAGAGAAGCGTGGCCAGCAGGTCAAGGGAGGTGATTCTGCCACTCTCATCTGCTCTCTCTCTGGAGTCCTGCATTCAGCTCTGGAGCACCCAGCACAAGAACAACATGGAGCTGTTGGAGCGGGTCCAGAGGAGGCCACAAAAATGATCCGAGGGCTGGAGCACCTTGTTTAGTTTCTCTCCCTGTTAAATGAATAGCGATTCAACTGAAGAACCATCCTCAAAAATAGCTTTTCAGTCTTCAGCGTCCTACATATCAGCCCTAAACACAACTAATTAAAGTCCATCTGGCATCCTAATTGTTCCTTACATCTTATCTAATGCTTGCAAAGCAACTGCAAGGCTTTGTAAAACTTGGAAATATGTTTCATCTCCAATGGGGTTAAAAAAAATTACTGGTTTTCTGTATGCTGTACAGAATGCAGGACAAGATTGTTCCCAGCTAATTAAAGCTTGGGATTTGGACGCGGGGACTCTGGGGAGCTCTCCACCCCACGCACTGGAGAAGATCCCCAAGCTAATTTCAGAAAGGTGCACAAATGAGTCAGCAGAGCTCTACTGCTTCTGGGACAAAGGCATATGCGGTGCTCTGCCATGGAGGTGTGGGAGCCCACTCAGTGGCAGCTCAGCTCTCTCTAACCAGTGAGATGCACTGCGTGCTGTATAACACAGCCCTAAGCTGCGGCCTCTGTGCCGCTGTGATAAGAGCAGAGAGCTTCATACGTTTCCTGCAGCTGGATGTCTGTCAAACACTGGCTTAAGTATTTTCTAAAATGTTTAAACAATATCTCAAGAGGTTTTTTTAGGTCATTGCTAAAGAGGATCTAGGGCCTCATTATCATCTGTGCATTTACGTACTTGGAGCCCGACACAGAAAAGCACTGAAGTGCTTGCATTCCGCACTGAGCATCTGACAAAACACTCCCTCAGCAACTTACTTCTCCTGCTGCTGGCTACCGCCTCCTTCAGCTCATTTTCAGTGTATGGACATGCAAAAACTGAGATAAATACTGAGAACCTTCAGCTCATATAAGCCCAAGCTCCCACCCCAGACCAGAAATGCTGTTTAGACCTCTTACCCAGGGGACTCTCTCCTTGTGGACATTCTCCAAGCACACCTACTCAGCTAATCCCACCCACCCTCATCCAAAACCCTCCAGGAGAGATCTCTTCATTTCATGCAACTGCCCAGTAGCAGGGCAGTGAGCTGGCAAGGGCAAGGCTTGCTCATGTATCTCCTACCTGATTTTTAACACAGCCCTTGAGCCACCCTTCACCTCACTACCCATGCAATCTACGTTGAGAGTACTTTGAGGTCAGACCCTGAGTGCTTGCTGCTGTTGCTAGTCTGCTTCATCTAGAACTCTGGTGTTTGGCCACAGCCCTGGCAGAACACATGCAAGTTAGGTATGAGGAAGAATATTTTTATGGTGAGGGTGGTGAAACACTGGCACATGTTGTGCAGAGAGGTGGTAGATGCCCTAATCCTGGAAACATTCAAGGTCGGGTTGGATGGCGCTCTGGGCAACCTGATCTAGTTGAGGATGTCCCTGCTCATTGCAGGGAGGTTGGACTAGATGACCTCTTAAGGTCCCTTCCAACCCAAACAATTCACTCTATAATTCTATGAACACAGCCTGCAAATCACCAGGTACCAGAACAGCAAGCTGTTTGCCACTGGTGTAAGAAATAGCACGATTAGAGGGGAGGGAAGCAAGAAAAACCACTTCCATGGTCATCAGCATCTGCCTATTGCCTTATTTGTTCAGCATTGCCCAAGCTTTAACTGGGATCCTATTGCTCCTGGACACTGGGAGTTTGAACAGTAAAAAAACCCTCAGTCACTGACCCAAAGCATTGAGATACTTCCTTTAACCCTTGACAAAACATAGACAGGTACCTAAATTGAAGGAGACAGTCTTAAAAATCTGTGTCAAATTTTAACCAACGCATTTCCTTAGAAGCTGTAAGTTCCCACTGACAGCCTTGAATCCCTCACAAAGCATGGCAGTATTGCAGAATACCTTGTGTTAAAAAATATGATGAAGAGAAGCCTTCTGTAATACCATAGCATAAAGACTTGAACACTGCTGGAAGCAGGACTAGTGGATTTCAGCCTTCTTTGGCCTCAAAAGGCTCAGGCTATCTTCTTCTGCCTTCCAGTGGGACTCATAAAAGCTTCCAGGCAAGTCCGCAGCTGTGGGTTATTCTTCTCCTTGGAAGAGTCACTGCATCCTAGTTCAACACTGCCTAGGCCACCCCTGACATATAACTGTCCAAATCCAACTGTGCCTAGGTTACCCCTGACATTGTCTGAAGATTTTCTAAAATATTTCAACAAATTTTTTCGATTATGCCAACTAAATGAAGCCAGTATTTCCCCATATAACTTGTGCTGATGTTTCAGTCCCCTTATGGTTAGAAATCTTTCCCTAATATTTCACCTCATTTTATTCCACTGCACATTGAACCAATTCTTTCTTACTTTGTCCCACAGTGGGCATGGAAAACAAGTGACCATTGCCTTCCTTATAACAAACTTAATTGCATGTCATTGTCACGTCTTGTCTTTTCTGGAATCAGCAGGGCAAACTGCTCAGCCTTCACTTCTGCTTTCCACACTCGTCATTATTGTTATCACTTTCCTACTGACTTTTGGTTATGATTATGTTTCTTTCTATGCACATCAGTACATTAAAAACATGATGTCAGACGAGACCACAATGCCTGAGGCCAGACCAGCCTGGGTAAAAATAAGAAAAAGAAAAGACTGATCAGTTGAAGGCGTTATATATGGTGTCCAAGGAGAGCACATGCCTCCTCTGAAAACTGTCCCATCTGCTACTCACATTAAGCTGTGTCCCGCTGCCCCCAGATCCTTTTCTTCTGCTTTAGGGCTTCACTGCTTTTCCAATTCTTTTCTGTGTGTTTTAATTCCTATTTGTGCATGTACTTCCTTGAATATTCTCTTTTATAATTTAATTTTGTAACTTTGATTTCAGACCATTTTTCTAATTAAAAGCCCTGGGAATACTAGCCCTGTTCCCAACAGTGCCTACAGCCATTCCTGGGCAAATGTCATCTGCAAATTCAAATTATCTCCTTACGCCATTGCAAAAGGTGATTAAAATTATGAATGTATTTCTGTTTCTTGCTGGACTTAGAATCGTAGAATCATAGGTTGGAAAAGACCTCTAAGATCATCAAGTCCAGCCATCCACCCAGCACCACCATGCCTACTAAACCATACCCCAAAGTACCACATCTACACGTTTTTCAATCACCTCCAGGGATGAAGACTCAACCACTTCCCTGGGCAGCCTGTTCCAATGTCTGACCACTCTCTCAGTAGAGAAATTTTTCCTAATATGTAATCTAAACCTCCCCTGATGCAACTTGTGGCCATTGCCTTGTGTCCTATTGTTGGTTACTTGGGAGAAGAGACCCAACACCTGCCTCACTACAGCCTCCTTCCAGTTAGTTGTAGAGAGCAATAAGGCTTCCCCTCAGCCTCCTCTTCTCCACAGTAATCAACCCCAGTTCCGTCAGCCGATCCTCATAAGACTTGTTCTCCAGACCCCTCACCAGCCTCATTGCCCTTCCTTGGACACGCTCCAGCAACTCAGTGTCTTTCTTGTAGTGAGGGACCCAAAATTGAACACAGTGCTCCAGGTGTGGCCTCACCAGTGCCCAGTACAGGGGCACGATCACCTCCCTACTCCTGCTGGTCACACTGTTCCTGATCCAAGCCAGGATGCCGTTGGCCTTCTTGGCCACCCGGGCACACTGCTGGCTCATGTTCAGCCGGCTGTCAACCAACACCCCAAGGTCCTTTTCTGCCGGGCAGCTTCCCAGCCATTCCTCCCCAAGCCTGTAGTGTTGCATGGGGCTGTTGTGACCCAAGTGCAGGACCTGGCACTTGGCCTTGTTGAACCTCATACAGTTGGCCTCGGCTCATTGATCCAACCTGTCCAGATCCCTCTGCAGAGCCTTCCTACCTTCAAGCAGATCAACATTCTCACCCAACTTGCTGTCATCTGCAAACTTACTGAAATAAGGCTGACTGGGTCATTATTGCCCAGATCCTCTTTTATTTTTCATTTTTTTAAAGACTAGAGGTATGTTTACCTTTCTCCAGTCCTCATCTGTCCTCCATAACATCTCAAAGGTAATCAGTAAAGGTTCTCAGATTGTTTCAACAATCAGCAAACAACAGATTTTACCCAATCAATTTGTCTAGCGTATTATACAGATAAATTTAGTATGTGTAACCTGTCTCATTACAATTGGTCCTGCTCTTTTGCTGGTTTGGGCTCTGTTCTGAACTTCACTTTGTTGATGCTGTATTAAAGATTTAGTTGCAATTCATTCTTTTCCTGAAAAGTGAAGCAAACAAGGTCTTGAACATTTCAACCTCCATTGTGTTTTTTCACATTTGTGTCACCGATTTAAGTCTAGTGAGCCTCTTCAGCAATCACCCCTGCTTTTGACCCCTCCTGTCAGTCTTATTTCTAATTTGCCTTATTTGGTTAAAGACTTTAAGGGAAAGTGATGACTGAATCACAGCAACAGCAGCATCAGCTATTTATTATAAGGTGCCATTTGATATTCAATCTCTCATCGCCAATCAGGCACTGTATTTGTGTTTGTATCCTCACTGGAGCTAAGGTCATTTGTCAACACCTCCATCCAGGGCCAGGGGTAAAGCGTACCTCGGCAATCGCTTTACAACAGGTCTTTAAAGTATGGAGAGATGAATGGATGGAGAGACAGATTTAAAAATTCTGTCTTTTGGTCTGCGAGTGAGTTCAGTATCCCATTGGAAGAAGCTGCTTAACGTTAAAGTAATAGCTTCACATATTTCAGCGTTTCACAGCAAAATGTTGCGGTGTCACCAGTGCTAATATATTGCTGAGATGTTTGGATTCCCCAAAAGACACACATGATGTAAAAAGCTGCGACAAATGGTAAAAGTACTGCATACCCTTTTCAAGGAAAAAATGGGCTGCTTTCTCTCCTCAGGGAAATGGTTGCCCAGAGTGAGAAGTCATTGCTCATCAGAAATCAATAATTTAGAAATTTTCTCTATATATAGCTTTTGTTAAATTTATTTATAAAGATCAGAAATGTTTCCAGCACATCAATAGGCTACAATTAAGAATGAAGAATTAAGAATTAAGAATTAAGATAGTATCAGAGAGAAGATAAATTATGTAGCCGAAGTAGCATTCTGTATTCAGTCTGCGAGCCACAACCTGGGTTCTTCTGAAAATTGTTCAGAGCAACAAATAAAAGTAATTTTGCTTGCAGCACCTGCTGCTGTACTTTGGAGGGAGAATCTGCATATTCCAGCAGCAGATGGCACTTCCACAGCTTCATAGTTTCTTGGTGAACCTTTGACCTTTCTGAAGATGTTTCAATAACCTAATTAAGTCTGAAGGAGAAGAAAGCTAAGGCTTATGAAGGAGTTTAATCTCTATAACTCAGTCTGACATTTACAGTCCTGCTGTTGTTCTTATTTTCAATAATAAGGTAGAAATCTTTTGCCATCCAGCGTCATTTTTGCTTCCAAGGACTTCACAGGAGCACCATTACCAGTGCTCATTTGCTGCAAAGGACCTGAATTACAAGCGTGCTGGAGCTACTCTTCTTTCTCACCCATGTAATGTATGTTCTTGAGTGCTGATCTATCTGGTATGGTTCCACAAGCCATTGTTGGCTTTTCTCGGAGTGCTGCTTCCTCTGCCAGACTAGTCCTCTCCTCCAGAGAGAAAAAATTCAGCTGGTTTTGAAGATAGTCATCTTCAAGTCAGTGAAAACAGTCTAAACCAGGAATGTAGCACCTCTTTCCTTCCCCTACTTGCCAAATAAGAGAAAACAAGTGGGAAAAGACTTTTGGAGGGCATCTCCTTATATCCTAAAACATGAGGGCTAAGATAGGCGAGTTGAATTCCTCATGTCCCGTGCCTTTATCTTCCCTTACATGCTGTAAAATGGGCCTTGGCATCTTGCTCAAACCTGATAGTTCTTTTCAGATAGCCAAAGTTAGGTGGGGTGAATGCCAAACAAGTGCCAGCAATCACCAAAATAAATAGCAGTCTTTCCGTTGACTTCTGCTAACAACTGATTGGCCAAACCTTGCAAGAATTTGATGTTTTCTGAAGAAAGTTTATGAGCAGTGGTAAGAACTGTGGCAGTAGTTAGGATAAGTCATGTACCACTGGAGCTGGTCAGTCCCTTGCAGGAATGGCTCTGCACAAGGGTGCAGCAATAACAGGGGAAGGCAACTGTTGACTTGCTCTTCTGACTTGATTGTTCTTCCACTTTTTTCTCTTAGTACAAGTCTTGGAATCATAAATTTAAATGTATTTGTTTCTTCATTTTTACACCAAATAATTAAAAATTCCTTTCTGACGCATCATTGAAGGCATTCAGTCTAAGGCATACACGTGATAAAATTATATCACTCTAGGCGTTTGACTATTGTGTAAAAAGCTTTTCACTGCAAGTTGTGTGTACTTCCCGGCCCTCCCTCTCTCCCACCAGCATGGGTTAAAAGGGAAAAGTCATGGGGATAGTACTCCCCTCTGAGCTGCTGGAGCACACAAGTTCATTCAGTTAGTCCAGCTAATGTACAGCATTTTTTTAAACTGGCTACAAGATGAGCTCTGCTCTCTGTCAGAACCGAGGGTCTAGAAATTCTCATTGACATTTCTCAGTTTTGTAGAGTGAAAAGTAGAATTGCTCTTGCCTAATTTTGTGCATATAGTTACAATTTTATGCACTCTTCTTTACTGCATGGAAGGAAACAGGCACCTCCACAGGGCTGTCTTTCCCATGTCATGTTTTGCTTTCTGAGGTGCCTGTGTCTCTCCACTGACGACAAAGGGAGACTCGTGATTTATTTTTAGAGGATTGCCATTAAATGAGCTGAAATTAGCCCATATGTGGCTTCCCTGTTCCCTTTACAACAGCTTCACATTGTCAGACTTTACTGAACATATCTCAACTAACTTGTCCTGGTGACAATTCCAGTCTGCTGCACCTCCATGCTCCATGGAACATCCCTTGCCTGTCCCAAACTGAGGAGAAAGCTGACAACGTATGTGCCATGTCAACTGGTGTGCCTTCTCAGGCTGCTCCTACTCCATGGCCAACAATCCCACTGCAAAGCAGGACTGATCTTTACCTTGCAAAGGGCACACACATGGAATCTACTTTTACTAACGTTGGATTAAAGGAAAGGGCATATCTGAGATCCTGCTCAAGTTATGAGAAACTAAATGTCTGATCTTACATTTTTCACAAATTGAACATTACATTTCATAAGGGAAAAATCAGGATGAGTTGATCAGAGAACAGTTAGCACCAGAGTCTTATTAATAGTAACTACAGTACAAAAGCAGCAGTTTCCAGCTCTTACACAGCATTACAATTTATTGATGTAGATAAAGAGAAATTATTCATGAGACAATGGAAAAAAAGATGTAGGAGGGTGAATCACGTTGGAAGAATAGGAAAAAATGAAAGTGAGGGCAAAGTTTCTTGAGCATGCTGTGTCATCACCAATGAAAATCACTTTAATTTGCTGTATCAGTGGAATACTATTAACTCCTGCTTGGTTGGATAAAACGCACAGTGGAGGAGGGAACATCTCCATCAAACTGAATGACAGTAATTTTTGGAGAAAGAGAATGGCTCTCCTTAATTATTTTCCAGAAGGGAACTCACTGACATCTTTGCATCTAATTCTGATTTGCAGCCAATTAACATGCAGTTGCACAACTGGAGCCAAACTCCTCTTGCCGTTAGCACTACACAGCCCAGCTGCCAAAGACTGCAAATAAGTGAACACAGGGAAAGCGTAAATTCTCTGGAGAACACAATTAGAAACTTTTAGTGAACACATAGTTTATTTGTTAGTATTGTAGTTAATGATATGTATTTTCCTTTTTTCTCCCAAAGTCTTATGATTACGTTATCCATATTACTGTTGCTTTGAAACGGGAATAAGTAATGCTCTAGAAAAAGCTCTACTTCAGGGATACCAGCCTTTGCTAAATAAGATTTAACTAATCTAGGATTCCTGATTTATAAGAGGGGGTTTGGTTGTGTACATTACACATGACTGACTGTCACACTGGGTTTTTATGCAGGCTTAGAGCTGAAAGAAACCTGCCTGGGTCACCCAGTCTTACCTTCATCTTTTCAGGATTACGTCCTCCCTCTCTCTAGGGAGACAATCTATTCTGCATGCAGAGATTACAAAACGTATTTATTCATGTCAAAGCCAGTGGAAAAAAATAAAAGTTTAACATTGTGTCATAGCAGCCAAAGTTAAGGGCTGAACTCAGACAGGAAAAGTGATGCTACGCACAGGCACACTCCAGTTTTCATGTGCTGTTTCTTTCCCCTTCGGGCTGCTGGTGTATCTGCCTCTGCCTGCTGCTCTGCACCAGAGAGGACAGTGACCTGGGCTCTCCGTGCTCCTTCAGATTGACTCATCTGCTGTTCTTTACTGAAACCTTTCCTAGCACCTGATCTGAATCAATATACAAAACTGGGTGGCACATTGCAAAATCTACAATGATCCTGTGAAATCTTTCAGGATTTATTTCTCATTTGTACTATTGTGGGGCACAAAGTAGTCATGTGGCATAACTCAAAAAAAAAATCCCCAAATTGTCCAGTTTTCTCAGTACTATATGGATCTGGGCTATGTAACCCATGTCTATGCCGAAATTCAGGTATGTAAATCTCAGAGGATGCCCCAGGCATATTTCCCTTTACACCAGGCTGGGTCTCCAAGAGCAGTGCTGAGAGCAGCACCCAGGCTGAGCGTTCCCACCATAAGGCGAGGTCCAGGTTCCCACTTCTTGTTTCCCCTCCTGATCCTTGCTGCTCAGTGCAGTATTTTCACAGCAGATCACTTTTTCACTTCATTGTGACAATCTGAAGGACATCCAAACTTCTTTGTACCAATATTGGGAGTGGAGTTTAATGGGAAAAATATTTCTGACAAATCCTCCACACTCTCCAGTTGAGAACTTGTGCCCTTTGTTCATCCCCACCATTTATGTTACAGAGCTCAGTACAGAGCAGGTCACTCCAACTAACCGACGTGTTTCAAAGTGATCCATTTCTTTTTGTTAGTCTCTGCTCACCCTCTGCTCCTCCTGTCGCTAGAGCTGTCGCAGTGCCGCATCCCAGGGTGCAGTCTGGGAAAGAGATGAAATCTTTGTTGTGTCACAGGAAAACATGCTGCCCTGGAGAAAGCTGGTCTCAATTTAGGCTCAAGTCTGTGACTTGGGAGATCCTGCCACAAACTGCCCCTTGAATGCATCATACATCTCGTTGTATTTCACATCTTCTGACGGGTCTGGGGAGATTTGCCGAGATGTTAGTACTCAAGTACACAGTACTTCTTTCAGGATAACACCTAAGATATTTTATGCACAAGTACTTTTGCAATAACAAGAAGAAAACACTTCTGTCTGAACCTTGATTTCACATGAAAATATAGATCTTAGTGGGTCTCAAGTAGATCAATGCATCGTGTACATATAGATACAACAGAGATAAAACACTTTGCATCAGCTGAGCATAAGGTCCACAGAGCCTTTGGCTTACAGGATGTGAGCTTATGCACGATGCTGCAAGTGTGTCCGAAAAAGAGGCCTAGAGCTCCGTTTTGGTATGGGGAAAGGTGTAGGCAATACAGGGAGGAATGGGTCTGATTGGCTGATCTTGCTTCTCCCTGCTACAATGAAAATCACACTTGAGACAGAGACATACCAAAACATGAGTAGAGAAGGGAAATTATTAATTATTATAGTTAAAAGAAATTACTTGGTCACAAGCCTCTAGGTAATACAGAATTACCATTTATTAGCTAATGAGAAATTACACCTATACAACATCTGAATGAGAATGCAGACCACTGAAAGAAATTCTTCAAGAAAAGATGCCAGAACAACTTAGGAAATGGACATCACTGGACCACATTGCTGCCAAAAGAGCAGCTCTGCTCAGAAACCGCCAGAACTGGGTTTACAGCAGCCCAAACTCATCCCAGCTCCAATCGTGGGAGGTGCTGTGTGTGTCTAATGGTGCTTTTCCAGAGGCAAGGCAGGGCTTTCTTGGTCGTTTTTTTTCCACTAACTAGCAATTATTCCAAGATCTAGCTAAATCTAAGTTTATTAAAGAGCTATATTCAGGTCCAACAGGATGAGAGGTCCCAAATCTGTGTTATTTCTCAAAGATTTTAAGTCAAAACTCATTGCAGACACAGGGGCACTCCACTGTGCAAAGGTAGCCTAACCAGTTTCTGTCTGCATCAGAGAATGACACTGGTGTAAGAGCCAGGCCACATCAAGCAGGGAAATTAGGAGCCCTTTGCAAAACATCCCTCTAAGCAATTATTACTTTTTTGAAGAATTTGAGGATGCTTTGAATGTAAGAGAGAAAATTCTGAAAGTAATGAAGTTAAAATTTTAAGGGCCAAAAAGAAGGAAAACAAAAAGGAAGAAATCAAAGAAATAAGGAGGAAGAAGGGAGGAAAGCTTACAACAGCCTTTAAGGGGATTTTATGAGAACGCTGGTCTCTCACAGAACAGTACAGGGCAGCTTGGGGTGTGTGCATGTGTGTTTATTAATTCCAAAAGACAGAGGAAATGTATAAACTTGAGAGTGGCTGCACATGGTCTTCTGTTCTAGCTGGCTACAAAAGGTCTCCATCTTCGGTCTACTGTTCATCTAACCCTAACACTGACCATAGATTTAATAGCAGAATGAAATATTCATCCCAGGCTGCTCAGCTCACATACACAAGGAGAGCAAAGGCAGCCATGCTGGGTGATTTCTCACTTTTATTTCACTTTCTTTTTTTGCAAGTGATTCAGGAGAAGATTGTAAAAGGATCAAATGTATTTACTGTTACAAATAATGTACTCATTTCTGGTAAAGTATTTCATCCCTCCAGAAGGCACTCTGCAGTTTTGGGGGTGATTGTTTTGTGTTTCCCCTTCAGAACTTGGTGTGCACAAGGGGACACTTTGTTTCTTCGTTCCTGTATTCAGCTCACAGATCATGAACACATTCAGAGATGACAGCTCAGAATTCCTGCAGGAAAGAGCTCATATTTAAAATTCCCTTATGCAAATATTAATTTTATTAAGATCTGTCAAAAAAAAAGGAGCACTGAGAGCAAATGGGAAAGATTCACAATTGATTAGTATCTTAAACTATCATTTGAGCTGGGACTTTATTTTTAAAAAGTTCCTGCTCCGCAATTATCTGAGGAGCATGAACAGCCTGCTAAAAGTTCTACATCTTATCCTATATGTCTTTAATAGAGTGCCGGGTCTTTTGAGATACTGCCTTTTAATCCCTGGATACTTACCTTTCCCTACAAATTCAAAAGAAACTCCAGTACTCCCTAAATTTTTATTTTCCCAATGGATTTTCCCAAAACACTGAAACTTGCTACTTTATGCCTCAAGTATACTCAAGAGCTTCTCCAGTCTGGCAGAGAGATGACCTCTGCTTCAGTAGCAGCTCTACAGCCGACCTCCTTGCAAATGTAAGCAAAATATTTCCACTTTTTGTCACTCTAGTTCCATTCTTTGTGTTTTCTGTGTATTTTAGCAGCTAGATTTGGAGGGCAGGGACCAGTCTTTCATTGCCTAACTTCTCACAACAGTTAGGGGAGCCCTGACTCATGGACTATGTCAGCCCCAAACTGCCCCAAACCACCTCACATTGACTTTTTAATGTTCAGTAGATTTTGTTTCCATAGTTTGGGTTTCTCCCTTTCCTCCTCCTCCACAATACGTCCCTAGTTTTACTTCTGCTCTCACTCCCATCTCCAACATCACTGTCTTTGCCCAACTCCTCTCAGGGTAGGACATTCAACTGCATTAACACACCTTCTTCTTTTCCTTCTGCATCATTACTGAAGAAATTACTTAACAACAGAAATTACAAAGAGCTTTGGCTTACCACCTCGCTCTGCCAAAAACGTTACCTTTAGCCCTAACCTTATACATCCTTCATTTCATTTTCAGTCCCAGGAGAGCTCATATTCAGGCTTCTCTGAATTCTTTCCAAGTGTGAGTTTTTCCAGAGACTGTATTTCATGCTCACTGCTTAATGAAAAGATGTGCTATAATCCAGTAGCATAATAAACTAGATCAATTGCTTTTCTTTCAATAACCGTCTCAGCAGTTCTATGAAAAAAAATCTGGCAAGATTTATTCTTTATAAACATACTCATTTTTTCCCTCATGCTTCTGAAGATCAAATCTTATTCTGTTAGGCTGGCATACCTCCATAAAAGCATATAACATTATGCCAACTTTGCATTAGGCATTTTATCGAAGTTTCTTGCTCTTCTTTCTAGCCAAGAACTGGATACTGACCTTAATCAGTATTTTCCAAAAGAACTTATTGACTTTTTCTTGGTTTGGAGTTTGGCTACTCATTTTGAGAAATCTTGGATCTCTTTTGTAAGTACACTGACACCTTTATCTGTTAGACACACAGAAGTACTAGCAAATTTTAAAAAATGCAAACTTTCTTCCTCTCACACTGTCCGTGAAATACAAATACAGCTTCGCTATCTTGCAGGCATATTACGAGTCAAAATATGTTACTGTATCTTAGGATCTCAGATACTGGGCTAGTGAAACACAACAGGTAGACAGCTCTATAGACATAATCTAATTCTTCCTCCCTTCCCTTCCTCTACTGAAAATTATTACACTTCAGCTGTGGTTATATTACTTGTGCTAACACATAAAATATAATTTTCCATCTTTCTGTGCTTTGTACTTCACAGACCCAGTATGGGTTTTTGAACCAGAGGAGACTGCTGAAATCAGCAACATGAGAAAGATTGGGTTTATGCAACACAAACCTGACTCGAAACACAGCCTATACTTCTGTGCCATGTAGACCATGTAGGAGGGCAAAATATACACTGTAATAGCTGTGACTTTTAGCTTATACTCATGAGGATAAGAAGCTAATATTATATCTGGTGCTTTTTCTTCCATTTTAACCAGCCATCATGGGTCTTCTGAATCCTCCTCCTCAAATTGTGAATGGCACTTAGACTCAAAAAAAGTCTTACAAAAGTCTTCCAAACTTGAATCAAATCCAGATGAGAGCTGTTTCAGTAAATGAAAGTATACTTGCTTTCATGCAAGACACGTCTTTTGGGAGCTGCACTTTAATCTCAGAACAAAAGCTCTATTCTTTATCCAATTTTGCATAATTACTTCAAAAGGTGGCTGGACATATGACCATTTTATAAGCTAAATCAACTTATAAACTGCTAAAACATAGAGTTAAAAAAAAAAATTTTGTCTCTAAAAATACTTATGCCACAAGGTTTACATCTATGAGTTGATACTTCTGGCCATCAAGTCACTATGTGGAATATACCTTATTTCCACTTCTCATTTGAAAAATACCCCTAATTCTCAGAAAACCAGTCAGTTAGCATGAAGACTGCTCCATAACAAGCTAACCATAAGTCTTGGAGACCTGCTGGTCTCTGGCCTTCTCATCAAGGGGAACATTTCAAAGGTGTTCCAGCACTTTGAGCTGCAAACATCACCACTCCTGAAGAAAAGCTTTCTGGACTTTACACCAACCAGCAGGAGAAAGACCATCAATGCTCTGTTCTGCCTGTGTGAAACTAGTGGCATAAACCAATTATTTTTACTTTGCATCTACAGCCCAGAGGGTTCTTTGTCAGCTTTCTCCACATTTCTCTGCTGGTTTTGTGGCAATAAGATCAAAGGCCCCCTTGAAGGGACTTTATCAACACAAATAGTCCTTTTATTTTCAAAACCAAGTTGGAAACAATGCAGCACCATATACACCTGCACTTTTAGCCTTTTTTTGTTCTCTGCAAATACTTTTTTCAATTTCATAGCCTATCTATTCCCTCTCCATATGAAAGACTATATATGCAAACAGATTCTGGAGTGAGGCCCAAGAACAATAAAAAACACAAAGTAAACTAACTTCATCCACCTCATTCCACCAGTTATCAAAGCTGGTGCTGACTATGTAAACAGGTTCGCCCATGAAGAACAAATCTAATGAAGCCTGATATCACACAGATCTGTGTTTAACGATGCTTGAAGCCTCTTGATTCCTTGCCTCCTTTAGCAAAACTTCCCATCCATCTCCTAGAAACTGATAGGGCAAAAGTTGGTGCAAGCTGTGGTTGCTTCCAAGATCTGGGAGCGCTGCCGCTGGGCCAGCACACTCGGCAGGCAAGCGCGACAGTCAGAGCAGACAACAGTCACACAGGGTTCATTTGAATGCCCTTCCCAGTCACAGTATTGACAAAACTTTCCAGAGTATCTTAGGCAAAATTTTCAAGGTGATTGATAACTATGCCCTCTGCCACACTGGTGAACTGGCCAGACTGTGATGAGGTCAGTAAAAGGTGATAGGACAGGCAAAGATGCACATACACAACTTTATAATTCATTGCCTTGGCACATCAGGCTACAAATCTCAAATTTTCCAGAAGATAATGTCACCAGGGTGAAAATAGTGCAGTCCATATGCAATCATCTACTTCACAGAGAGAGAACGGAAACTTGACATACTTATCTATCAAAGAGAAAAGTCAGCAAAAATTCAGGTGTGATTGTTTCACGCCTCCTTGAGGAATGGATGCAAAGGATTCCCTCTGTGATAGATTAATGCCGTAACAGGGCACAAAGATTATAGACTGAAGCTAGGACTGTAAGGCTGGAAATAAAATGCAGTTATTAAGTGAGGGAAAGCTTAAGACCAGAAATTGGTGTGGCAATCAGAGTCGATGCAATGCTAAGAAGGCAAAGTCTCTATCATAGCTTTAAAACAATATTAAGTACTATTAATTACAAAGATACCTCATATTCCACCCCAAAGACAACTGCAGGAATTATTGGATATTCAAGACCTTCTGTGTTATGCTTAACAGTTCATTTTGACTATCATAAGGCTATATTTTGGCCTTAGCATCTAGAAATATACAAACCAGAAATACATAGTACTTCCCTCAAGAAGCTGATATCCACAAGGGATTCAATGCCATCGCGTGTGTCCATGCCAACACTCAGGGCTTAAAATGGGGCCAGCACAATGCTGAGTCACCCTAGTTTGACCTTGCAGTGGTTCAAAATCACCTGCAGTGGCCACAGTCTAACGATTTCCACCAGAGAGGGTAAATACCCTCTTATTTCTCCTACCAGGGGACCTCAGGCACAAGGGATGTAGGGAAATCACCCAAAGTCACCCAGTACATCAGTAGTGGAGTTGAGGGCTGAACCACACCCTCAGGACTTCTTCTCTGGTATCTTGTTGCTGGAAAGCCTTTAAGCCTTCTGTCCCTGATGTGAGACCGCTAAACAACATAGTGTGTTGATACAGTCTGGGTCCATGCAGCAATGCAGCCTGGTTTCTGGCAGCAATATCGTCCAGCAACACTGCCGCAGGGCTGCCTCTCGCTGGCATCTTCACAGGCACAGCAAGTGTCTCCCGGCCTGGAACCTTCATCCAGACCATTCAGAGCTGCTCACTGCCTTGTCAACCTGAAAATGTCACAGCTAGGGATCAATAACAGACCTGATGCTATGCAAAATTTTCATCAATGAACTCGAAGTAAATACAAAATCGCTGCAGATAATTTTTGTAAAGCTGATGCCGGAAAAACAGCAGAGTGGAAAACAGTAACAGAGACAGGGCATCATTCAGAGCAAGCTGGTGTTGAGGAAGTGATTTCATTGAAATAAGTGCAAATTTCTGTTTCTGGGAAAAAGAAATGCAATAGTTATGCAGTGAGCAGAAACAGTAAAATCTGTAAGGGTTATACTGGATAGGCAGTTCAATGTGAGCACACGCTGCAGACCTGTCTTGAAAGACTACAAAAATAAAAGATCACAAAAGGTTATTCATCAGCGAAACACTTAAATGTTCAACCTGTTTTCAAAGATAATCAATAAGTTATCTCATTCAAATGCTGGAATACCTTTATGGGAGAAAACACAGTGTTCCAAGTCCTGAATGGGGCTTTAATCTGGTGGGGAAGAAAAAAAAATATTTAAAAGCTGCCTGGAAGCGTAAAGGAAACAAATATAAATTAGAAACCACAAACAGAATTCTAGCAGTGAGGGAGACTAAAATCTTCAGCAAAATACCAGAGGACGTGTTGGATTTTCAGCCTCTTGCTGTTCTCGCGGAATGACCTGATGCCTTTCTGTTTAAGGGCGGAGGTTTCTGGATGTCAAGTAACCATCTGCAATGCACCAGGCTCAGGTTTGGTGATCTCCTGACACCTTTTTCGTCGTTAAGCTCTATGCAGATGTGAATATTGTTGCCTTTACACTTTCACAGCTGCCTCTTTTCTCGTTTCAGTCTCCAGCCAGATTGAGAAGGAATCCAACACTTCTTGCCTAGCCTTAGTAAAAGCAGTCCATGTTTTATTAATACATATCCATTTCTGCTCCAACAGTTGAATTATCCAGTAATGGACAAAATCAGAGGTCTTAGTGCCCTATTTGTACTGCTGGGCTATGTATCTTTTCAGATTTTTTGCAAATGCCACTTAAACTCTATGAAGTATGAAGTGAAACCAGCAAAGTAGAAGTGCATCTTGCAAAATATATTCTGCAGATTTTTTCTTATACTGCCTGGGAGCCTTTTCAGCAGCATTTCATTATCCCAAACTGCAGTTTTTCTTGTAGATATTTATTGTGTCTCTGTATGTATTAAAAGTTGAATAAAACCTGATTTAATAGAAAAGTTAAAAAAAATGCTCAGATCTGCGAGTGTATTTTGTGATCCTGTGGGAAATTCACGAGGAAAGAGGGGGCAAGAAGCTTCAGCTCAAAAGAGAAATGTATTCCCCAATGAACAGCTCAATCAGAATCTGCTTAATCAGGATCTTAATCAGGATCTGCTGACAGAAAGAGGTATTGGGCTGGATAAGGGCTTCCAAACTTCCAACTTCCAGATATTTACAACTAAACTAGGCAAAGCAGGGGTAGATATAATTTCAAGCAACAGTTAACTGCTGGCAGGGATGAGCTAGATGCCTTATGTATCTTCTGTTTCTGTTTTCAAACTACAATTGGATACACATCAATAAGCTCATCAAACTCATCCTGAGCATGGAGTTTCCATCCCAACCCTGGGCAAACCTGCCAAAGGCACGAGCCAGCGGAGCTGCTGCTGTAGGAGGGAGAGGGAAAACAGCACAACACTTCCAGAAGAGCCTGCAGTGGGAGGTGTGATGGAGGATCACATCAATAGTCTGTTTGGTGAAAACAGGGAAAGAGCAGACCAGAGCAGGAGGAAAATCCAGCATCTCAGGAGCAGAGCTGTGCCGATCTTGTTGGAGACACTGGACTGTGTAGGGTCATAGGCTCACCTCCAGTATTCTCCACAGCTGGGGCAGGAAAAAACTTCTCAAAAGGCTCTCAAAGTTTCTCCAAAGTGATAAGCAGAATCCAGAAAAATGACCGAGCTAAACAGAAAAGATATCTCCATAGTGAAGAAAGGTGAGTTTTTGCCAAAACAAAATTCACTGACATGCTGTGCCCCAAAACAGCCTGTGTTCTTACTGTGTAAGTATTGAGCCCTAAAAATAAGATTTAATACATGTTTAGGCTTTGCATTTGGTCTGAGACAGGAGGAAACACTGTGTACATGGAGAAAACAGAAGAACTCCAGGTGTCTGGAGAGCACACAGCACAGATGAAGGACAGCATAGCAGCCACACCATCAGGCTTCTGTACCCAAGCCTGATATTCACCTGCATGATCCATGCACAGTGACTGCACTTCTTGGGTACCCTGTTTCTTCCACCACCATTTACTTGTCCTCTATTTGTTTTCCGAGCAGGAAAATGAAATACAGAAAATAAAAGGGGCCTCAGTGTGTAATGGGAGCTGCCTGTCTGCTAAGGCATTTGCAACAGCCTGTCTAGAGACTCAGCCGAAAACGCCGCAGTTCTGAAGCAGCCCTGTCCCAAAGAGCTGCAGGGAAACACAAAGGTGTTGGTTTCTCGCCAGGAGCAGCCTCTGGAAAGCCAGCCTTTGAGAACGCAGAGAGTGCATTTACATAGCTATTACTCATGGACAGCTGCAAAATAAATGAAAATTAAACTCACCACTAGGTAATAAATTTACCTTTCTCGAAATTGATAGCTTAGGAGTCTATACATATTTATGAGAAAGGAGGACAAAAAGTAGAAAAAAAAGCCAGGTAAAACTCAGAAATTGTTCCTTCGGAGTATTGAATAACAGGCATTACAACTGACTAACTATGAAATTTAGTCTTTTCTATCTTTAGATATTATCTTTCAGTTCCAGAGTCTTCTCTCCATGTCTCCCCAGAACAGAAAGCTCAGGAAATTAGAAATTACAAAGTCTAGAAAATTTTTTAGTCTTCCAGCATTTGGCCAGTACTTCAGGATATGGAGTGTCCTGCAGTACGCTGCAGGAGAACTTTCTTGGTTTAAGATGTTTTGAAGCACACATGCTCTAAAGAAAGTACCTAACTATGCATGTACCCATAGCTAGCAAGAAGTAGATATCTTGTTCCGTTAGCTTCGCTCACTGCAACAAAACAAGGATAAAAGTTCTGAGACCCTTAGCTGGGGTTACAAAAAGCAACAAAGCCAGTGGAAAGGGATGGTTGAGACAAGCAAACATTAGGTGATGGTTCCTCAAGATGATCTGGCAGAAAGATTTGTTTCTTAAAGTGTGTATTATTTGCACCCGCCATGTGTTCTGTGGATCAGCAGGAAGTAAGAGGAAAGGCCAGGCCAGGCTCTGCGGGTGTCTGTGCAACGCATGCCAAGGGCTGTGCTTGGAGCCCCTTGTGCTGTGTTGCACTGGTTTTGCAGTACAAGTCTAAGCGTTCTTAGATATTTCAAAACTGTTGTTCAACCAACAGCTCCTCACACGGCTGCAGAGCAGTAATTATTCATGAACTAAGCAAATGAAGAGTGCAGCTACACTTACAGATCAGGTATTCGAAGAAGCATAGAAGCTTTAGATGCACATTACCCTTTGCTAGTTATAAAGCCCTCATACCGGTAACGACAATGTGACCCCCCATCACTAACAGCTTAGGAAAAATCTTACCAAAAGTTTCTATGACGTTCTAACTTTCTGTGGGGGGAAAAAAGGAAGATACAAATAAACGCTAGGGAGGTATTTTGTAACACACAGCAATGATGTCTGTTCATTACACGGGTGACGCAAACAGAGAATGATGTTGCCTGCCAAAGTATGATGGAGGTAATCGAACACGGGATGACGATACCCCCGTAACTGCTCAGGCACTATTTTACAGGGGAGAACCTATTGTGTGGGGAAGGCAAAAGCTAATAAATACCTGTAGCTTGCAGCAAACATTGCCTGAAGTGAGCCATCCATATACACATTTATGTATGCAGAGCACTTAATACCTGCCATAATTAGCTCATGGACAGTCCCTTCCTAATTATAACTGTGTCAGTGTGAGCCAAGATTTTCATAAGTAGCTAGGAGACCTGGGGATCTCACTTGTGTGCCTGACTCCAGATAATGCAAAAAAAGAGCCTTTCTTTTAGACAGTTCTCAGTAATTGCCCCTCTAGGTTTGATGTTTTGATAGGAATTCATTGTGTTATTGCTCTTGAAGTGTCTTCCTTCAGCAACAAAGGAGAAAGGAAATAAGAAGAAAAGAAAGGTATTATTTATTCTCACCTGCTTAATTGCCACGGTAAACCAAATCCTTGCTGCAGCTGATAACAAATCAGAGTTATTTCCTCAAAGCATAGCACACTGGACATCTATACTGCAGAGGTGCTTTCAAAACAACTCACAGTGACCTGAAGCTGTTTATAAGTGAGAACACTGAGGGCTTTGGAGGACGTACTCTCTTGAGGGAAATGGATTTATTTGCGGTATTGGCCTATCGAGCCTAGCACCTTGTCTCTGTGCTAGTAAGAGCTTTGCTTTACTTGCTGTTTGATTTCACAATACCATGACGGCTTGATATCTTTTTATCTTTTGATTCATATGTTTTTATTGAACATTACTACTTCTCTTGCCTTACCATCTCAACTAACTCTAATGCAACATGGAGCGAGAGAGGCAACCTATACAGTCCCAACCAAAAAAAAAAAAGAAAATTTCTCTTACAAATACTGAGAGATGTGACAGTAAAGGCTGAAATACAGCTGTCAACAACCACTGCAAAACCAGAAGCTGCAGAGTTTGAAGGGAAAGTCCCTAGGCAAGTCAGAGCCTGGTTTGCTGCCACAGGGTAGTTCACCTCACCGCAGCACAAACTGCAAACTTCTTCGTCTAAGCCCCAAAAGAAATAAACTGCTCTGGGAAAACACCATTATCTCAACAGAATTTTCTGGCATTGTCATGTCTGTAAGGGATCATTTCTCTTTGCGCTGAACGATGTGACTGTGGTGGGAACACTGTGATGCCAGCCTGGCCTCCGGCAGTCCCGAGATTCAGAACCCTGTTCTATACCAAAAATTAAGCGCATCATCATTCAGGACATTGAGAAGGGTCACCCTGCTATATTTTCATTAAGAAATGTAGCACAACATTTTAACATAGGTTCCATACTATGGACAAAATATCTCCAAGGTGGAGGCCCAGGACCATAATTAAAATGTTTGACAAGCTTCTTACAAACTGCAGCATTGCCTCCTAAACAAGAAAGTGCCAACATTTACAGGACAAAATCATAGAAGCTGTAAACAGCAACCGGCACTGCATGCGATAGTGCATGGCGAGGCATGCTACAGAAATAAAATGTAACATGGCAGAAACGCATTTGTAGAGAGGGAAGATAATCAGCTGAGCTGGCTGGAACTGATGGAAACAGCAGCTGTGTGCTGAACAGTTGGGAAGTCTCAGGAAGAACAAGACCTTGACTGTCTGACACAGATTTTTGTGATAAAAGCAAGATCCAGCATACCTATATAGTCTGAGTCTGCAAAAAATAGGTGGGGAAGATGGGGAGTCCAGAACCAGCTTGTAAAGGCCTCAGGGATGAGTTGGGGCCACTGCTTGTTGCTGTGGGATTTTCTCAGCAGCGGATCAGGTCTAGCGAGGTACAATGTCCATGGGTTGTCCCCACACACTTGGGCTACATCCTGAAAGGCTTTCCAGCTTCCAGTCTGGATCTTCATCTCAGCTTTTTCAGCTACATTTCAGCTGAGACGTGGTCCATGCTGTTCCTGCTCTCCTCCTGCCTTCCCAGCCCAAACGGGGGATTTTCCAGGAGAGAGGCACGGCACACTCTGGCCAGGTCTTTGACCGGGGTGACTGGAGAATCAGACCCCAGTACACCTATAGATATTTGAGATACAGCCTGAGTGCCCCGGCGAACAACCTTTGGGGATTACCTGACGGAGCACAATGAAGCAAGCCTTCCTCTGATGTGCAGTGCCACAGTCACGAGAGCACTGGTATTTTATGATTTTATCAAGGGTGCGCCTGAGAGGCTGCTCTCACGGAGTCCTCATCTGAAGAGCTCCAGGGTTTCTAAGCCAAACGTTCTCTTAGTGTCTCAGGTTATTTCAGGGCATGCCAGATCATCTTTTCTGTCCAGTGCCTTGAGCAACTTTGTAGGTCTTTGGTAGGACATTTAGTGCCTGTGTTGAAGGCAAAAATAGCTTAAAATGTGAATGCTAAGAGGCAGCAGATAATTAGATGCATATGTGTGCTGGGGGATAAATGTCCAAAACTGAGCTTTTGAACTCTGAAGTAGAAGGCTGCTTCCTGCAATTGGTATGGGCTGGTTGTTAAATTTTGGTAGCACCTGGACTAAACAAAAGTGGCAAATACTGAATCCTTCATTTAATAAAGAAATCTGAGACAGAACCACCAGGCAGGAGGTTGATCATGTACTATGCTTCTGCGCATAGGCTGTTCAGATGGTGAAAACTAGGGAGTAGAGGTGGAAAAGAAGGCTTCCTGAAAAGTGGTCTTGGAAAGAAGAGGACCAGGGAAATTGTGGATGCACCATCATTAGAAGTGTTCAAGGTCAGGTTGGACGGAGCTTTGAGCAACCTGATCTAGTGAAAGATGTCCCTGACGATCTAGACAATCTTTAAAGGTCCCTTTCAACCCAAACCATTTCATGATTTAATGATACTGTGAAGCAGAAGGTGAAGATCCTGGCAGGAGAAAGAATCCTGGAAGTGGGGAAGATCCTGGAGATGGAGGAGATACATGGAGACAAATGCTGGGGGATGCCCAGAAACCCCAGTCGGTAATGCCCAGGACTGGTAACTGTGAGCACCGACTAACATGACCTTGTGCCTGACCTTCCTGCTGGGAGGGGAAGTCAGGACCTGACGAACATAGCACTGGGGGGGAGCAAGAGAACGAACATCAGAGTAGGGTAAAAGCCCTCATCTCGCTGGCAAATAAAACCCCATAACATGTCCACTATGAGCTGTCGCTCACAACCATTGTGCTTGTGGGCAGCAGGCACATGGTCTCAAGGTCAGTTGAGTCTTTCAAGCCAGTGGGTACTTCCCCAGGGATTGATTGTGCCCGCAACCACCACAACTGTGTTCAGAAAGCAGCCAGTTCCACCAGCTGGCCGGGGACTACTGTGCTGCTCTTGCACATGATCTTTGCAACACCATTGCTAGTGTGATCTTAGGCACTGCACAACAGAAAGGGTACACGCGACTCAGGAAGCCTGCCAAGGAATATTCCTGCTTCTCATCTAAAGTAACAACCACCACAAATGTACCTTGTTTCATTTCCGAGACAACTTCACGGAAGACCTGCATGGTTAAACAAGGAGCTTCTAGCGGAGATCAGGCAGAAGAGAAAGGTCCATGGAATGTGGAAAGAGGGGCAGGCCACTTGGGAAGAGTACAGAAACGTG
>Ga0065711_1006501_pt1 | contig 30878 bp, 17 predicted proteins | sample Hoacrofraction12_FD_59098 | JGI IMG/M metagenome (GOLD analysis project Ga0065711, IMG submission 59098) | Hoatzin crop microbial communities from Cojedes, Venezuela - Epithelial fraction 12 v2 (version 2) | ecosystem: Host-associated > Birds > Digestive system > Esophagus > Crop | place... | reverse complement strand
CACCACACTCGGTCCCCCCTCCCGCCCACCCTCTTCTGACTCCATCGCCTTTTCATTCGTCTGCCCACCCGCTGGTCTTGACACAAAAGCACAATGAAAACCAAAATACAAGCACCAAAATAATTCTACAGTAAATCCCCCATGGTTCTCTCTCTGTATGTATTACTCTCCTGCCTTTCCTCGCCTTTATGACATATAGAGGTCAAACTCTCTTGCTGTGTGATATTTTACGAAGGATGAACACACAGCTAATCTTAAAACCACAGTACAAGTCACTGCAGTTGATAAACCAATCTATAGAAAAGCTAAGTTAGGCATTACAGCTGTGCTCAGTATGCCCACGTCTCCAGCGACAAAAATCTTGCCTTGGACTCATCACATCGTCAATACATCTACTATTCAGTATCTCCAATAAATGTTCATGAGGAAAAAGGAAAAAGTAAGCCCATGAGAAGGGCGGGTGCTTTGCCAGGAGCCCAGATCGAACTGCCCGTGGTTCAGACCCCGCTGTCGCTGCTCCAGGGATGGGGGGTTTGGGCCACCTTCCCTGCTACGCGCGATTCATTACCAGCTGGACTTCTCCCTTCAGAACGCTCAGGATCAACAGCCACTACCCTGGCACTGGTACCAGCAACCACGGATTTCCCAAGTGACTTAACTGGTATCTCTAAAGCCACACCAATACAGAGTGATGTTAATAACCTGCTGCTCCATGACACCGTCATTAGAAAAGTAGCGGTGAGAAAGTTTTGCTACTTTGATTTTTGCTTTCCACTTTCTAAGAGAACAGTTTGAAGAGAAAAATTATTAGATTATCGTTCAAAGTGTTTAAGAGATCTTGGGGAGATTTTCAATGACTGGTTTAACTAAATCTGCATATTCCACCTGCTTTTCCAGAACTTCATCCTTTTTAGAACAGAGTGCTCGCTATCTCACTTCAGTCTCAAAAATGTGTTTGAACAAACCTGTTCTCCATTGAGAGAAAAAAAAATACAATAAAAATCAGCTTAAAATAAATTTATTAAACAATACAAAAATAAGCATGCTGGAAATCGAGATACATAAATAACATACAATGCAAATGAAAAATGGAAAACGAGACAAGTAACAACTGAGGCAAAAAGTACAACACAAATGCCAAAATAAAATTTTAAAAAGCATTTACATTTCTAATGAAATGTTAATGATGCTGACAAAGAAAAAAAAAAAACAAACACACAGCTAAAATGCTTGAATATCAAGAATTGCTATTACTGTAGCACAGGCGAACACTAAAACCGTTGCAGGCTCCCAACCTTCCGTGCCTAGCCTCTCTCGCCGCCCTCTCCGAACAGAACGCGGGCGCGGGTCGGTCATCCCAGCAGAGCTGGCGACGGCCCCAGCTCTCCGTGCACCCCGCCAGCAACCAGAGCCATCCGCAGGCACGGCCGGCCGGAGCGAGAAGCTCTGAGTGTAGGCGAGTTACAGGAGAGCCGGTCCAGGGGAGTCTCCTCCCAACCCCTCCTATCGAGAGGCTGGCTTAGGTTCCGAGGCAGGCTTCAAAAGCATATATTACAGAACTGTAATATATATCTCTAAAGTAAAGACTGTGTAAGCTGTACCCTAAATATTCTTCTTGTGCACATTAAGGATCTAGTAGTTACCTTACTTTTGTATTTCCCATGCAGCACTTGCCTCCAGCACGAGTTTTGTATGGAACTGACAGCCATAAATACGGTAACGATTTTTAGTTTCAAGCTGAAACCCCGATGGAACAATTTTCCATCTTCAACCAGGTTTTTAGAATTAGCTTCAAATAGTACTAAAAATCAGAAGATAATGCATGTAGGATTAGATCAAGCAAATCCCGCATCATAGCTTTTCCTTTTGCATCACATCAGTAATTTAACCAGTGACATGTCATCACTGTAAATACTTCTCCTTAGCGGCACAGACACCTGACGTTCCCTCCTGCAGCTGAGGGCATTTCAGATAAAGACATGTCGTTTTGCAGATCTGAATACCTGTCGTGTCTCTGTAACTACTACCTTAAAATCCTCAATCAGGCGAGACATTTTTATAATTCCAGACTTTGCCTTTACTTGTTTTACTTTATTTTCAAGATGAGCGCTGCCAAACCTAACCTTACCATCAGCAATAACATGACAAACCAGCTATTGTTCAGCCATTTGTGACTGACGTGCACCAGAGATTTACCTCTTCATCCTGGTAGGACTTCACTGAAAATTGATGTTCCGTATTGTTTTCTTAAATATCTTAATCCTAGGCTTCAAAGACAGGAAGCCCATCCTTTACTGCTTGATGAAGATTATTCAGGGTTTAGTCAGAGCTCATTTCAAATGTTTATGCAAAACTAACAATGCCTAAACAGAGTAATTAAGAGCAGCTTGCTTAACATCAGCTTGGCTGCGTGCGTCTGCCTTAATTCACACACATCCAGGTGGGACAAAAAGGGCAGGCAAAACCTGACCGTCCCCCTACGCAGCACTCCGTACGAATGCATTTTGGAGGTTTAGAGAAACCAAGTGGAGAGGGATTGGGCAAGGGAGCAGGGAGAAGGGGTGGAGGTGTTACTAAGGAATTCTGTGCCGTCGTCTCTCAAAACACGCACCCGGCTAATCTCATTTATCCTTACTTGGACACGTTTTCGACGGTTTTATAAACAGGGTTCTGCACGATGCGTACGGGGGTGGGATACATCAAATCATCTGCAAGCTTTCCAAGGGGAAAACTTTATCAAAATCATTTTCTAAGATTTTGAATATCATTAAGAATCTAATAGCTACAAGTGTCAAGAATTTAGCAAGTCTATGCCCTCTGTCCAGCACTGCCTCCTGAGCTTAGTCGAAGCTTGCACACACGCTTCCAAGATGCGCTTTACTCCAGATACTCAAAATTATCAAATCATGCAGATGAACGGATGCGGCTGCCTGAGGAAGAATGCAAGCCTTGCTTCTTAGCAAGCTGACAGAGGTGCAAACTCACTACCGTTTTTAAAAGTAGCAATTAACGATAACTTTTAAAGAAATTTGCTCGTGTGCAAGTAAATGAAATCTCTGATCATACATACGAACATGCACACACGTTAGCGGTTGAAAAATAAGTGAACTGCGAACAGTTTTAATAATATCTGCAATCTGCTTTGCTCTGAATGTATTTCCTGCTGGCTGCTCGGCGGGTTACCGCTCTGGACAGCCGCGATGGCTCACATTCCTCTCCAGGGTGGAGCGAAGCAGGATTAGTCAGGCCGGCTTCTGAGTCAGAAGGACCAGCTGGCAGCACAAGCAGCGAGCAGGACACTCGAAAGAAAGAGTCGGGGGAGAAACCTTTCTGCTGCATTAGTTCACTTGCAAACAGGCAGGGTTTTTTTTCCTCCGCCCTCTCCCAGTCCTCCCCAGCCAGTTTTGCTCTTTTTATTTAAACACTAGCATTAATATTTATTAAAAGTCTGATTAAAAAAAAAATAATAATAATCTTCACTAGCATGGCATATCCAAAGGATCCATTTCTGTTCAAAGCAATTTGAAAGCTCATATTAAAAAAAGAGGATACAGGAATAACATGACTCAGAACCCATCTCCACTTAATATACAATTATTTAGAGATTCACGAATTTGCTGTAATTTGCTGACACTATTTTACTTTATATTTTAATTACAATTCTTCTATCTTTACACACTGACCCTGTTCAGAGGGCACATACTAAGTTCTTGCTTAGCTCCAAAGTTAATTTACTTAAAATTCTCAGATATAAACAAAAATAAACAGATATACACAAAAGTGGTATATCTTTGAGAACATCCAGATTTACTTTGGGTTTGTTTGTTTGTTTTTTGGTTTTTTTTGTTGTTTTTTGTTTTTGTTTTTTTTGAAGTAAATGTTTTTTAAACAACTATAAAAGTCAGTTAACACTTTGGGTTTTTGTTGTTTGCATGTGCTTCCCCCCCCCCCATGAACTTTGACAGTCTTTTTGGTATAGCATACAGAATTTACACAAAATTTATATATATAAATGAAACACCAGGCAAACAATATTCAAATCGAAGTTAAACCTCGAGATGCTTGAGGGTTTTTTGAAATGAAGAATTTAATGAAGCTAGGACCCATTTGGTTAGTTTTGCTCTCCCCGACCTTCCATTCTATACACTACGGTTCTGGAGATGTCCTCGTTTGATTCAGGTGACACTTTTTTCCATACTGTTTCTTTTAAAGCAAGTTCTTGCTGGAGATTCTCATAGTCCATTGGTCCAAAGGAATGCTAGTTGTTCAAGCAACATACATTATTTATTAGTGTATTTGAAGGAGAAAAAAAATCCATACTTGCAGTCAATGCTAACAGACTCATGTCTTTCACCTCTTCACATAAGCTATTATTTTCTCTTTTCCAGTTATAAAAAGTTCAAATTCCAAACTGGGTATTTTTTAGATGTATACATGCAAACAGAAGCACTTTAAAAATCATTCTGCTGTATCTCCTCCTATTGAAATCTTCATGCCTTAGTTAAAACATCAGCAGTAATAAAAGCCAAGAGGTTTTCCTCATCTCAGGCACCCTCACGCTTTTATCTTTGTACACGTAGCGGGAGCGGATTGAGTTCATTCCCAGAGATTGCTCACACGGCTTCCTCAGTGACAGGCACTTCTCTACAGCACTACCACGCCTGAACTCGCTGCCTGCCTAACCCTCAGCAAGTCGCGTGGTCTGAGAGGCACCGCCGTGAAAAAATGCTAAACAGACATCTCCTGCACTGCAGCACCGAACAGAAAGGCTAAGCCCACCCGCTGGTCAGATCTGTGTTAAAGGCCACCCGTGCAGTCAAACTCTCTGCATCTGTTACCAGACACTTGGTCTAGCGAGGGAGATGAACTGCGTGAAATGGAGTACAAATCCAGTAGGGAATCCCACTGTGGAAAGCCCTGCGATAGCGTGGTCCACCCAGGTAAGTGTCCACCAGTACTGCAAAGGAACTGCGTGCTCTGAAAGCTTTGATGCGATACATGTCATTGAGCAGCTCTGCGTTCAGAGAAGAGCTTTCCGTACTTCTCCTGATGTCTACACGCGATACGCACCAAACACACAGAGAGTAACTCACCCGCTGATCACCACCTTCTCTGCGAGGATCGAGCTTTTTTGCAAAGTGTCTCAGATTATCGTAGTTATGGAAATTGCACAAAGAAACCAGATCCTGCAAGTATTTAGAGAACACGCATTATTATTTGCATATGATAGTCAAATGCATATGAGATTATTATAATAATGTATGTTTTACATCATATCCTGGTAACCTGAATAAGCTGCTATTAGTACTGATTTGAGAAATCACTACCAATGTCTGTAAGACCATTTGAACATAATACAATGATATGATTAAGTTCTAATAACACCTTCAAACTCCTTTTCAAAGTACAAAACAAGCAGCAAACTGCAAAAGATCTATTTTAATATATTCCTACTCCAGCTGTATAAACAGGAAGAATAATCTGGGCTAGTCCAGTATATAAATCTTCAATCAAAAGGATGAAGCAAGAAAATGTGTGACGTAACGGATTTTAATTCAGCCTGAATTACAACATGAAAGGTTACAATTACAGAACTTTGTCATGCTGTTGTATTTTTAAAAGCGAGTGTTACTTCCGTGTTACTTGCATGCCATGATTACCTATCAGTTTTTAGGTCTCATTACAATACAGAAAAAATGCAGCAAATCCTTTACCTACATCATTGAACAATGATTTATACTGAAAATAGGGAAACTATTTCACATGAAACTTTAAAGAATTTAAACTAGAATTAGTAACCTCTTAGTACTCTTAACCTGCAGCTGTACAGACCTTAGATAAATAGAACTATGAAAAGTTTTAACTGCTGCTTGTCCACATGAGCTAAACCCCCGCATACTGTAAATCCCACGCTGTTTTTGGGAAGTCAAGCAAAGACTAGCAAAAGAGGTGTTCACCCTAGGAACTCCAGTCCATCCAAACTCGTATCACTGCACCTTACCTGTTCCCACTACTTCAAAGAAAAAAAAAAAAAAGGAGCCTAGCTGTGCCTTCCACTTCCAAAGCGTTACCAACAACCTTACATTTCCTATGGGGCTCCAGACTGCCTACTATTTTCTTTTTTGAGACTTCCCCTCCTATTTATAATTAGGGAGAAAACAAAAAAGGAAGACAACATTTTTTACATTCTCCTCTCCCAGAAAACATCCTTATTTATCATTACAAAATACTCTGCAAAATCTCTCCTACTTCTAATGCTGCTACCAACAGACTGCACACGGCCCTTCGAAAAGCAAGGGACGAAGCTAGGACAAGCTTGCCCAGCTGCAGGGTCTGATCTATGAGGACGTGTTTTATGTCAGATTGCTTACAAAAATCAGTTTAAAAATATATCAGAACAACAATATTTCGTTACAATCTTTTTCTTTTATTGTAATGAAATAAGAGTTGCATTTCAATGTCTTGAAAATTGTTTATGACTGGAGAGGGAAAAAAGTCTATAAATAGAGCTCTACAGCTTCTAACGCAGTATACAAGAGACCAGCTCTTGCATTGCTTCATGAAGTGTCCCTTTTTAAAGGTTTTCCACAATAAATTTCTCCAGTGTTTCTGGCACCGTATTTTCTTAATGCTCACTGAATTGAAGTGTTATTTATTCCTAAAACGCAAACATCTCCTCTTGGACTTTTCACCCTTGGATCAGATGAACCTTGCTTTGTATGGAAGAGTAACAAATCACTATTTAATCCACTTATATCTCAGCTGCACTCACTAAAGCTCAGTAAACATCAGCTGCAAAAGGAAAAAAAAAATTTTAAAAAAACCCAACAACACTAGAAGCAATGGCGCTTACGTGACAAAAGTGAATTCCTTTAACGCTGTTGCCCATCTTGTCCAAAGGAGGTGACCAGCACATCAAGCCCATGACATTAGGAACAACCAGAAGAATCCCACCAGCAACTCCAGATTTTGCAGGAAGACCAACCTATAGAATAATCAGAGAATTATTGTCCTCTGCAAACATTCTTCGCTATTGGTAACGCAATGCCTCAGCATTTTACTGAAAATTATTATATAGTATTTATACAATGCAGATCTGGAAAGGATTATTACTTATCTCTTTTTAGATGGGCAATAACCCAAAGTGCAGTTTGTGGCAATCCAAGGTGTATGATCCTACAGTTATTTGCCCTCAGTAACACAGAGTCAGTAATACAGTGAAACAGGTAATTTAAATCTATTATAAAAAAAGCAATTCTGACTAAGCAGTATGACACAAGTCTATCTGTCATGAGCAATTTGCAACAAGGTAGAAGTACAAAGCTATACACATTAAAAAAAGTCTTGACTGGAAAAGATCAAAAACCGAAAACCCAAGAAAACAGAAGAGTCTGTCATACAGTAAGCTCCTTGTTTACAATCTGGACAAATCTGCTTTTTTCCAATAGGAACTAACATGTCACAGAACTTCGTAGCTCTCTGAGCAACAACTTTTGGGTCATGCAAAGTATCATAATAAATTTTACATGTATGCAATAAGGAAAAACTAAAAACGCCCACAACAAACCGCTGAACACACAAACGCGATGCAGTACATCCTGAAATACTTACCTGTAAGAAACGTACTGCTGGGAAATAGAAGCATGTAACATATGCTGTGTACGACAGCCACTTTTACAACACACGAGGGCAATTCATGAGCCTGAGTTAATGAAGAAAAAGCAACTGTCTGCAAAGGCTTTCTGCCATCCTTTACTCCTACAGAGAAGGATTTCTTCAGTATGCTGTTATCTGCATCACGACACGTTTCCCTCATGAACGGCCTTTCTTAAGGGACAGTATTTCGACATGAAAAGGATTCCCAAATGTGAAGTGGCTGAGAACAGTGAGTGGGATAAGGCATGCTGTACAGTAGTGCCATGAGTCCTACGTGAGATTTTCCCATACGGTATGTTCCATTTCTAAACCATTCGTGTTAACACCCTCCCCTCTCCCCCAGAAGCAAGCCAGCCAGCCCGGGAACATGGCAGACAACAGCACAGATCATCTTCCTGGTCAGCTATACGTAATACCCAAAAACTACTTACATGGAAGGCAAACTGCCCTGAGAAGTCATACATGCCACAGGAATGCATTAAACTCAAGGTATTCCGGACTGCTTCAGGACTCAGCACTCTTTCCCCGGTGATTGGGCAAAAGCCACCGTTAGCCAGAGTCGCTGCCATCACACTTGCCGATTCACATGTTACTTCTATTGAGCAAAGCTTATGAAAAAGAAACGGAGATTGTAAGAACCGATACATCTAGCACAGTAAGGCCAACTATAGCAGGATCAACAATATGTGTCTATAAAAATAACATCTCATAAAATAACCTGTAGCATAACATTCGTTACAGGTGACGCTAGCAGCATCAATTAATATGGTCTGAATCTTCCTGCTATGAAGATCCCAGCGACAGTGTTTGTAAGCCCTCTTAACAGTTTGGGACTATTTTTCACAGGTTAGTGTCTCTGCTCGATTCCTCCCCCCACCCCCCTTATGTTCTGTTGAGAAGATGTCTGGAAAACAATCTCAGTATTTTGCATCTGCTTAAATGGCAAAGCCACAGAACGACTGGGGTTGGGGTTTTTTTTCCCTCCAATTTTAGTCTGTTTTGTGTGGGGGGTTTTTAAAGCCTTAGAAGACCCCACACATCATTAAAAGTACGTTTTAAAGCTGCAAACTCTAGCACATGCAAGTCTTAATGCCAGCACCTCCTGCTGACGCAGCCTCATTCCACCTTTCCCTCAAATATAATTTATGATATATTAATGATACGACCACACGATAGTTTCTCCCAGGATCCCTGCTTCAGTACAGACTATACATACTTTGGTGACACATCAGGAAATGTGATATGATGCCATCACCTGATGCTGCCTCATTTCTGCAGAAACCAAAAGATAAGCTGGTTTCAACCTGCAATGCTACTCTGAAAAGTAAACAAACTAGCGCTCGTATTCTCGCTTTTGCCAAACAGTCATTACATGATACTTCATGAAGTTACCTACGCCAAGTTTGCATGAGTAGTTACTACCTGGAATTCTTATTTTCCGGGTGCCAAACTCAATACATCCTAGTCCAATCAACTGGAGTTGCAAATCAAGAGATTGTCAGAGACGCATCTAAAATGGCAACTGTGTTTTAAACAGATGAAGTAATACACAATATCACCTACTTTGAAAAAAGTGTTTCTAGGTTCTCAGGTTAAGCACCTGCATTTTGTACCTCGGTTCTCTAAAACGAGAACAATCCATACTCACTTTACAGAGATAACAGGAAAATGAGTTTATTCCTGCTCAGAAAGGTCCCAATTACACAAGGGAAGAAGGAGCGTTACAGAAAACCCAAAGAAAAGAAATAACTAGCCTTTTAGGTAGAATCTGAGTAGATGTTGGAAAGGAAGCGTTGTACAGTGAGAAGAAAACAGAATTGCTGCTCATGTAGGAGCTGCCCTTTTTCTGACTATGGAGTGCAAAGGGCATTTTGCAAGAAGAAGGAAAAAAAAAAAAGCACGGCACGCAGTCATGAAATTAGAAATCATAATGCACAAAAATGCGACCAAATTAAAGTACGTCAGAAAAGTTAGTTTTGGCATTTCTGAACTTATGAATAGCTTTGCACTCAGAAGCGTATCAGGACTTGAGGCAGTGGGATAGCAAGCATTTAAAAAGCATGTTTAAACAGCATATTCAAACAAAATATCAGCTTTGCTCTGTAATAACACAACTTCAGAGCAGACTACTAGTTTGTACCTAGTTTCCAACTGAACACGAGGTCAACTAAGGCTAATCACATATATGTTACTTTTTATAAAGAGTGATTCAATCTAAAGATGAGAGCAGGTGCATCCCAAGACAAAAAACTCATAAAATTTGCATTTAAAAAATATTTTTTATAATTTGCAGAAGTAAGAGCAAGTCTCAGGAATCAAAACCAGATTCATTTTGAGATCAAAACCAGATTCATTTTGAGAACTAAACTCTGGATTTTTTTTTTTTTTAAACTATCCCAGATGGACTGAATCAGTAACAGGACTCAAACTGCCTCTTGAGAACTATATGCAGCAGAGCTGACTGAGTCGGGAATGTTTTAACATTAGGAAACCCTCACTGAGGAAATACCTCACACTTGCCAGGCTCTCATTTTGTGACATTTGCAAATAACTTGCTGAAGGTGAAGAAGAAAAAAAAACATGGGGGAGGGGAGAAATATAATATATGACTGGATTCTTTGCTTTACTCCTAAGCATTGAATTAAACAGTAAGGAGGAGATACTCATTATTTCATTTATAACACCACCCTTGAGCTTACAACAGAGCATGCATATACTGTTTTAGTTACACACGGAGTTTAAAGTATTTGCACAGTACAATAAAGAGCAGCAACCCAAAGAAGCAGAAATATTTTGTCAAACTCCCTGAAGTAACAACACGACATTTTAAGCTTCTAACTGCTAGAATATTGCTAGTTTGCATTAGCAGTAAAGACACCCAAGTACATCACGTAAACAAAAGCAAATCTGGATACATCACATGTACATCATTCATTCCCAGAGTTCAACAGAAGCCGCCAAGTTTAACTATAAGCCATTAAAGCCTCCATATCTATGACCAAATCAGCTTCTACTGCTTATAATAGTAATTCTAAGACTATAATGAGCCTCAATTTTAAAGGCAGTTACCTGAAAATAGAAGTCTAGTATAGCAACCATATCCGTGCCTTCAGGAAAGCACTGAGGGAGAAAAAATAAAGAGAATCTTTAGGTAAAACTCTGGTTATTTTTTTTAAATATTGCTTTTGGAGAGACATAAATTAGGCTATATTCTTGCCAGCATATTAAGCATTGGGCAGATTTTAAATATTTATTTAAATGTAATAATTAGAAAGACTAAATCACATCAGATTTAAAAATAACACAGTGCAGTGAGATCAGTAAGCTAGGTATTAAAGTATTTTTCCATGCAGCTTTCAACATCTTGAAACCAGTAAGCTGCAAAATGCATCTAAGTCATCCGTATAGCACAGATTACACATTTTAGAACAAATAAAACAAATCATCATGGCTGTGATAAAGAAAAAAGATTACAGGTGCTCCATCAGAATAAGTATCACACTTTCTGAAGGACAGCATTTTGAGTAAAAGTATGAAGACCTACACAGTACTAGAATATTTTATGCCATACTGTACATTAAATAAAAAAACATGTTCACAGACTATGAAAAAAACCCCACCACACAGTCTTCACAACACAATAAACAAAAGAAACCAACCTTTTTTTCTTTCAAATAATAGCCGATTGCAAAGTTTCTATCTCCACTCTCTCTTTCGGACTGGAACCTTAAAAAAAAAAAAATTAAGAAAAGACCAGACAACACGTCAAACTTTCAAAAAAGAAAATGCTGAACTTCAGAGACTTAGAATGCAATTCAGTAAAACTATATGTAAAGGATACGTTACTTCTATCCCATTAGCAGGGTATTTGTGTTCAGAAGCTGCCATAGAAGCTCATCCCAGTACACCCAGCTGGGGGGAATGGGCTTTGACATCCCAATACACACAGCACTGGTTACCCACACAAGCTGACTGGGAGGTAAGGCGAAGCAGTGTAAGACCCTGCTCTGGGAAGCGTCTCTAAAAAGGCCACAGTGGAACGAAGCAGCCTTCAAGGAGCTGCAGTGAAAGGGCCGTTCGCTGACTCTGCTGACCCAACCGGCGAGGAATCCAAGCATCACGCTGCAGGTCGAGTAGCAACCAGGTTGACAGAAGCTCTGTCCATCGTGATGCCTAAGTTGAGGATGAAACCTAAAGGAGGAATCTGTATGGCACAAGGGCAGGCAACACGCTCCTGTCTGGTTCCTTCCACGGTGAAGGCTTTTACCTTAACAAAGCTCCGAAAACCACTAGTGCTCTCACTCCACCTCTCCGCACGCGCATGCCAGCTAGCACCGGGGAAGCAACTCTGCTATATGGAATCGTTACGATCTTCCCAGCGCTGCCTCCAAAAGCTCTCAAGATTTTTGGAATGCTATACCTCGAGTTAATTGTTTTAGAGCAGATTTTAAATACGCAAAGTAAAAAAGCCTAAAGAGTCCCAACTGTATAAAGTACGTTTTCTCAACATTCGCTACGCAGCCACCAACACGCAGAGTTTAATGTTTAAAGCGAAGGCCAGGAAGGTAAGAGTTGCACCTACAGCGCTCTGCCATAGCACCAACAGAGCACTACGACAGAATAACGACATTTCAAAGAGGTAACCGACGCTGTTACGCGAGATGTGGCCACAGTGACGCCAGACACACGCACAACTGCAGTTCTCCTCAGCTGTAAGCCAAAAGACACCCTCCACCACTAGGGAGGAGTAACTAAACATTGCCAAAGTTCAATATGCCGACTGTTAGTTGAGGCATTTTCCACCTAACTTCATAAAGTAAACAAAAAAATACTTACGTAGCATTACTGAATCCAACATACTCATTACCAGCCATTTTATTCATGAATTGCATCACCTATTGGAGACAGAGAGGAGGGGGGGACAAAGGCATGCTAACATTTTCAGACATGAAAAAGTTGTAATTGATGAACTTTCAGTCCAGCCTTACCCTAACACAATTTTAAAGCACAACCCAAATCACAAAATGTTTAAATCACCAAGTACAGATAAAAAACCCAAAACATCTGAAATTAGTAAAATTTCACTTGCAATTCCCTTGCCATCTTGAGACTTTTACCACTGAATTTAGTTAAAAAAGGAATGTTGCAACGTTAACTTACGTAGTCAAATTTTTCTGCATTATTTGCTCCTTGCTGCAAGAAAAGAAAAAATAATTTACAAAAATTGTTAACATAAGACATAAGTTAGTTCACTTAACAGTATTAGGATTTTTAATGCACGTAACTAAGGTTTGAGGCTAGTTAAGAATAAGGTACTACAATACTTTCATAAATTAATGAAAAAAACTAAAGTGTTAGATAAGCAAATCTTTAATTATCATTTAAGTTAAATAATTCTGTAAGACTCTTATTATAAAACACCTGTATGTTGGAAATTAATTTAAACTGAAAAAAGGTATGCTTTATTTTAAGTGCTCTCTATGCAACTTTACGTGGTTAGCATAAGTAAATGCAGTAGTAGCAAAAAGTACAATAGTAACTACAATCAGGATAATTATAGTGAAAACACTAACTTTTTCTAGATTAGTAACCCAAAGGTATTCTAATATTACCAACAGAGCTGAGCATAGGAAAGTTCAGGCTACTGAAGTTAAAATATTTCTATGGCTAGTGTCCATACTAAGAATTTAGATTGAAGATTTGAAGTGTTACCCCTTACTATGAAAATAATCGCATTTAATCAAAAATATGCAATTTGATTAATATCTGATTAACGTCCTACCTAGCAAAAATTAAAGAGAAAAATAGAATTTCACATCCTAGAGTACATCATTGTGCTAACAACTTCAGGAAAAATCTAAATCCCACTCAGTAAGGCTAGTGAAACTTAATTCTTCGGGTTGGTTGGTTTGTTTTTTCAGGGAGCAGGAGAGGTGTTATTTTGGGGCTTCTTTTTGCCCCCCCCTCTCCGTTTAAGAACATTCTCGAATTTAGTAGCTGCCAGTTAAAGATGTATTAATTCTGCACCGGTCTCTGACAGGCGACCTCTCACAAATTCCTACAGCAAGATGTTGAAAGAAAGGTGGGAGGTAAAAAAAATCAGCGCATGGTCTACTGGGGGGAGTTCTGCACTTTTTGAAGCAGCCAGGTAGAATTTTTTGAGTAAGTTTAAAAACCAATGGCATCACATACACAAGTGGAAACAATGCAGCCAGAGAAGAGAATTTTGTAAATAATTTTAGTATTAAAGATACTCTGTTTAAATAACAAAACTCTGTTTAATGTATCTCAAACAATTCAAGACATGACTTGCACTGTGTTTAGTATGGGAACGGGGGAGGAAGTGGAAAAAACTTTGTATCAACCGGTCGTTTACTTAATGAAGTGCGTAAGGCCAGTCCCATTTCCCACTCTGTATGGGGCTTAGGGTGCTGCAGCTCGTCTCTGAAGCCCATGCATCAGCTCATCTACGAGAGGATGTGCAGCCGTACGCGTACCATCACTAGCTGAAAGGAACACCGCACTGTTTTGTCAAAATTATGTGCCAGGGCCGCCTTCTGCTGAAAGACTAGTAACCTTATTCTTAAAGGCAATAATCTCTAGCTAATTTGCAATAAGATAAAAAAAAATTCATGATACATTTCATCAAAATGTTCCCGTATAAGATACCAGAACACAAGTCTTAAAAATTTAACTCCAAATCTGTTCAATGAAAAATAATTAAAAGAAGAAATTACCAACTTCATTGAACTGTTGCAGTTGTCAAAATATTCCATAGATCCTAATGCTGTAAAATATGTAACAACATTTAAACCACAAAAACCTTTTCAACCTTTCAAATGCACAATGAACATCTTTTTTCTGGGAAAGTGGGTCAGCATTAGTTATGGGGTGCTGCATTGATAATTGTATGGTTAGACATGTATAATAAATCGAAACAAGTTCTTTTGTTAAAAAAAGGAAGAGGGAAAAAGGGATCATGCTTTCTGCAAAAATATATATACATAATATTTCACTTTTTTTTTTCCCAGCTGAAAAAAATTCCTAGCCCTTCAACAAAAACCTGGCCTTACTAGCAGCATATAAAATTGGTGGGCAAAAGACTCGATGCAAACTTTTTCCACATCAGCTTGTTAGAAAAAAGGTTTCTTTTTAAAATTTACATCTAATCTCATATTTTGGGAAGAAAGTCTTCTGTATACTAACTCAGATGGTGCATTTTCAGTCCTTGGTGTTCCACACACTTGCTACATCAAACACAAAAGCATTGTTACCAGAATTAAGTGCCCATAATAACTAAAACATTTGCCTAAGTAATCATAGGACCAGGACCTCAGGAGGGATTTAACATCACGCTTGACTACACAAAAACCTTGCTTCCATACACAAGACGACGGCTACAGAACCCAACATATCAGCTGCCCTCTTTCAGCGGCTGACAGAGGTACGCTGCTCCTCCGAAAAAGCTGAAGAGACACAGAGGCAACACGCATCCGATGATTAAAATCCAACTGCAAATACAAAATCCTAGCATTAAGAATACTGAGCAGCTTCTCCACAGTAACTTGAATACAAGGGACAAGAAAATTTCTGTTCTTGCACAAGTGCTTCTTATTTTCAGCTGGATTGTGTGAGGCTGGGGGCACTGCAACAGTAATTCTTAAAAAGCACTTTTATTTATGTTCAGATGGAATTCATCTGTCGAGGACATCAAAGGAAACGCTCCATGCACTAACTCCACAAACACTTTGTACATTTGCTGGAACATATGTTCATATACACACTTACTGTACACATGCTTGTGTGTATAGACATATGGAAAAACACCTCTAAATGAACACAAAATGAAATTGAGAATGTTAAGATTGAAGCAGTTTGATCAGCAGAAAATTCAAACTTGCAGAAGACAGCTCAGTACAATTCTGTAAACACATAAACCCACAATGGACACTGGCTGTCGATCATAAATTTGAATTTTTTGACTGTGTCAGGTTTTAGTGATCTTCCCTTTCTTTTGAAAAAAAAAAAACCAACAAAACAAGGTACTTTTATTATTTGCATTTCTACTAGAAAAAATATAAGCAGTTGCATAGGTTGCATGCCTACGTGTACACAGGAAAGGAGACCCATGGATACTCACCAGAGTTTGCAACAAAATCAGGCAATATTTATTAGAAAAGTAGTTAATATTAGCCACTTTTCACTTATCAACATTCAATGTTCATACTATTAGACCACATAAGCTCTTACACCATGTGTCTCTTGTTAAAATAATTTTTCAATTTTGAATCTAAGCCAAGCTAATAAAAACAATCTAATAATAGAAGACTGTTTGACAATTAATTTCCGGAATTTTTTTTAAGCCAAATGTATAACCTAACACTGAACTGTGATGAAAACATCCATAAAAAACATAAAAGTGTAACAATATGTCAGAGTGCAAGAAAACATTTGTTTACATTTGTGCATTAACTTAACTATTAATGTCTTTATTTTAGATGTCTCTACTTACACACGTTTTTAATTTTATTTGTTAATCTGGGCCTGTTCTGTGAGAGCTGGTGTCTTGACTGCTTAGCGTGCCATTTGCAGCTCTGAAATACTTGGGAGCACACTGTCACAGACAGCAGTTGACCCACTAAGACCAATACTATTACTATTTCAAATACATGTAAGAATTATTCTTGTGTCCCTTGGGTATTAAATAGTCGCACATGTGACCACCGAATATCTGTCATTTCATTACTGCATATTCTATGTCAAACAACAGCTAATACATTTGAGCTATAATAGAAAGCACGTGCAGAATAATATGAATGTATATTCTCCACGAAATTAGTTACTACAAGAAAATGAATAACCCAGGAAGAGGGGAAACATCACCCAAATAAAGACAAGTTCCCTGACAGAGAAGATCACAAGGCCAACACATGTTTTCAAGTGGCAGGTATGTACGTTTACACATCAGTCTATCACGAAGGATAACTGGAGTGGGTAGCATAGAGCAGCTAAGCTAAATCTCTATTATTTATTGTAACTAGAATGTCAAATAAACCCAATAAGCCCCGCATTTTCCCACCCCTCAAGTGCTAGACCATAACTGTACAGTCTCCTCATTAACCGTATCCTGACAGCACACAGATCCTCGGCACAGCTGGACAGGTTTTTCCACCACTCTTTGCCTCCCTTCTTTTATGACTGATCAGCATCTTTAGAAAGCTCTGAAGTAGACTGGATAGACTTCTTTATGTTTTGTACAAACAAGAAAGTCTTCCATCGAATTAGGGTTTTTTTTCTCAGGGTCAGTAAGATCAGCATTTTCACTTTCTTCTACACCCAATTTTTTTGCAAGNACTANGAATGTTGCTACGCCCCCCAACATGTCTAAATGCTTCCCAGCTTCATTCANTCGCACNGAATATCGCCCTTCACCGAGCATCCCAGCCTACCATCACTGTCCGTGTAAGACTGTGTGCCGTGGTTGCCAACACTCGGAGGATTTCTATACGCTGTAATTGCCCAAACCTTTGCTGTTACACTAGGAAAGCTTTCGTCTACAGATGGCATCTTAAGCTTACAATAAAAGGATTTAAGACTAATCCCTTGTATGATATGGTCACACCTAAGTAAGCCAAACAAATGTACAACTTAACTTGCTTATTATTATGAATAGCAAGGACTAAACTTAACATTATGGTTTAGTTCTGTTCCAAGGCGAGTATGCCAAATTCTTAATGCAGTCAGAACTGGGTATGTGATGCTAAGAACCCTTTTTTCCCCTAAAACGTTAACACATTAGGTATTGTGACAAAGAGATTACTCCAAGCTTCACCTCTCATCCACAAGTAATGATGAATGAAGCCAGTTTCTAAGGGCAGTTGCATGCAAGATCATGCATACTAACAGCTGCTAAATTCAGTACAGGGTACGTAAATTTTGAAAGACTTCTTATATCGATTTCTCAGGAAGAGACAAAATAAGATCAAAGGAGGTAAACGCACTCTTAACACTGAAATACAGCAACAACCTCTCCACAGCTACCAACACGCTGTCATCAGATACATCTGCCATACATGGTGAATTCAACCATGTCTAATAATCCCTTCGTTCTGCTGGGCTCTAGGGGCCATACGGAGTCTTCAAGATATGGAAGTAACACCTTAAATAAACAGAATGAATGCAGAGGAACCGAGGGCAAAACATGGATTAACGAAGCCATCTTCTCCAGAAAAAAAAGTCTTCAATTAGATCAAATATAAATGTGAATTACTTAAGTCACTGAATAGTTAGTAGGAATACTGTTAAGTTGCAGATTGCAAAGAAGTTATTTCACAAAAAACACAACTGCTAAGCAACTTTGTAACCATGACCCTTTATGTGATTTTCTTCACGCTATGTTTAGTGTGGTTAGTTATTCAAATGATAAATGGTATCTTAGTGGAAGCAGTACATAAAATAATCTACATTTTAATCGCACTGAAAACAAATAATGGAGTGTGATAAGTATGATATGCGTCCATTAGACGTGCAGTCACCACATGCAGAAATGTTAGTGCAATGCAATACTCTTCATAAGAACATTACAGAAAGAAAGAAATAAAAATTAAAAAAAACAAAGACCCAGCAAAACCAATCCCCCCACCTTCTAATGAAGATCACAATTGCATGCAGTACCCAAACCCCGTTCTCTCTTTAGAAGTACACCATTTACCAAGAACCGTGTGCCTCCCGCAAGAGGCACGTGCTTGTGCTTTGCCTTATGAGCAGTAGTAGGGCATTTTGGAGAAGGACTAACATTTTGACATTTCAGACAAATGTGTTAAGTCAGAGTTTAAAATTCACTCTTATCCAAGTGAATTTCAATGCTCAGTCAACCTTTAAAAAAAAAATTAAATGTGAATAAATTTACCTGTCATACTTATGGCCATTTTCTTTCACCTATAGCTATTAAAGATAAATGTCTTTAAGCAGGAGTTCTTACACCTTCTTTAAATATAAAATAACAGAAAGTCATGATCTAGGAAATTTTAAAATCAACAATTTGGAAATAGGAGGTAGGAAACACACTGTAGCTAGTGGACTTTGAAACATAACCAAGACAAGGGCTGTAAAGATTTTTAGACCTCTGAAGTAACAGTATTAATTTTTCTACTTCAAAACTCCAAGTGACTGACATGATCCCCACAATTCTAAGCAGACACCCTTAAAAAAAAAAAAAAAAAATCATTTTCTGTACCAGTGGCTACCAAAAAAAGGCAGAAAATCCAAGTAAAGTATCTGGCAAACATTAGCATTACATGAAATTTATGCTATCTACAACTTCAAGCGAGATATACATCTATTCCAAGGAAAAATAAAATACAGCTTTCCAAAAGTCACAGCTCATGGACTAAAGACGTTCAGTCATTGTTCAGCTATTGTTTACTCAGCAAAATACTGGTAACTGTTTCCAAACACACTCATTTAAGAAAACACATTGAACATCCCAACAGAAACTATCTAACATAGAAGTTCAGCATAATTTAGCCGTACAGTATGTTAATAGCAGACAAATTCAGTATTAAGACTGACGTGCAAATATAGCTGCATTGCTCCTGCATGAAGTATAGTATCTTCCATTTCTTCTGCACAGCGACAAATAACTCTTGTAGCTTTATGCTTTATGCTATATAAGAGCATTAGACATTCAGAAAAATACTTCTGAGTGCTGTAAAGTGTATTGCTGAGGTCATACTCTTAGCATTTCAAAGGTACGAAGCAATTCTCTGGAGAGAATGTCAAGTGTTGTGCAGATAAAGAAGGAAACAAAAGTAAAATCACTAAGGAAAAAGAGACTCTTTCAGCTGCACTGTTACTTGTTAAAAACTGCTGGGTTAATATTGCATTTGTCTGGAAGCGTTACTATTTCCAAAACATCAGAGCTTGTCTACCTGCTACCGAGTAAATTGCCATCAGATACTGCATGCATAAAATGAAAACAGTTCATAACCTGTACAAGATACTTTTTCTACATTCTATTGAAATGCTCTCACGGAAACTGAAAATGAACTTTTTACCTTGATTAAAGACGTGATCACAATTGCTCCAGCATTCACCATAGGATTATGAGGCCTGTCTGTGAAATAAAGTTTTCAATTACAAATATATCCCAAGACACACTTGCCAAACAAAACCACTCAAGCATTTAAGTGAAAAAATGCTAAGTATTAACGTATGACTTAAAGCTACAGTTATGGAATAGACTCCTAAATTAAAAATACTGTAACCCAACATCACACACAATTTTTTGTAATACTGAGCAAAGTATTTTACAGCTTAGAACACACTCAGTCTAACGCTACTTAACCGTCCAGTAAATCAGTTGGTTCAGCACCGCTTATTTTCTTGAAAATTTTGAATCGTCTCCAGTGTTCCAAGAGTTGATCAATGCAACATTTGCAAGTGGAACAACCCCTAAGGGACTTCCTGATTTTTCCTCCAAGTTAGCAAGTCTCAGTGATTTTAAAATCGTTCAAACCGATCCTTTTAAAAAAAGTTCCAGTTCTTGAATTTCCTTATCGCTGTACATAAATAGAAAATCCTATTTCTTTCTAAGAATTAGAGGTTTCTACTGGACTTTCCTGAAGTTGTTCCCCCCTTGACGAGCCAGCAGGGAACAGTCACATTTGGACGATGGCCTTAACAACAGGCTTTAACTTTCCGTCAGCCCTGAAAGGGTCAGGCAGTTGGACTAGCTGATTGTTGTAGGCCCCTTCCAACTGAAATACTCTATTCTATAACGAAGAACCTCTCTGCGGGCTTTTTAATCTCTTTTTCCAAGGGCCAGGATGCCTAAATAAAACCTTACACTCCGAAAGATTCCTGCTAATTTCAAAGCAGAGATGTCTTCCACTCCCATCAACACTACTTCCATTCCCATACCTTTTGTCACCTCTTCGGGATGTTTAGGTTCTGATGCTACATTGATTTTTAAGGGAAGTCGTACACAGGTCTCTTCCCAAAGCAGCAGCAACTACTGATTTACCTCTCAGCAAGGCAATTCCACATTGTATGACAACAAGGAATGGCAATTGATACTATACTTTCAACAGTTTGCCCAAGAGGTGAACAAATTCATCTATTAATCATTAGAAAGATATCAAACTCTGCAAGGCTAAAAACATCACTAAAAACAGAAACACACACATACACTCTATATAATCAAATGATAAAGACAATGATCTGCTCAGACTGCCAAAAAAAAAAAAATATCTTTTACGCAGCTTCTCTGCAAGTCTTCTATATTGCTGTATCACCTCATTATACTCCAGAGTAAATTCATGTTTTTATCCTTAATGTAAAGCACAATAACCCTTCGACTCAAATTAGGGTGCCCTGATTAAGCCTAGCACTGATTTGACGATTTGTCTCTTGCACAAGCAACCTACCTAACAGCCTCTGCACAGTAAACATATTCTTCACTGATACAGCGCTCTGCTTTTCCTGTGGGAAGGAGGTACTCATCCTGAACAGCCTTTTACACACAGAACTGCAATATATTTAACAGGTATACCTAAATTGTATTTTCTTTTATTTGGAGTTTATCTAGTTACCTAAAAATCTCTCCCCTGGACATCACTGTTCAATAGTGAAAAATGCATATTTTTTAAATACCTCAAAAGTGCTTGATAATTAGCACGATTGCTCTAGTAACCTGCCACGCAGTTACGCCACATGCAAACTAGAGCTTTCCCCTAATAAACTTAAATTACAGTGCTTTCCCCTGCCAGTTCCGCTGCCCTTTTTCATCCATCGCTGGCCGTAGGCCTTTCTCCTACGACTGCCTTGCAGTCTTCGAGCACAGAAAGCAGAGCTTGACACACATACACCATACAGACTTTTTAATACACAGAACAGCTCACCATGGCAAGTTCTTTCTGAAATGGCATCAAAATGTGTTTGCCCAGTACAAAAATTTAAAGGAAGAATTCCATCTGTGGTTAACAAAATCCTTCAGCACAATAAGCAATTTCCTGGCAATCCCTCATTCAATTACAATGCGACATTTATTAGTGGACTAAGTTCCAAACAACTATATTACTGGACTAATTCTACAAATAATTATCATCAAGAGAAGGTCGCATGTATGGATGTGAGATGCTAACTGTGCATACACACAGGTTTTGTCAGACACATCGTATCATGAACTCGGGCATCAAAAACCCTGCAAACTGCTCGAAGATCACAACCAGGAAAATTATTTCTGGTGATGCCTATTACGAACACATTTTACCACGTAAAATTCCTGATCTACTTCAATCAACTAGAACAGTCTGTTTCTAATTCACATGGAAATCGCTTTAGTCCTCCAGAAACCTGAATTGTTGGATGGGCCATATGTTCCCTTTGATAAAAGAAGTTTTAAAATTGAATATTCACAAGGCTGCAGAAGTTTCCAAATTTCCACCGCACAGCACAGATCTTAGTCAAAACGAACACGCTTCTTAGTAGCACTTGTTTGTTGTAAGTTCGCATTTTTAGCTATGAGGTAACATTGTGTTGTAATATTCTCCATTCTTTCCAGCTTAAATCTCAATACTAGTAAACAAAGAAATGAAGAGCAACCTGTTTTAGGAATCTTTAATGCAGTAAGTACAAAAGATAGCTTCAGATGCATGTCCAACCAGTTTTCAAGTACCTGCACATCTTTTCATAAAATCCCAATTTACAAACATGAAACTCAATTATATCAGAATAATTAGAAAACAGATTAAAATATCTACATTGCATATATTCTTTTATTTTCAAATCTGATCTTCAAAATAGCTATGCACGTTCAAACTGCCAAATACTATCCAAACTTTATACATCAACTTAAATCTACAAGTAAAGTATCATCCCCTCCTCTCCTCTTCCTTCACTCGCAGAAACTCAGCTTCCCTTTCTCTTCCTATAACTGAAATATTCCTATTTATTAGGCTTCTACCTTCTGTTTGTCTTTTGTTTAAGGACTGTATAGATAAGAGGCTGTTCAGGCTAGTTCCAACACATTTTTCTCATGTCAGTTACATCAGCCACACAAGCAAATACTTAAAAATTTAAATTTCGATCATGTGAATCAGTCTTCTCCATTAATTTCAAGCACACTGGTGAAACTTTCAATAATCCAAATTCTGTTATTGCACAACAGTCTTATAGAAGCACTCAAAGTCTAACAGCAATACAATAAAAGACCACAGCCTAACAAGTTATCTTCTCTCATAGTTCAACGCTAAAAGTAGTAATAAAAAGAAAATAATTACTATACTTTTTGTCATTTCATTAAAAATAAAAAAAACAGAACATCTCTATTGATCCAAAGGAAAAAATGGGCAATTTTCAGCACCATCAGAAGTTTTTTTACATGAAGGCTTTCTTGAGACACGAAAAGCAGAGTCCTTTTCACACTGTACAACATTGTATTTGGAAAAACTAGGAAAGCAAATCCAAGACAGCAAAGCTTGAGAAAATGCTTAATCCCCTCTTGGTATTTTGTTACCACTTAGCAACATAATAAAAAAGAAGAAATAAATCATCAAGATCTATTTTATTTGTAAGTTTGGAAATATGATTTTAAGGTATGTACTAAATATAATTACGTATAATTAATAATATAGATATTTAAGTAGAATTTAATACAGTCCTTGACAAAAATATCATCCAAGCCTTATGCTGTTAATTAAATATTAATTGCAATGCCATGGCAACAGAAACATTGTCTGCTCTCTTACTGAGAAAGATCCGCTAGAAGAAACATTTGTGTTTCAGAGATAACATCCAGTATTTCCTCTAAGGCTACATGAGTCATCCTTCTCAGATTTTTGCCATAATGTTTTTAAAAACAACATTTTCATGCTTGAGAATGAATATAATATGAAAAAGAAATGATCTAGGTAAGTACTGTACAAGAAATTCCTGCTAACGCACTCTTGTCGTAGGAAAAACAAAACCCACCAAAGCCCCCACATTGTTTTGCATCAGTAGCCAGACTCAGTGTGGAACAATCTGTGGGAAGATGTGTTTAATTTTGCCTTCTGGAAACTAGCTAGTGCTGGCCTTGGGCACCGGCACCCGCTTCTCAGAGGGCTGAGAAGGGAAGTGATGTACATGTTTCTTGTTAAAAATCAATTTAACATCTTTGATTCTTTCACCATTATTTTACAGAAGGCATGACTCAGGAACACTTTTTACCAGCTCAACTAAATAAATATACATTACAGATCACTATTATCAAAATTCCTTGTTTTTTCCTACAGCTGGATAACTAGCAACTAGAACAGAAGTAATAAAGCATCTTTTACTAGCATTCTAAATCGGGCAAAAGTGAGTGACAAAGGATAAGCCTACCTTGCTGATGGCAAACTATTTTGGGACACTGTCTAATAAGTCTTCAGAGGATACAATAAAATAAAAAAGACTGAAAAAACACGTGTAGCTTGTTTTATAATTTTCTAAAATAGAGTATTTGCATCATGAAGTGTTACATAGCTCTTACCATCTTCATTCAGGAACAATTTGTTGAATCTTAATCCACTAGGCTCTTTACCAACGTATCTGTGCACGTACTCTGTGCCGAGATCGTTAACAGCAATCGCGTATTTCAAAGGCTTTACGCAGGACTGAAGACAGAACGGAACTTTGGTATCGCCAACAGAATGCCTGGGAACAACACAGATGAAGAGGTCTGAAATCTCCTGTCCGCCAGCTGTGGCAAGCAGAGTGTTAAATGCTTCATTTATTCTTCAACATACTAGGACTATTAACAAAAGCCTCCAAAACCCAAATGTATATTATTAAGTCACATTTTAAAGAGTAGAAAAAAAAGATTGAAAGGTTTTAACAATCGCCTCTATCAGGTAAGCACAATAAAGTCACTTGCTGGTCATTAGTACAGATGATAAAAGCAAGTTCAGAAATGGGTTTATACAAGAGGAAAAAAAAAAAAAAACACCATCCCAGAGCTCCAGTACCACATTTACCCTACTCAGCTGCAAGCCACATACTCAGCAGGGTACAGCTGACCTGAATATAGCCACTAGACATATTTATGTCTATGTAAACAAAGCTGAAATTCAATTCAGCTTTGGAATTCAAGGGCAGAGATTAAATAGCTGTATTTACATTCCCTTTGATAATGGCATAGGCATTTTATTACAATTATTAAACACTTTCCTTTGGAAAGTTTACTTTCAACATGTCAGTCAGACCGCATGGACGAAGGACTCGTACAAGCAGCATATGCCCCATCCAGAGCAACAGGCTCCAAGCCACCGCTCATCTGATGGCAAAATCAGCAGTGTATTTGTGTCTTCTCTTCACAGAAACCGTGAGCAGGTTCCACAGAAGGTCACAAAACCATTTTGGCATTACAGAAACTAATATTACACATTAAACATTACTAAAATTAGCAGTATAAAAAAAACCTTTCATTAGCACATGTTAAAATATCCAAAACAATCCTTTCTCTTTATTAAACCATGAGATATCATGAAGTGCTGTGTATCACAGAATCACAGACTATCTCCAGTCGGAAGGGACCCGCAAGTATCATCGAGTCCAACTCCCTGCTCCTCACAATATGTCAGATAGTTTAAATAACAGAAACAGTAAAATCTAGAAGTTAGAATATACCTCTGTCCATCCACTGTGCAAAGTGACACACCCCACAAATCAGGGCTGAACTTGGCCAGCTGTGGAATATAGTCAGCCACCTATCACAACGTGAAATAAAACCAGAGACATTACAACACCCAAAATATTTAACTATATGTTAACATATGTTAATTAAAATACACACCAATGGAAAGAACACACAAGGTATAACTGAATTATTCTAACAATCACCTAGTACATCTAAAACGTCATTACAAATTATTATATTCACTACATCATTATCAAATTAAACTTTTTTTTTTTTTCAGTGAAAGTAAAAACTTCAGCACGTTCCAAGAGAAATCTCTGTTCTATGTTACAGCATGTTCAGCATTTTCAAATCATATAAAATTTTAGCCTGTAACAAAGTTTGGGGCTTTTCAATTAATTGAAAAGATAAACTTTAATTACTAACACAGTTATGGTGTTAACAATTATTTCTGTCACACAAGCCAGCCAGTTGTGTTGAGTAGTATAACTCTTTCACAGACTAAGTTTAGCCTGACAAATATATAGCAGGTTTATAGCTTATGTAAAATAAAGAAAGAACACCACTATTTTCTCTTTCTAACCTTAGAATTAGAGGTCAGGAGTTTTATTCCTAATACAGTTTACGAGTTGCAGACATAAATGAACTTCCAAAATTATTTTATCAAGTTATTAGTTTAACATTTTGCTAAAAACGTTAAGAAAACTCTGTCTACTTAACCAATATATTTGGTTAATGTCAAGAAATCTACAGAAGTTTGAAGCTGAATGTGCAAACAGGTTACCTTTCCTCCAGATTGTTTTTTAGCACTTTCATATAACTCATCAATATGTGAAGTAAACGACATAAAATCTGGAATGACAAACTTCCTCCTGAAAGCTTGAGTAAGCAACACGATATTACTTTGTACACACCTGTAAAAAGTTTAGAAAAAAGTTTATTAGTATTTTGACAAAGTACTGTCATAAAGCCTACTTAAGCAGTAATTACATGCTATTTAAATAAGGACTGTGAGCCCCTTGAAGTTATATGCCTACAAGAACAGGACTTTATTAGAAAAACTTTTTAATTTTCCACTCCGTAAGTTACAAATAATTCTTCAAAATTACTGAAAATTGTTGCACTGCATTCACTTTCTTGCCTTTTTGCTGAAAGCCCTTATTTGACATTTCAGCTGTAAGGTTGCACTGCAGGGTACTATCAATTTGCTTTGAGGAGCAGCTGAGCTTGCAAAAGGGATCCAGGCCACCCATCAAGACACATGATGGCCCTCTAACACAGCCTGGCCCAGGGCTTAGAAGGCTTAGAAGTCTGGCTTTCAGACTTAGCTCAGACTTCTGAGGTTCAGGGTTGGTTTCACCACCAACCGAACAAGAACACTGCCAACAGACCAAACTGGAATGTTTCCACTCTTCTTAAAAGAGTAAGACCCTGTAGAAGTACTCAATAACATCTTCTAAACTAGGCAGAAGTTAACAGTGAGCAAGTCTTTTGCTTTAAACTATCACCAGTTAAGGAATCTTTGCTGCCTTTTAAGCCAGGATACGTTATCAGCCACACCCTCAGAGCATCAGCCCATCTGGCACATCTGAAAAACCAATTTGATAAAAAGGAACAGGCTTATCTAGGAGAAGCAGGAGGAGGGAAGGACCAAAACACAAGCTGAGACACAGTGCTGAAAGCGGGGTGTCTGTGGGTGGGGAACTGGGAGCCATTACCACATCAGTTGAAATATGACCTGATAAACGGTATTAACAGCCCTATCCCAGTGCAAGGAAGAGACAGGGAGGTTTAGCACCAAACAATTTTGTTAACTCATTCACACTATGCTTTCTGGCAGCGCTGACAAAAGCAGAAACAAACTGCTAATCCAGACAAATGGGAAGTTAAGAACATCCAGGCCCACAGCACAAAGAAGAGCAAGTATCCTTCCAAGGAAGACTTATTCAGAACAGTAATAAATCAATTTGTAGGGAAATATTTTCACTTGGAATAGATACTTCCATTAATCCTACTATTAAGTCATCATCAGTTCGAAATGTAGATGCATGAAGACCAGTGGCCAGAATTCTATTTCCTTTGAATCTCCCTCTTTTTTTACAGCTTCAGTCTGAACTCCTTTGTACTTAGGAGACTTTATCCCAAACTCAACAGACAGCCATTTCAGATGCTGGCAGGCGCTACTCTACAACAGTGAAACAGTGGAGACGTTTCCATTGTACACATTGGCATCTTAAGAACTGCTCTGTCTGTAATAAACTGCTTTGTTAGTCTGTGTTAAACTACAAATTGAGTTTGTTTGGTTGTACTTTGTCATGCTTACCGTCTCCTTTTTTACACCTCTTGCAAAAATTCTGTTTGTTTTTGTTCCCAGCAGCCTCCAATTAGTTACCCACTCCAGGTGCAACAACTCCTCTTCAAAAGGAATTAACAGAAGTTATGGCAGCTACGTGTGCAGAAGGAGTAACACCACACACATACATACACTAGGTTTAACCTTCAGACAGTGTGGAAGTGCATCTGAATCACCCGGGTAGCATGAAGCACTCTTGCAAGGAAAAAAACCAAACCAATATTTGAAGTTGACCCAAACCTATTGGAACAACTCCAGAATACAAAGTGTGGAAAACAGGAAGGCCGAACGCACTGAAATAGACTCCTCTGACACCACACTCTGTCTGTGAAACAGAAGGGCATTTACACACTGACTAATTCACACCAAGTCTAGCATGCTCGCCTCCATAATTCAATCATTTTAAGCTAGAGATTGAAAGCCACTGCAGAAATAGCTATGCTGGTTAAGGGCATTACCTATTTCTGCAAGAAGGTACTGTTCCCAGACTTCTGCCAAGGTCAGTGTCCGGGTATTTATCCTGGTACTCCTCAACCCAGGCAAACCACATGAATTCACAGATATTAAATATTGGGGTTCAATCTAGTGGGTATTAGGAACAGTTACTGCATGGACAAAATTACAGGGGTCTTAGTAAGCTCCACTTAACGAAGCAGTAATATTTTTCATCAGAGAACACTAGCCTTGACAGCCTCTGATATTCTGCACCTGACATCTCCCCTCCACCAGAGTTTCTAACCAGTTTATGGTCCAGGTAACCCCTCAGAGACAAATGGTCTCCAGCTCAGGAGAAGCGGAGCAGTAGGAAAAGATTACAGGGAAGAATTTAAGTAAATGAATACATTGATAAATAAAAATCTTTCCACAGTCAAATTTCACTAACAGCTTAGTCCTTATCTCCCACATACTTTAGTAGTGTTCAAGATGGGTACACTAAAAATTTCCCACCTCAAATCCTTCCATCTCTCCAAGCGTTGTAATCTTACCCTAAAAAAAACGTGTCTTGCCAAAACCCAATCCGAGCACTTTTTTCCCCTATTTTAAAACACAACTTTTCAAACTATAAAACTTCCCGTATATATTTGGGCTAGGAAGACTAGGATGCAAGTCTTCTGATCTACAAGGTTCAGAGACTTCTATAATCCAGAAGTAACAGTTTGGGGTTTTTTTGGAAACTGAATCTTCAGTCTCTAGCATAACCTTAGGATCACTCTGGATAAATGTAACAAGTTGTACGCTAAAGGAAACATTCTTTTTTCGAGTTCTGGCTGGGATTGCTGATCACTGGTTCCCTATACAAAGCAGACACCTGCTAAAAACACAGCCTGAGCTCCCACCAATTCTGCAGAACTGTTGGGCTATCTATATAACTGAATGGACACCTTTCTTCGCTGTTTAAAAACAGCTACAGTATAAGCATTACAGAAAGGAATGTGAAACTCCATTTCCAACGAGGAAGACTAGGTCCGTAGGAGTGCTCAATATATTTAGACACTTTAGAAAGAAAAAGTGATGCTATTTTGACAAATGAAGTGTTAATATTATAACACAGCGGAAGTCCTCTACATCTTCTGTCAAAATCTTTCCAATTGCTCAAACAAATAGGATGAGAACATTTATTAATACCCGAGTTAAACATATCTAAAATGAAAGTCTTCCTCATGATTTGCTACCTAGATTGAGAGCGCAGCACAGCCACTTGGCAGCAAATAGATAACCCTGTTTGAGATCCACCAACAGATCGTCTGGTTTCTGCTCAGAACATACCATACCCAGACTGCAGCTTCCCACCAATCTTCAAAATCAAGTAATTTTAGTCACGTTGGAGCCTAATGTTTAGAACCACTAAAAAGGTGTTGAAACTTCTGTTACACAGGCAGACAGTACAGACACATGAGCTAACATATTCTACAGGTAATTTCTACTGGACTTGACTGATTTAGTCAAGTGTATGCTATCACCACTCCACGTCACTTATCCTTGATGCTTTATGGGATCCAGCAGCTCTGGATTCAAATTCAACGGGAGAATTACCCCATTGACTTTTACGTTTTGGGAACTGAAGCTTCAAAGTCCTGCAGTAAGTACAGCTGAGTAGATATGTTATTATATTTCACACCTTTTAACACTTGGAGAAGAAAAAGCACAGGAATCTTGTACATAGCAAATGAGCGTGCCTGGGAGGAAGAGATAACTGAAGTTTGGGGGTTCTTAATTGATAAAAAAGGTTAACATGTGCTGCTGCAAAGGAAAAGGTGCTATGTGAATAGAGATTCACCTCTCTACCCTCTGTATACAAAACTCTTCCTACAAAAGAATCAACCACATCAGCTTTCTACAATTTATCACAGTAACAACCACTCCTGTGACACAACATCAAATCCTAGAGATATGACGTAGAATATAGGCTAATCTTCCTAATTAGCAATCACTTGTCCTTTTTTTAACACAGAGCTCTTGCCTAAAATATAATCCATAGCTTACTATTACAAACAAGCCTTCTAGTATAAATGTGATGCATAACAGCAAAGGCATTTCCTTTCCAATCCAACCGCACACCCAGGAAGGTTTCTGACTCTAAAAATATAGAGTTTTTACTGTGTGACAAAGTGAAAACCTGGTCTTGAACTAAACCACAGGAACAAAGTTAATCCATGCTGTACCTTTAAGTATGCCACATTTAATGAGCTGACTGGTTTGTTATTTTGTAACACACACATTCATTTTTTCTCAATGTAGACCCAAAAATGTTTATATATATATATAAATAAATAACAGATATACTTTATGTTTATATTTACATAAACTATGTTAATATAGAACAAGCATATACTGTATACTATATAATTTATATACTTACATGTATATAATATATATACACAACTACATATGTAAACACACCTTTTTTACACACACATACCTTTTAAATTGTAACTGAGAGGAAACAGCACTAAACAGCACTAATTCACAAATTCAAAAAATGCTATAGAACAACAAAAATGTACCAATTTCAACAGAAGTATACTCTTCATGAAAGAAGCAAGGTTGAGATACTATGTCATTTACCCTGTAAATGGAATATAAATGTAGACTAAAAAATAGTCTACAGATTTCATTTCAAGCTTTAAGAGCCTCTAAACTTCCACTCTTTTGGCACACAAAAACTGTAAGCGGAGGAGCAAAGGAGTGTGCTTGGAACGAACTGACGAT
>Ga0065711_1030986_pt1 | contig 30879 bp, 19 predicted proteins | sample Hoacrofraction12_FD_59098 | JGI IMG/M metagenome (GOLD analysis project Ga0065711, IMG submission 59098) | Hoatzin crop microbial communities from Cojedes, Venezuela - Epithelial fraction 12 v2 (version 2) | ecosystem: Host-associated > Birds > Digestive system > Esophagus > Crop | place... | reverse complement strand
CTGCTGTAGGTGACCCTGCTTCGGCAGGGGGGTTGGACTGGGTGACCCACAGAGGTCCCTTCCAACCCCGAACATTCTGTGATTCTGTGAATAACATGACCGGTCAGTAGGGTTCAGCGACACTAAGGTACTGCCTAAAATCCTATCAAATGCACTTTGCCAAGGATAATTAAACCCCGCTTATGAGAATAATTAATTCTTATTTCACTGTAGTCACATTTCCCCTGCAATAATCCAAGTCTACCAAGTTCCATGACAAAAATACTCCAAGCACTAAGTGAATTAGCACCTAAATCATGCTTTTCACTGACTTGAAACGGGGCCCAACTCCCTTTAGAGCACTAGACACCGAAGTATCTCACAAAACCTGGATGTGTTTTGCCAAGTCTCATTCACCTCTAAGTTCTAAAATACCCAAATCCCATTTCAAACATGATGTAGGAACTTCAGCTATTCGCTGGTTTTACCCCCAGACTGGTACAAAGCAGTCCCTCACCTTCCAAACTCAGACCAGGTTGTTCTTCAATACTCCCTGCCAACACACCCTCTTCCCCTGCCCAGCCCCCATCCCAGGCCCCTGCCACAGGCACATCCAGCCCCACCTTGGATGCCTCACAGTTACTTATAAACTCAGCTTTGCACAGTTGCTGTAAGGCAAGCCACAGCCGCGTAGCCGCAGAGTCAAACTTCACCTGGAAACAAGAAAAATGCCAACAGCAGCTGATTTTGATGCTGCAATAAACATGGGACAGAAATCACTGCCCTACAGCTTCAGGCTCTTCCACACTCAGGGAGAAAGGGCTCAGCAGTGGGGAGGTAAAAGCCAGTACTGGAGAAGGGCTTCTGCTGAAATACAAGTCTGAGTTTGAAACACATCTGGAGGGACGCTCTATGCCACATGACTGCAACATCTCATAGAATCCAGCTATTAAAAAGTGAGGGGAAAAAAAGGAAGAAAGGGTCGCCTTGCACTTCGGCTCGGCTCCCCATCCCCCAAGGCTGAAGCTACCCCTGCAGCATGAATCTTCCAGGGAGACAGAGAGGCAATTGCAACAAAGTTCAGCTGAAATCACTGAGGGCTCTCGAGAGGAAAATTAATTTTGTGACAATGCATAACACCTACAGTGATGTGTCATGCATGGTAATTCAGAGAGAAAACCAGCTGTCAGGCACTGGGGGCTGGGGTAAATCAGGAGTGACTCCGCCAAAGGAACTAGAGTTATACCTGCATAAAACTGTCACCAGGGAAGGAAGTACGAGACCCTGGGAGCCAACAAATAAGAGTCTGGCCACAAATTAGGATCAAATCTAATGCCCAAGGGGTAGCAGGGAAATCTAGGTCAGAGAGGACACGGCAGAGTGACGCTGACGCAGGCAAAGAGACAGAGCTCAAAAATCACCATCTAACTCTCATTTTACCCAAGGTTTTCCCATCACAACATGACCTGTGCTAGAAAGACCACAGGACCAGCGTATGCTGGCTCCTGGTGACTACCTTTATTGGCAGCAATAGAAATGTTAGGAGAAAAGACCCTGTACAGAATTGAGTAGGATCCAGAATATATAACTTCAAGGAGTGATGAAACAAGAGCAGTGTCAGAAAAGATTAAAAAAAAAAAAAAGATAAACAGAGAGGTTCTGCCTAGGCAGGTGAGGCAGTAGGCTCCGATCCAAGTGCTAATGTAGTTTCCTTGCACATTAAATGATTTCTCTCTATTTCTAGAAGGTGGGGGCATCAAGGGTACATCTGAAAGTCAATCAAAAAGTTTTCAAAAGTATATTAAAAGTTAAACCTCTCAAAGTAGTGCAGAATGTGGGGCAGAGCCACTGCACTCATAAATCAGCATCAACCTGCTGGCTCTAGCTTCTGCTTAAGGAGGATGAGGCCATATGTGCTATAACTAATTCTATAAATGTCCTTTCCTTCAAGGTTTCTCCTTTATTTAGCTGCCACTATGTCTCTTCCCCTCTAAAAGATGAGTTTACTCCAAGCATAGACAGGAAAAATCCTCCCCGGACATCTCACTTCCTGAAGGACATTTCTGGAGTCTTATCCCACCCTTTACTCTACTTGAGTGAAGAACCAATACAACTACAAACCACTCCATTTCCTGACCATGAATACATGACACCAAAAGTACTTGCCCACCCAGGAGACTAGCCAGCAAGTCTGAAGTCTGTACTTTGAGCAGAGGCATAATTAAGATTTCAAGGAGCACAGGTTAGCTGGACTGTCCCCCTCCCTGAAAGCCCAGGAGAAGCTCCTGCTCCTTCCTTACTCAGCAGTTCTCCACCTCTTCTCATTTTCAAAGCCTGAAGGCTTGCAAGGGTGATGTGGAACCTCTGTAGTGGACGTCACCCACAAGTTCCTCACTCCTGGATACCCCCAAGCTGGGGGGGAAAGAAGCAGCTCCTTTTCCCGCTGTCCATGCACACTACGCAGGCAGCCCCATGGGCAGCACCACAGACTCACCCACTGTTTCATGGGTTAAGGAAGCCTAGGACATGGATATCTTTGGCTCTGGCCCTCTTCCGTCCTGCTGCATCTAGCAGGGCAGGGATGGGGCAATTGCTTTGCTCTAGGGCAGGCAGCTGCCGATCACCGCTTTTCTGGAAAAGCAAAGGATCCCCAAGGCAAAATCATGTCTCTGCTGTTTGCAAGGGGACCCAGCTCCCCCCACAGTCAGAGTTGGTGGCTAAATCGCAGCCTTCTGCAGATTTAAAGACAGCAGAGGCTGCTCTGCTGAAAGTTTTTGAGGTTGTGGCAGAGCAACCTTGATTCAAACCAACCATTTGCTGGAATTATTGTGTGTTATTAAAGCAGGAGGGGGGCAGCAGCTTGACAGCAGAGCTAGGATCAAGCTCTCTGACAGGCACTTCTCTCTGCATTCAGCAGCACAGCCTGGTATTTGGCCTCGCAAGTGGAAAGCTGGGGATAATTACCCAGATCATGATGCCTCGTGCAGCTTTCCCAGAGTCTCTGCCACATGGGAAGGGTCAGCTGCCAGGTAACTGTGGAAGCTGCAGTGAAAGGCAGGAGCAGAGAGCTCTCCTCCTCTGCCTGACTTCCCATTCCTGTGCCGACGGTGCTGCCAAAGCAGTTCTTGTGGAGCAGTTATCACACACACCACTGCCTCACCCACATCTGCTAAAGATGTATGAGCTACTTTTGGAAGACAGCTAAACGACGGTCAGATTTGCAGCTATGATCACAAACGAGGACCTTTCCATCCCAGCAGATACACCAGGTAGAGTGCTTCATCTGAGAAGAAAGCATCTTCCTAATCAGGCTCTGGACAGAACAACTCTGCAGATATTGCTAATTCACCCAAAGCTTTGTGCCAAAATGATAAACATGTCTAAAGAGAAAAAACAAATATGGCAAGCAGTTTTTCTGCTGTGTTTTCAAAGAGATAGAAGGGGGCATCCAGAAAACTTCAAGGCAAGTGAAGCAGTATGTTCTCCAAGAAAAGCTCGTTTTGAGTCTACCACAGTGAGCCCAAGGGCATTTGGGAGAGCACAACTACTAGCAAAGATTAAACATTAGGTTGTGCTTAAAATAAATAAAAAAAAAAAATTCTAATAGCCTTCTTGGCTATAAGCTTGGTGTTAGGAAGCAAAGGAAAAGTAGTGAGTGTGGGAAACTTTACTTTCTCTTGTATTTTTGGTATTGCATCCTCTCTGGTAATCAACTAGTAATGTATGTACAGGAAATCAGTCAAATGGATAAAGTGATAAGGGAATTAAGACCCTAAGATGTCCTGAGTTCTTCACACGCAGTATCAGATACCGGCTAATCATTCACTGCATTAAAAGCCTCAGCCAGGGTAGTGTAAATGCATCAGTGGATGACACTATGCCCAGGGATGCAGCATATTTCCCTTGGGCAGAATCCCAGAGTCCAAGGTTTTATGCAGTGCTGCAGAATGGCCAGTACTAAGTACCCAGGCAGGACATGGATGGAGGCAAGAGGCAGCCCACGAACAGACAGCAAAAGAAATAAGAGCCCATGGACTAACCCTGCAACATAAAACAAAGAACACCCCATACCGGGATGGGCAGGGAGAAGAGAATCCCCATTTATCTGTAGCTTGTCCTCTGCTACAAACGAACCAGGAGCCTGGTATTTTTGTGGCTCATTTTCTTCATTTAGCAAAAGCACAGAAAGATGCAGAGAAGCTACAGAAGATGCTGGTGACATAAGCACTAGAGGCCAAGACACCTGAGACCAGTCTGGAGGAGGGAATAACAGAGATAAATTTATATCATAGGGAAGGGAGAGGGAAAACAAGATCAGAGTCTATAAATACTTTCAAGGTACCAGTACAAGTGAAAGGAGGGAATTAGTCACAGTCTTAGAGGATGGGAGGAAAAAGAGCAATGGCTTTAAGTTAAGATACACCTTTGACATGTAGCCTAATTTTGTATTTCTTGATGGAAAAGGGCAGAGGATTGGAATAGGGAGCACATGGTGTGCCCATGCACCATCTCCCCTTTAGAACACACCTGGATGGGCCTCAGCAGGGAATGGACTCCAGCTCTGCCCTGGGAGCAGGTTCCAGATGTCTCTTTCTGGCACCACTATCGATAGACCAATTTTGCCTCTTGTACATTAGCGCTTCAGATGAAATCTGGGCAAAATAAGAGACTCTTCAGTTTGGGAAGAGAGAAAATTAAAGGGAAGTAATTCTGCTTGGAACTGAGCTGTGACAGATTATATTTTTTTTAGTGAAACACAAAAACAAGCCAATAGAAATCATTCTAGGCCAAATCAATTTAATTTGACCTGAAGCTAAATGTCAGATCTGGTTTACAGCCAACTTCAAATATCAAAGTGAAATGCTGTGCATCAGGGTCCCTCATGGAACCATGCACAACACAGTGCATGGGGGGGACTCTGCAGGGTGGCCTTCATTTTCCCTACCCCACCCAGCTGCACCTAACAGGCTGGTACCTCCCTTCAGGGGCAGAGAAGCACCTTTTATCTTCTTCCCTAACTTCTTCCAAAGTCCAATCACTTCAGCATAGAACCCATGTGACCGAAGTTCGCAGGCAGTCCTAAATCATGCTCACACCCATCTTAGCTCCCAACATTTTGGATTTAAGCCCATGAAATTATTCACCACATCGTATAGTTGCTATAGTAACATCCTATTGAGTATTATTAGAAATCACTGTCCCAAAAGCCCATGTATTGGAAGGAGTTGTGCAGCAGGGGTAATAGCCATCTTCGCCCGCACTGCTTTCTGTTCCCCATAGCTCCCAACAGCAGATGATCTGGGCAGTGGATTAACCATGCCCTATCTTTCCCCAGCTCTGTCAGCTGCAGCACCGAGCTGTGGAGTGCAAAAAGCAATATTCACCGCACTTCCAACTGGCCCAGCTTGTTCGAAGCAGCTGCTGTTTGAAGCTGCTTCTTCACAGCAACTTGCTTACACAATTTCCAGAAGTGAATGAACAAAATATGCTCTAATTTAAATGCAGGCAACAAGTATTTTTGTTAGCCCAAGCACACAAAGAAAATCTGAGACCTTATCCCCTCCATTGTTCACAAGAATTTAGAGTATGACCCTGCAGAGATGAAATTTTGCAGTAGACATTTCTGAACCTTTGCCTTTTACTGAAAAAAAAATCAACTTTTTTTCTGATGTTGAATGTTAGAACAGTGCACATTCCTTAGCAAACATGAAATTAAGCTAATGTAGGGCTGAGGATGGACAGAGATGGACTGGAGGGAGGAAGAACCAGCCTTCACATTGCTCTAAAACACAAGTCACTGCATTCTTCCTCTAAACTCCTATTCCAAGAGGAAAACTGAGTTTCAGCAGTTAAATAGAACAAATCTATTAGGCAATGGCTTTCCACAACAAATTAGCAACTTCAAGAAGTTTAAAATAGCATTTGATGTCTTCTTATCCAAAAGCCACATGGCTTGGGTGCTGCATCTCTTACTGCCCATGAGGCCAGCAGATCTCCACATCAGCCATGGGGTTGTAACACAAAAAGGGCTTCTGAGGTCCACGCAGCTCCCAGCCTGATCTGAAATAGCCTGAAGACAATAATCAAGGTTTTCCTCCTTTAAAAAACTGGGAACAGGAGAGATAAGAGAAGCTGAGGATAGGAAACTGCATGAAGAATATTTGCGACAGGCTATTTATGCCCTTACTGGCTTGACTTCCACTTGCCCTGAAGCCATTTAACACTGTTTTGCAGTGTGAAAGGGCCTTCATGTGGATAAACATTCAGGTCTGTCACTGTAAGGCACTCACAACATATGGGCAGACTCTTCATTTTCAGTGTTTTCATCCATTTAAATACATCAGATAAAGGCTTAAGGATTTTATGCCGGCTTTTGACCAAGATGACAAGTGTAAACAGCCACTTTGGTGAGATATTCCTATCTGCGCCTCCAGGATGCAATGAAACACTTCCCTTGGCTGCCATCCCTGCTCCCAAGCCAAAGGCTGTGCTTGCAACCCAGGCCAGGCTCCCACCTCTGGGGACTGAGAGCCCCTATCTCCTGCCTGGACCTGCCTCAAGGCATCTCAGCTGGGTCTCATGCGAGCTGCAAACCAAGGTCAGATTAGTCTTCAAGGGGGAGAGCAGAAATGGCTTTTCCATCCTAAATACAGGTGGTTACCTTGATGCAACACGCTTCATCTCCCAGCCCACTTCACCCAGTTCCTACATCTTTCAGCTAGCTCTCAAGTCAGCTGTTCACCTCACACACAGGTTTTGGCCATCTCTGCACCAGGTGGTTAAACTGCACCAGAGATCTTTGGCACCTGCCTGCCCCAGGGGCAGAACATCCCCAGCATATTTTGGTTTGTGATGATGAGAAGGAAACAGCTGAGGAAGGAAGTGAAAAGGATGCAAAGACAAGACAGAGAATGGGGAGAAGAGCCCAGTGCTAAAAACAGGGACAGGTATTGGGAGAGAGGGATAAGATGGGTTGTGTGGGAGCAGGGTGGAGAGCAGAGGGGGAAAAGGACACTGATGTGGAGGAGAGAGAGAAACAGGCAGAGCAGAGTGAGAATTAAAGGAGAGTGATGCAGAAGAATTAAAGTGATGGGGACAAGGGACGAGAGGTAGAGAAGAAAGCAGAGACAGAAGCATGAAATGGGTGAGAAGAGATAGAAGAAATTTTAGCACTGTAGGATAGACACACATACCTGTCTGTATGTACAGTCTGAAGGTTACTACATTCAACCTACACTTCCCTCATTCATATTTACCCATCACACATTTCTAGGACACTATTTTTAACCAGGTACAAAAACACACTAGGAGCTTTTCTCGCTTCCATTTTGGAGAAAGGGACAGGCATTTCCCAGGCACAAGGCAAATCTCTTTTTAGAATAAATTCAGAAAGACTATCAGAGCAAACCCAATGCCTATGAATAAATAACTCTGTTCCTGCGGAGGAGGCTGTGGCAAGCAGCTATTCTCGGATAGAATAGCTGAAGGAGAGGATGTTTGGGAGTGAACGGGGAGGTGGTGGCCACGAGCCCTGCATGGCTCAGGCATTTTATCTGCCTTCCTGCAGAGAAGGAGCTCTTCCAGTCTGAAGCAGCAAAAGGCATGAGGAACAGTATGTACACGAAGGAAGAGAAATATGGTCAACAACCGTTGTACAGGTCCTGCTGCCTGGACCAAGGTAGTTCCTTCTTGCACCACGGCCATCCTGTGCCCTGTGCACCAGTCTGCTGGACAACAGCCTGTGACAGGTTCAGTAGCACCAGTCTGATGCTATTTTTGTTCCACATCAGGAGTGAGGACCTCGGGTAGCACAGACCCGCTACTGGAGGGAGCAGGGAGGCAAGGAGGCTTTGCTCTTGCTGTTGTGCGGCCATCCTCAGCAGCAGGGCTGGGATATTGGTGGCTAACATGGCTGCAGTGGGAAGCACTGGGCAAGCAGGGGATTGATTTAAGGCAGAAATGTGCTGATTTAAGGCTGAGCCTTCCCCCCAGCATCATCTCTGTGCTTGACTCAGTCAAGCTGTTGTGTCCTGTTCCTTGCACTCTACAGCTGCTCTGCCCCTCACTATAAGCATCAGCCGAGGTAGATTTTTCCAGTCATAGGTGGAAGAACCCAGAAGTTTGTATAAGCCACTGATCCCTTCTTATTATGTAGGACAACAAGGAAGGCCGGGATTGAGTCCACTGATCCCTTCTTAGGTAGGACAACAAGGAAGGCCGGGATTGAGTCCAACAAAAGATCAGCTCCAGTTTCTCCCCCTTAGGGCTGCTTGAGGCTAACATAGTTTAGCCCTGCCTCAAGGCTGCTCTAACTCCACGTTTGGAGAGTGATTCTGCATGGAATAGTAGCATATGGAGATTCACAAAGCCACTTCTACCCACCCCACCCCCCAGCACCCTCTCTAGGCCATGTGCAATTTGACCATACTATACCATACATTCAGCCTGCTTTGAAAAGCATCTGTCCCCACCCTTGGGAGGTGGCTGGGGACAGCGATAAGATGAGACACAGGAGCTAAAACAAGGTTTGGCAGTACTCACACAACCATCTTTCGATTATCCACTTACCCACACATTCCTTCCCTTTGGCTGCTGTATTTTACCGATTGCCTAAATTATGCAGCCTTATTCACCTAGAAGTGCATAAAGTAGGACCTCGATACATTTTATAAGACAGCAGTGGAGGCTTCACTGCCTGAGAGGTAAAAACAAAACAAGATTTTTGTCTATCTACAATCCAACTTTACTCAACTGCTTGTTATAGCAGTTGGGCTGACAGAGATGCATCCTCCTGAGAGCCCAGACACTAAAAACATCAGTAATGTGCATCAGAGTCTGAGTGCCTGTACAGTTTATACTCACTAAATTAATGTGAGTCTCCCAAATCCCTCCACTGCTCTTTCAGAAGATACAGATTCTTGCTTAAAAATTGATAGGTTTCCCAGTTCTGGTCCATTCTCTAAGCCTCTGGGATTGGAGCCCCAGAGGGCCTGACTGCAGCAGAGATGGCATAATGAAGTTAGCAGGTTGGGCTGTGTCCCGTGGCCAGAGGAGCATGCCAGAGACATAGGGAGATGTCAGGAGGGAGAAGATGGGCGCAAATGCAGCAGCAGCAGCACTGAGCTCCAGGCAGGGCTGTGGCTCAGCAGCAGAGGCTATGAAGATGCAGAAGTGCTGCTTGAGGGTTGGAAGAACACGCTCTTGGTGAATTCAGTGGATCATGTATATGCAGAAAGTGGACAAAATACACAAGTGTCCAGATGGGAATCAGTCTCTCCTGTGGTATTCCTCTGTCATCCATCCCATGCAAGTCCATGCAGAGCATGCGCAACACAGAAACAAAACCCTCACGGACTTGCGATGTGGGAAAGACTGCTGTTGCAGACTTTCAAACACAGTCTGCCTTGATGCCGCAGCTAAAGAAGGAGCCTGGATGTCTCTGATCTGCGTCTTGCTTCCAACCCTGGAAATGGGTGAAGGTCCCTTCTGCTCACCAGCACTTCAGCCCTCAAAAATAAACCTATTTCCTATCACCACTTCACAGGAGTGCAGTTACCCATGTTGCTGGAAGGGCAGGACACACTGTTCAAAGGGGGTAGTGGAAGCAGGGTAGATGTCTCCCAGACGCGCAAGGGGGTAGAGCTTGTGCACCACAAGGTGATACACTGTAAGCGCCTAAGCACCTGCCCTCTCCTGCCCCACTGTGACTTGCATCTCCATGACCTTGCTTCCTGACTGCACTTTTTGGGGTCATCAAAGGAGACAAATCTCCAGATACAACACCTTTAAACCAGGGAGTCAGACTTTTGCAGGCAAGCTGCTCAGTCACACAGAGGCCTGCTACTTTCCAACACATTTTAAGGACACTTCCTGGGCAAAGGAGCCAGTCTGCAATAAAACATAAAGTTCTAAGTGAGGTACGTTTGGATCACTAAGCAGAGCTGTTTCCTTCCCTTATGGTAAACACTGTCACATGGCCTTCTTCAGGACATCAGCCTCTGTCTTAAAAAGCAATTTGACTTTTGACTCCTTATACCCATGTTCCATGACATGACTGCTCTGGTGTTTAGGAGTCTCTTAAATTTCCAGCCTAACTTTATTCATCACGAGCCTGCATCCTTTAGTTCTTCTGTCAGCATCAGCTTTAGCCCCTTGAAAATATTTATAGGAAGCAATCATTTCCTTGGAGCTCTCACTTTGCTAGACTGAACAAACTACTGTCTCTAGACTCCTGAGGAAAGCTTTCTACACCCTGACGCTAAATCTCACAGAGTCTAGGATGCCTGGTGCCACACTCTGGGAAGTTTCTTCTGTTTTCTGCCCTAAATCATTCTTTAGTGCTAGGTACTTTAAGCCACTCTCTAACAATGTTTCTACATGCAGAAATGCATTTTAGCGCAGTTCAGACAGCTCACACCATTATTTTGTTGGGCTGAAGTAGCATAAAAATACACTGATAGCGGTGGGCTAGATTCCAAAGCATTATTCTTCCCAATTCAACCATTGTAATTTCTGCTCTGATATCATGAGGGGAAGAAAAATATTAAGGGTCCAAAATGATGCAGAAGTTGGAAGCACACAGCACTGTCAGTGTCAAGAAAACAAGCAGTTGTCAGCAATTGCCTAGCAAGCACAGCCACACCGTAAATACCATCTCAAAGAATCAAAACCAAATTATACTTCCAAGCACATCCATATGCATGTATGCATATATGTGCACACACACCTACATGCACACCCCTTTCTCTCCCAAGCTGAAGTGATTAACTCTCAGACTCTAAAATTTCTGGAATTGCATTTCTGGATCACCATCACACCCAGTGCCCTGGCCCAGTCTCTGCATTGCCGTACTGGAAGTGGAAAGCTCTCTGCAAGTCAGCATGCTCACACAGAATTTTCGCCAGAGCATCCTGGCCCATCTGTTTGGGATTAAGACTACAATGGAGCAGAGCATTAATAAATGATCTGCAATTCCTACACTTCTCCACTGTGCAACACTGGGGAAAAAAAAAATATTCCCAGCACCCGAATACACTTTCCAGCAACAAATAATGATAACAATTTGCTTCAGCATTAAGCATACAAGAAAAAAGTTTAATGCAGAATCTGAGCACCATCCTATCTCATGGGGCTATTGTTCCAGCATGAAGAATTATATTTAACTGGGTCTTTTTATTAGATTATTTCAATTCTTCAGCTGCTTAGACTGTTCCTGTACATCCTTTCTAAATTAAGTTTGGTTTTCTGTACCTGCAGCTATGGTTATCCCGAGTATTTTCCTGTGTATTCCACTGTGAAAATTGTGATTAAGTTCATTTGTCATAAGACAAACATGATGCCATGAATGATAAATAAGCAAAGCATACTGCAGAGACTGGCAATGCAGCTCAGCTCTCAGTGCTTGGGGGGCAGGGAGAGTTTCTGTGTCGCTCATGTCTGAGATTAGAAAGCTTCCTAATGAAGAAATTTGCCTAACAAATGGTGTCATTCTGGCAAAGCCACAAGCCTAATTTGCAGGGAAGGGCCCAGCAACCCCAGCATCACCTCCCCAGGCACGTGGAGGAGAAGTCACCTTTGCTAGCTCTCAGGCAAGGAACATGCAGCGCAGAGGTGGCAGTGGGGGCTGCCTGCCTGGCCCCTGCCCCTCAAACCAAGCTGCGTGCACCCACACACCTCTGCGGGGTTCAGAGGGGGACATTCACCCCAATGGGACACTGCCTGCTGTCACCTTCAGTGCATGTCTAGGAGTTCCAGGGAGCCCATCTCCCTGCTGCACTGAGGTCATAGATACTCCCCCACCCCTGCTCCCTTCCATTCCACTTGCACCAGAGGGCAAAGGGGATCAGTGTAACATTTACAGACAAATTCTGTCAAATATATCTCAGGATATGTATATTGGACAGTATTTCATCACCATGCATAGCAAGATCTCCAGCCCACAGCCAGCTCCAAGCCATCAGCAGCTGGGTAGGCTGTCCCATCACCCAGCATGGTACTGTAACTGGCAAGCTATGGGGGGCCGTGGGCTGTGTTTCTTGCCAGCTTTCATGCCCCACACTTCATGAGGTGCCAAAGCAACCTGGCCCACCTCCAGGACAGTCACTTCAGCACCCTGATGAGATCCATGGCATGGGTGACTGGAAATCAGGCCCCCAGCTCTTCTGGGCACCTAAGCGCTGGGTTACTTGCAAACTCCCTGTCCCACTACCCTCATATTCTGGGTGCTGCCTATTTTCATACCATTCCTGGCTTTCAGCACTTCAAACCATGGTATTGAAGCCTGTTTTCCCCATCAACTCAGGACAGGTTAAAGGCTAAGCTCAGACCCCAGAAAGCCTTCAGTGTTTTGTGGTACCCCTGGCTGGAAGATCAGGTAGACATGGGCTGCAGTCCTCAGTCTGTGTTGCCCTGCTCTTACTTCCAACCTTTGTGCTGGAGTTTCCACCTCTGTAGACTTGATCTGCACCAACTTGCTTACTTCTGCAGAGACCACAGGTCCTTACTCAGACCTCTTAATTGCATGCTTGACATAAAACACAAGAGTACCCAGACAACAAACTCATGCTTTAGAAAATAGAAAAAGCTGTGACTCGTGAGCTAAACTGAGATCTTTACTGCCTACAAATCAATCCTACTCATGCTCTTCCTTCCCCAGTTCCCAGCCTTCCCAAAGAATTTTCTTGCCCTCAGGTTCTCTCAGCCCTCTGGCTATTTTTTCACCTAGCAGGCCTCAATGAAAACTTTTTTTTTTCCATTTTCACTGCCCTCTTGTTCCAGAGATCACCAGGCCCATCAACATAATGTTTTCCACTAACCTCACACTCCAAGGTATCCATAGGTCTGTGTTCAACACCATCTCTGGCGCAGACAAATCCTAAACAAAAAGCATGCAGAAGCAGCCAGCCAAATACAGACCTGCTAAATGCAACAACTGCAAACCAGCCACACACAGGAACACAGCCATCCAGATGTGAACCCATGAGAACCGCCTCCAGACCAGAGGCAACTCTTCTTTCTCTACAGGACTAAGGACAAGACTGAGATAGGGATGGCAGGCAAAAATTCAGAGCACATTTGTCACCTCCCCTTGGGTTGCCAGAGCACTCCCTCTGTTCAACTGTAGGCTAATCCTGCTTTGTTTACCTTATTTACAAGTACCACCACCATGTTTGCTTTATTCCCCAGTCCTTTCTGTCTTCTGTGTTCCACAGTGGGTCCAAATTCAGCATTCCCCTTTCCCAAAAATCTCTTTGGCCAATTTTCTTCCTAACCCTTTCAGCTTACAAAGCTTGTTAGTGGCTGTTCAATAACTTCCTATTAATGCACTGTTTTCTCTTCCATCCATAATGAAAGCAAGACGCAAATACATCCTGCTTCCCTCTCCAAAAGCATCATCTCCTCTCTCTAGAGCCCATCAGACATGTACTTTCTTGCCTTTATGACACTGATGGACAAGGTTGTCCTGTCTTTCTCTAGCATCAGAGCCAATTGCTCTAATTACATGCTGTCTGCTGTGCTCCAAGAAGCTGTAAATAAACTAGTCACAGTATCATCTCATCTATACTGTTCTCCAAAGCAGCAGTGCCCACGGTTTCTGCTGGCAGAGCAGACAGGCTGGGGATATATTTTGTGCAGAGCTACCCAACCAGCAGGTCTCGAACACAAAAAGGCAGATGCTATAGGCTTGGGTGTCTCTGCAGGGGCACAACCCAGTATTCAGCCGATCATAGGCCATTCCCTGTATACCTGAACTGCTCTCCACATCCAGCTGCATGATAGCAGACCTTGGCTCTCAGCTTGCTGCAATGAACTGTATTTTTACTTATAGTGATTTTTAGGAAGGAGATCCCAGTTTTGCAGATCTTCACATATTTGAGACCTAACTGAAAATTAATGAAAAATGAAGCCAATCTGAATTGTTTCTACTTAGCTGAAGCTTTCAGTCCGCTCACCTCCGTCCCCCATAAGAACAAAACAGGAGAGGAATTATTAAGTTTCTACAGGAATTATCCCAGAAAGGGTACAACACTTCTAGCTACAAGATCCTTTGGGACGATCCGAACAGCACACGGGCAGACAGGAAGCCTGTGCTCAGTGCTGGGAATTTTCCCATAGACACTATTAAACAAGGAGATGAATTGTTGCTTGCAAGCAGAGGCACGCTGCTCTTAATTCAGCCTCAGAAGACCCGCACTGAATCGATGCTGCGTTTCTGCTAAGTGCAGGATGGGACCTCCCCAGTCAGCCAATAATGGGGTTTGTCAGAACAATTACAATGGAAAATGCATTTCTAGGTGGCAACTGGCCACACTAGCAAGAAAGTCAGTTAAAAAAGCTAACAGCCTGAAGTTCAGTTGAAGAAATACAGACAGCGATGCACTCCATCGGGCTGCCCATAAACAGCTCAAACACTGCGCAATACAGAGAACCAGAGCCAGGTTTGTGGAAAGTAGCACCTCTGCGAGGCAGTGCTGCAGGTTTGTATCCCCTTTTTCCACACGATGGAGCATTCCAGGCACATCAGAGCAGGGACAGTCTCCAGCCTGCTTCCTCACCAGCAAGCTGGTGCTGCACTCACTGGGCAGAGCATCCTTGCTGGAGGGAGTGACCCTGCATAGGGCCAGTCCAGGAAACTAGTTACTCTTCCCATTTTACAGGTGGGAAACCATGAGATTAAAAAAAAAAACGACATGCCCAAAGACACACCAGGGGATCAAGGAAGTGAATGGCCATCTCAAGTCACTGCTCACCCCACAAAATGAGCGTCTTCCCTGTGTCTCTTCACTCATGTGCTGCACTCAGCAGGAGGACTCCTTACAGCCACAGACCAAACACCGCTGGGGGTTTGCATGTATTTCTTGCACCACCATGTTCAGAACAGACTCAAGATCTTCAAAAAGGCAAGTTTTAAAATTTAAAAATCTCTTTTAGGGCACTGCTGTTGTATTTAGACAAAGCAGCAGCAATGGAGAGGGATTTATTGAGCTTGGTCGAAGAGTGATTATAATAGTTTTTTCACCCCCAAAAGGAAAGCTCCATCATCATAGCTTAAAAGTGGAAGTGAATGGGTTCATGCAGACATCCAAGGCAGTAAGCTCCCACTGTAGCACAGACTTTGTAACCCACTAACCTGACGTATGATTACAGAATAATAATATCTAGCTCTTAGACAGTCCTTTTCATCAGTAGATCTAAGAAAACTTTCTAAATGCTGGTTGTGTCAGTGTTTGTAACTGCCAGGAGAACAGGAAGAGAGCAGTGCGAGAGATTTCTGAAGATAGCTTTGCAGCATCAGGTTTTGAGCAGTGCTGTCCTACAATGGGAAACCTGATTCAAAGGCTGCTAAAATTCAATGGAGCCATCATGCAGACTTCAAGGGGCTTTGGAGCAGAATGCCAGGGATTACCATAACTTTTACTACAATTGCTTTTACAACAATAAAACCACATGATGGTAATACTCTGTATTTGCCTCATGCACTCTCAGATATCTTAGAGCTTAAAATGATCCATTGTTGGCTGTTTCTAATGGCACATCTGCAGTATTTCTCTAGATGTCATGTGTCCAGCTTTACATGATTCTAAGGATCCTGCAGCAGACTGAAAAGGCTTTAAAACACCAGTTTACAAAATACCTTTTCTAAGGTCCAGGGTTCATCGGCATTTTGCGCAGTACGTTCTTCAAGCCTTTAAAACAATACCATCTATCATGATGCTGTATTTCTTGAACTAACATCAAGAAGGACACGATATTTGAAAGGACCATCAGTTCAACTCGGATGCCACACCTCAATATCTGTATAACAACAGACCTCGGCAAATAACTCAGAAGGATCATGATGCCCATTTTTTTTTGTTTGTTTGTTTTTTAAAGGTAGCCTTGATATAATATCACACATTTGTGTAAAATACATTCTTGCCAGAGAAGAACAAGAACACTCCTGAGATGTGGCAGGTCCTCTGTTTACATTTTACTTTTAATTGCATTTGCAAGCCTATGAAAGAAACTAATTTTCAGGATGCCATAAGCAAGCAGGCTATGCGCTGCAAAATAATTTTAGAGGAGAGGAATATGCATCTACTTCTGAAATGCTGCTCTTTTGCAAGGAAAAGCTGAACTGATAGTACTGTTAAATTAGTGAGTGCCACTTGCCCACAAGGCTGGCAGAGGAGATCAAGCCATCTCCAGTCAGCATGAATAAGCTACCAGCAATTCTGGTGGAAAGCGTCACATGAAACACCCTGCACAGAAAGAGGAGTGATTTACCAGGCCACATTTCCTTGCAGGTTTAAACAAAACAAAGCAGGTCAAAACAAACTGTATGTCGTATTGCTCATTGCTTTAGCTAAACAATATCCTACAAAAAGTTCAATTTGTATATCAATGGAACAACTACAATGTCCAACATGGATCCGACGCAGGAAAGCAAGCAGAAGTCTGTAACCCGTCAGTCAGACCACGCACTTGGAAGCGGAGAGATGCAGGCTCCACTGCCTGCTCCAAAAATCACTTTATACATCTTTAATAGCTTATAAATAAACCAGCATATGAACAGGGATTGAAATTGAGGTCCTTTGCCTCGGAGGTCTGCCTGAAGCACTAGCAATTTCCCTCTCCGATTGGCTGCACACAGGCTCATGCCCTTATGCTGCCAGGGTGCGGGTTGTACCCAGCCCTCCAGAGCACGAAGGTAAGGCACTGATATCGCAGGCAAGGTGAGATTTTCACCCCGTATCACCTGCTTTTGCAAGTATTTGGGTTTCTCAGCCTCTGTGCAGATGGCCTGAGTGCCAAAATCGGACCTGCAGCTTCCACCTGGCAAGTTCAGCACGCCCAGACTCACCGCTGTTCTACTGACGGCAACTGGAGATCCAAGTGACCCCCAAAGGAAGAGGTGTTTGAGGAACACAAGGGTGGGACCACAGCGCTGTTCCAAAATGGCTTTGCTCCCCATCACAATTTTATTGTATCTCACTTGTCCAACTTTAAGGACAGGGCAATGAATTAAGTGCTTTTACTAACCCAATGCCAAGAATAAATTAATGATGTATATTAATAAATATACAGCATTCCTACTGAAGCTAAAGCCATTGTCTGATGCATAAAATAGTAAGCTAAAAATGACTAATTCTTAAATCAATATAAAATTCCCTCCCCAGTGCTACTGCATAAACTAACTTTTATGCTGTGTCTTAAATATTCAGGTGGATGGAAAACACTGACTGAGAAAGTTCTCCTCCTCTTCAGTCTCAGAGGTGAGCTTCAGATTTGCAAGTGGGTTTGAACCTCCCCAGAGAAAAACAGCAGAAGAATCACTGAACACACTGAAAGACCACTCAGAGCACCAAGTGTTACCTGGTAATACATGAGCGGTGGGTGCATGCTGGACAGGCACAGAGGTGTTACTTCCTTTAACTCACAACAAGCTTGATGCAGCACAGGAAAATGCCAGTACAAGTATCGGCTGCCTCCCCTCCAAATCACCTTGCCTGGTCCAGATCTGCTCATAGCACTCCTCTCTAGCCTCTATCCTCTTTAGTCACCAGGACAAGCTCACTAAAACCGGTATGATCCTTCTCCACTATTTCCAGTGCACTGGCTTAAATCCAGGAAGACAGGCTTGCGCATCAGTGCAGGCAGAGGACCAGTTGGGGCCATCAGATATCCAGGTGAAGTAGGAGCAAGGGAAGGGGGGGGCATTTTTGACCTTTAGACCCAGCACTGGAGCAACAATCTCTCACTGCAGTTTCTCACAATGAGGTCTGACCCACCGGCCATCCAGCTCTTGGGAAGCAAAGAGCTGTTTAACCAAAAGCAAAGCACTTCAGAGAAAAACTACCCTAAACCACAGAACAACTTACACTTCTGCTAGGTTTACCAAGTAGCTGCTTATCTTTGAGCTAAAGGGTCACATTTATGTACTCTTGTCCCTCTTTTCACCCAGGCCACAGCACTAAAAAAAAAAGTCATCCAGACACACCACACACCACTTGCCCTGGGATTCCTCTTGACCCATCTCTGACCATAAAGTTTTTGTTGGTTTGGGGTTTTTTTTTTGGTTGTGGGCGAGTATGTGGGTTTTTTTAACCTTTTCTGGTTACATCTGTGAACACAAGCACCATGCCATGCAGCAGAGCAGCATTTGTGAAGTGCATCACCTAAGACTGTGCACCCAGAGTGGTGGTAGGAGTGTCCAAGGGCACAAAAACTTCTGGGATGGGCCAATGCACATGTAGGGTGGAACCAGACCCCTGGACTCCCATCTGGAACCACTTCTAACCCATATTCCATATGAAAATGTGATTTAGCTAAAATCATATTAATCAGCCCACCCAAAAAACCACACATGTGGGAACACAACCAAGCAATCAGGGTTATAATGACCCAGTGTTTGAGCTGGACAGCTGTAGGCTGAGACCCTCACAGGCATAAGCACAAGATGTACAACAGTAAGAAAGCCATCTGTAAGTGTTCCTGCTCCCAAATCTTCTTTGCTTCCACCCAGCTGAAGTTCACCCTCGTGATTTTCTGACAAGCAGTGGCTCTGTCTGGCTGTTTTAGTTTTGGAGAAAATGCACACGACCCTCAGCCACTTCAATCTGGAAAGACCACTGAAATTAAATAGGTTTCCATCAGTGAAGACCTGGGTCCTGCAAGCGCTTTGTTAACAAAAGCAGGACTGATTTGTTCTGCATAAGTTATTACCCACAGCAACGTTTATGGAGCGCATACCTGAACATGGGTGTGCAACATCACCATTAAACAACTTCTTTTGGTTACACCAACCAGGAGGACTTGAGCAGTTCCAGCTCCACACAGACCCTTATTATGTGATAAAGGTTAATGTGACTGTACTGCATGTATTATTAACCTACCACAGCGAGCTGGGAGCTCACTTCAGTCTCCCCTTTACACAACATTGTTAAAAAGGAAACCTTGTAGATGCATTTTGGCTTGAAACAACAATATTTGCTGCCCACAAATATAAGCGTCCAGCAGCATACAGACATCACGGCTCTGTTGAGCTCTGCTGACTTCTACAGAGAGGTAGAGTCACAAAGAGTGCCCAAACCATCTAGAGGGTAAGTCCCAATTTCTTTTCACTGCTCTTCACTCAGCAAACAAAATTTTTGTTATCATTAAGAAAACATAATCCTTACTGCTCCTCCAAAACCCAATTAAGTCTGAACAGAACTAACACAAAGGAAGAGGATATTCTTTATAACTTAATACAAATACTGGAAACACAATGATTTGCTTTCTGGGTGTGCCTCATTCCCCATTGTCTGCAAATAAACCTTATTCAATTAAGTAAAACCAGAGGGCCAAATTTCAAAATACTGAAGTCAGGTGAGACAAGTGCTATCCCTAAAAGCATAATATTCTCGGTTATAAACATATATAGGATCTCACAGTTATAGGCTCCCTAGAAACACCCAGTGTTGCCACTGCTCCTTCTAGCCACGTCCCCAGCTGGTAACAGAACAGAGTCTTAAAATAGATATGGATGTAGGACACACTCTATTTCCCAAGGCAAACTATGGGCAAAACACCATAACCATTAAAAAAAAAAAGAAAAATACACACACAATAAGCTCACAGCAAAAAAACACGCTCAAGAAGACAGTGACAATTTGATGCAAATGCTGTCCAGCTTCTATACCACCCAACAAAGCAACACCAAGGCAAGGACACACTCACACATCTTCCCAACACACAGAGATAAGACTGTACCATGCAAACCCCAGAAAAGACATCTCTCTTGCTTCCCCCACATAAATCCTTAGCTCTGGGTTCTTTGCAAGCTCAGAGGCAGCTGAGCAAGGCACTCCCATTTGGGTGCTAATTAGATAAAGCTGAGCTAATTAGCAAAAGCTGGTGTTCAAGTCAAAGGGGAGCCTAGAGGGCTGCAGAAGAGGAAGCTTTGGCATGTGTGTGGATAGATGAGCACTGCTGCCCACTGAACGATTATATCCTTTTTGTGTATGTTTAGATCACTTACATTAGCCCAGTGGAGTAGCTATTGCTGCTGTAAGCTCAAAGGTGGAAGCTGGTAGGACATGGGATCGAGGAGTTCCCTGTGGCTTCTGCAGAGGCAGCTCACAGCCGCACAGACAGAGGCACAAGTGGATTTGCTGGCTCTCTCCACACAGCGTTAGAGATGCGGGCAGCTCTGCGAAGGCAAGCAGGAAGCCAAGCTCGAGATGCCACCGCTACAGCAGAGGGAGGACCAGGGAGCCGTGTCCAAGTGAAGGCACTTCTGCTTGCAGCAGTATGAACCCAAACCACAGCCTCTGCATTTGCTGCTTGTAAAACTGCATGGGAAAACATTGGAGCCGAAGTCTTCTGCCAGCCCACAATCTCCCGGCATTGAAATGAGGCACCTAAAGCTTCCAGGGTGTTTTTGTGTTCAAACACCAGCTTTTTCTGAGCTTCCTTCATCATGTTATTCTATGTAACAGGTACAAATGATGCATTTTCCAGGGTGGCATTAACATCTCACACACCTCGCTGTATGCAGAGAGCCATGGAGAAGATAGCCATGCTGCCCACAGCATGGACACAGCATAGTCATACCAAACAATATGTTTAAAAGTTGGATGTCTGGGAACATAATCAAGCATGGCATATTTCATTCCAGTGAAATAAATCATGTGTGTGATGCACCATGCCCTGTGAGGTGTATCTTATTTAAAAAAAAACCACCAAGAAATTGTATATGTAAGTTACTGAAATCCAGCAATGGGACTTTTTGCAGAAGCAGCTTCTGGGAGCCCCTGGCAGAAATCCCTAGCAAATCCCACAGGTTGGACAACAGTTGTACAAGTCCTTCTGCGTATATTATCTTGAGATCATTTTATTCAAGTATTATACTGCCAGTCTGCATTAATGCCAGAATGTTAATATCTAGGGAAACCAATCTGACTAAATACCATGCTGCTCTAACGAGCAATTTTTCTGTATTCACCAGCAGTAAGGCTCTGTTGTCGAATGTAGTTCTCCATAATTAGCACCCACTCATCACACTGTTGTGAGCTAGTGTCTGAAGGCAAAAATAAGAAGGGAAGCCTGTAAATTTGGAAGTGCTCCTTCAGCAATATCTGTATTAGGGATGAAGACGCTGTACAGCCCTTTTTAGCACAGAGAAAAGAGAGGGATGGACAAAGAAGTGAAGATACGTTCCAAAGGATAAGGAACATCTCAATATAGTATACACCTGGCTGAAAAAATGCAGCTGTGCTTTGAAAGATGTATCTGTAGATACCTGTAACATCAGGGCACATCCTCTATTTTCAGATCGCAGTTGGGTTTCCCCTCTGAGCCAAGGAATCCCAGTGAGTTTCCCTCTCCTTGTGATGAGGGTTTTGGTGGGAGACACCAGTAAATAAACGAGCTTCTATATTGCACGCTTCACCTGCAGATCTTGAAGCAGTCAAAGGTTTTACAAAGCTTGTTAGCAAACAGTGCCTTTAAAAAGCTCTGGCTGACCCAACAGGAGCAGGCTGTTTGTTACATGGCTCAGAGGCTGGTGTTAACAACCTGGATGATTTTGATCTCAGGTAGTGAATGAAGCAGATCTCTCATACTCCTCAGCTCTGAGCAGCTTTGGAGCCACACTGAAGGTTACGGAATGCTTTGCCGGAGACATACAGTGAGGGAAAGGCAGTTCGAGAAAGAGAAGTACCTGAATCCCTTTGGCTGGGTGGAAGAGGCTCTGCATAACCTGTTGGCACTAGCACTGGTGTTCTACTTGCTAACCACGCATTAGCTTCTCCTATGTCCCTCCTCATGGTCACTTAATATAGAAAATGAAAGCCAAAAAATGATGTCATGGATTTTTCCAATTTTTAAAAGAAATTTCTCTTGAGGCTTTTAGAAACAGCAGCTACAACAAAATAGAGCACATTTGCAGACCAGTAAGCAAATATTCAACAGTTGAGACATCTTTTCCCCCAAATCCCTGACTAATTAACTGCAAAAAAGTTCAGGCTGAGAAAAATTGTTATGTAACCAAATGTGGTAATCCTCAATATCATTTAAGAAAGGGAAAAAACAACCCCAAAAAAACCCTGATCTAAGCTTCTTTTTCAGTTTCCAAATTTTAGCTTTGAAGCTTCCATGTTCTGTAAATGCTAGGGGAAAATATTGAGTTTTGTAGGCAGTCATTTCAGGCATTAAGAAGCTGCTCCTCGTAGTAAGTGCAGAAGGCAGCACAGCTTTGCATAGCTTGGACCGACCCAGAGCCCTGACCTCACTACCAGTCACCCCCAGGTCCTTACCGTGGGGCCCAGAGTCTGCCCTCCAAACGCAGCACAAATGGGAGGGCTGATGCTCTAGTGCAGGGAAATGGGGCAAATTTCTTCTGCATGGGCCAGTTCAAAGAAAACTTAGGGTGGTGGATGGAGCCCTGACTTTGGCGTTTCAAATGCAGTGGCAAAAACTTTCATATTTTGAGACATGAAGATGTTGCTCTATACTAAGAATGAGTATGTCACTAAGGTACAATATTCAGTAAGTGCTCCGTGGAGTTGCGTAGGAAAGGGCCATTCTCAGCAGGTTAACTCACTCTTCTTTGGCTCAGCAAGTGACAACAGGACTTCGTGAACATGGTCAGTATATCTGCTGAAGTATGTGGCTGTCAGCAGCTCCATGCACAAGTGATGCATTGAAAGCATCAGCTCCCCATTTTTGGTAGCTTTGACACTTGTCCTGTTACAAACCTTCACTCAAAGCCATGCTATCCCAGCAGCACCCACATCTACAAACAAATAATCCAGTGATGAATCCAGACGTTAATCATCTGCCCAGCTCCAGGCACACATTTTGGTAATTTGTGAGCTTATGGAAACCACACATATCAGCTGACAGCTGATACAGCAGGACATGCTAAATCCGACGCCCATTTAGCCCCTGATCTTCAGCATGCATGAGACCAGTTGAGTCACTGCCTGCGCAGGGTGGAAAACAGTGGCTCTGAGTAGTGACAAGAAATATTTTGCAAATAAAACTCACTGCATTGCTGGTCAATCTAACTCCCCTTGACAAAAGCCCAGTACTGGCCATCACAGTCCTCCTGGTCTCCTCCTACAAGAACTTCTCTCCTGCAGGTCAAGGTTATAAAGTAGACAAAGGGGTGAAAGATCATAAAAAATCAAATGACCCTCTTGTTTCCCCCCTCCATGCAACTTTAAAAAAAGACAGCAAAATACTAAGCTCCAGTAGGTGATTTCCCTCCTGCAAGAAGTTACGGTGAGAGGAGATGGAGGGTCCAAGTCAGGCAGGAGACATTCTGGTGGCATGGCTGATCCCATGGCCAGCACTGAGACATGTCAGGGGCCAGGGCCAAGAGAAGCAGTGCAGGAGGGCTGAGATATGCTCCTCTGATACTGCTGGGATTGAAGAGTGCGCACAGCATAGTAGGGTACATCACAGGACATTTCCATTCATGTGGTAGGTTGTTAAAAAGCCTTTTTCCATGCAATGACTGGATCATGTATAACCCTAAAGCTCCACAGAGCTTTCACTGGAGGTTTGCATGTGGCTGCATGTAGCAAACAATGTAATAATAGAGATTATTTCTCTCTCTCTCCTCTTCTGCAGTTGTCTCGTGTGAAACCAATGTCCTTGAGTGCCACCACTGTGCAAACATCTTTTGGCCTGATCTTCTCCTTACTCACATCTCTCATTTAGCAGGTATTATGCTGGTACATTCATAACCGTATATTTATAACTTTGTTCAAGTATACATCAGACTACACACAATGCCACCACTCAGCTAGCTTTTTTTATAATGCTGTTGTTTTTGCTATTTTGCTACACCATCTACTGTTTTGTGATAACTCCAGACCTCCATGAAGACACACACTGGTGGAGCTAAGGAAGATTCAATTCCCACACACCTCTCCTACAAGGATTAGGAAAAACCTACTAATTGCTAAAAAACCCTCTCCTTTCCTTTACTACAGCAAAATAGGGGAAATAGAGGCTGCTTGCCAGCCTGCTTTTAACAGCGATCTGAACCTGATTAGAGTCCTGATTTGAGAAACCCTGTGAGAAAAAAAAGGCTTCTCCCCAGGAATGCAACAGAATTGCTCACTTACAATGATCACTCTCTGCCTTAACTGAGCTGGAGGAGCTGGTCCTTTATCCTGGTCTGCAGGAACTTTGCACCCTGAAGATGCAAATCCTCATTCTGAATGCCGATGATACAAACAAAAAGAGATATGAGGAAGCACTTGTGCCTGAGACTGTGTCTGTTTTCCCTACCAATATTAGCTGGTCCACTAGAAGCTGTTATCTCTCCTTACCAGTTCTGCCTCGCATATCCTCAGGCTGTCGACTGTTCTGACTCTGGTAAACAGCTCTGACAGCCAAGTTTGAGGTGTTAATAATGACATAAAGATTGGGCTGAAGGGGAAGGAAGAGTAAATGCATTTACTAATCCACGTACCCTTCTCCAGGTCTTACTGAACTTGCTGTTAAACTTCACAAGATGATATTCTGATCGTCGCATTCAGTGGAAACTCCACCAGTCTTCAGTGTGATCGGGATTCACTCATCACTTCTTTCCCAACAAGAGGAGTTAAGACTCCTTCCTTCATCCACATTGTTCCTTCCTTTGCTAAAAAAAAAGATAAGCTGAAAGTCTTCTATTTTTGTTTTCTTTCAGCTACTGAACAAATAAAATCTTTTTCTTATTCAGCGCCCAAAGGCCAGCAAATACCTGCATATACCATGTGCAATCAAAGAGCCCATGGCCAATAGAGGCTGAGTTAGCTGTATGGGAAAAGTGCTCACAGCATAGACCTGTCTGTGGGGACCTAATGGAATCAGAAGAATGAAAATAAAACTTGTTTTCTGGAAGACAAGTGTCTTTCACTCCCCGTCACTGTCCTCACCCCAGAATGCAATGTCTGTGATGAGGACCAAGGTTTATACAGAAAAGCAAAGAGCATCTAATGTATGCAGCAATGGGCAGAAAAATCTAAAAATAAACGCACCATCCTGAGAGAAAGGCATCTGGATCCTCTTAGGAGAGAGGCATGAGCAGTGTTTACTGCAAAGCTGTAGTGGCGCTTGCAAATGCAAATGTGTGTGTGAATCTGAAAAAGCAACAGACTGCAGGAGCAACATGAGTGCGTAGGATGCGACACAGCATTAGCTGTATCTGCTTGGGGTTTTTTTTAAGGATAGGGAAAGAAAGAAAAAGCGAGTTAGTAATGCCAAGGGAATTTAGCACACTAAACCTTGTCACTATAAGGATTGATTCTGGCTTGAGTGTTTAAAAGAAAGAAAGAAACCAATCACTCAACTAATTAATTTATCCTTCTACTTGAAGTCAATGGCTGTCATTCCCATCAAGTTCTTTGATCACTGTGTTGAGGGGCCAGTGAAACTCGCCTCTAATAATCCAGATTTAATAGAAAATTACAATGAGATACCCTTTAAAACGGTCAGCCTGGAAAGCTTTGCCAGTCTTCTAAGAATCAAGGGGGAAATTTCAAAACCACTTCAAAGGCTCTGTTGTGCTCACTAAAAGGAGAGGTGGAGCAGTAGCACCGGTTGTTGCTGATCCAGCTGAGGAGATACAACTTCTCCCCACTCATGCTTGGCCGCTGTGTATTGCAGGTGGGTTTATTGTCCCATGCAGTGCCAATGGGACATGAGAACTTCACCTGAGGGTGACGGAGCACTGGAACAGTCTACCCAGGGAGGTTATAGAGTCTCCTTCTCTGGAGATATTCAACACCCGCCTGGACAAAGTCCTGTGCAGCCTGCTGTAGGTGGACCCTGCTTTGGCAGGGGGTTGGACTAGATGACCCACAGAGGTCCCTTCCAACCCCGAACATTCTGTGATTCTGTGATTCTGTGATTCTGTCTCCACACAACACTGTTCTTAGGATAGGTAAGTGTAGGGTGCTCAAAATAGGTTCAGAACAGTTCTTGTCAAATGGACAAGCCTGACTTTCAAGCCATAGCTTCCAAAGAGAAACACTCTTAAAAATGTAGTCTGTCGCTCTGGTGCACATCTGGTGCAATGGCACCTTAAGTCTATAAAAACACATTCACTTGCACAGAAGCACACAATCCATTAACATATTTAACGTAGTGCAAGTACTGTTATTACTAGTTATTTAAATTTCAGTAAACCTTAGGAGTCCCAGTAGTGACTTATACTCCTATAAACTGAAAGCTGAGCAAAGAAGATAGCCTTGCTCCAGACAGCTACAGTCTGAAAAGACAGAGGCAGAAAGTGAAGGAGAAATGGGGAACACAAAGAAGCCATGTCAGTGTAACTGGGACCATTTACTATTTCAGTTATTTCAGTTACGTGAACCTCAGTGGAAGGCTCTCTCTTACTACACGTCCATAGAGTATCAATTTCAACAGTGCCCTGACCTCGATTGATGTTACAAGCTAAAAATGATAATAATAAGACAGACATTTTCTGAGTGTTCTCACCTGAGATCCATGGTTTTCTGAGGGCTGGATGTAAGAAACAAACGCTGCCTTGTTGAAAACGTGTTGGCAAGAAATTTGCTTAGGAGGAAACTGTATCAGCAGTGCCAGACAAAAAGGCTGGATTGCTTTTAACCAGACACTGAACAGCCACGTCTTTCACAGATGTCCTCCCACTGTTTTCAATAGGACCTGCAAAAGGCTTGAACTTTTGAAAAGCTGGGAATTTCATTTCAGTTCCTAAATGGCATATGTAAGTTTTTAATCTGGATCCCCTTCACTATCATATCGTTAGCTCTGAATAAATTCTCCAGAAACCTGGGCCTTTTTATTGTCCCTCCGTTCTGCTTTCTATAAATTAGTTCATTATTTGCATGCTGTCACTGAACACTTAATAGTCTCTTTCCTGTGGAGCTATGGCAAATTGTTAGTTCAGAATATATACACTACTCATTAGCAGCTGTGAAACTAAACAATTAACTCGCATGATGTCGTCTCCTTCCGCTGATGATGAGAATAACCAACAGTGGATTATGAATAACAAATATCCCTATTATCAAGGAATAGCCCTGTACAAATGAAGAGAAGCATCGCTTTCATATTGGTACACTGGCATCTGGAGGATCCACCTAGCACTTGATCAGAACGTAAGCAAACACTTGTGAGTGCTGCTTTATCCCACTAACTGCTTTATTTTTAAACAAAGAAGGTGTCAAAAAAGATTAAAAGAAGCCCTGTAAAATCATTTCCAGCTTTGAGCCACAGAGCAGAAGAGGACTTGATAAAGAAAAGTCCCCATGTGTTTTCACTCTCGTGCACAGCACAGAAGAGAGGGATGGGGTCAGGCAGCCTGCACAAAATGCAGGACTGCAAACTCTGATGCTGTGCCCGGTTTTGGGAGAGGTACGTGGCTTTGGACACCCTACTTAATTTCTCCCTCTGTTATTCAGTGGTCCCTGATACTTCCACACCCACTATGGGAAGAGACAGCATGTGTGAATTATGATCCATATGAAACTGGTGAAGAACCATATGAAAGAAGGGGGAGTTGGTTATTTCAAATATACCAAACGCTAAGAAGAAATGAAAAGGCTTCTTCTGTTTCCCATCCCTTTCAAATATGAATGTGCACAGAAACACACACTTATGTCCAAGGTAATTACTCGCAGCTTGAGTTTGACCTTGCCATAGCACCATAAGACGAAATCTTTAAGCATGAGTTCTGCAGGATGTCAGATTTAATCATGTAATATTTTCTTTTGATTTAAATCCATGAAGGAGCATTTCCTTCCCCCAGTAACCCTCCATCCATAAAGTGCAACTGATCTTTAGCTTTGCTTTCTTTTTTCTTCTCTCTTCAAGCTGCTGTTGTGAGCGGAGAAGGCCACGTGTTCATCTGCCCGCACCTCCATCTCGACTCTGCTGCATCACAAGTGCCCATGGCCATGCATGGCAATTCCCAATGTATCTTCAGCCATCCTGGATACCTTAACTCACCAGGAAGGTGACCGAGTTTGAGTTGTGTAACCTCCTGAGCCAAGGAGCAATGCACTAATGCATAAGGGTGTCTCTGTAGGAGACCTGCCACAGCATGTTGCTTATTGCCTTTTCATAATAGATGGCTTCAAATCTGCTCACTTAGTTCTTAAGACAGAACATTTTTTTACTTTGATATTTTACTTTATCATAACGTCAGCAGCCATTAAGACTACAGATTTTAGCATGTCGTTGTCCATCTGTAACATAGCACAGGGCATCTGATCTTCAGCGGATTATTCCCTGATAGTTCAGTCCCAGCCCACAAACCCAGGGTAAACCGTGTCCCTGTGGATACTGCCTTTGCATCTTGCTGCTCTGTGGCCCCTGGCTCACATCAGATCACAGAATCACAGAATGGCGGGGGTTGGAAGGGACCTCTGGGGACCATCTAGTCCAGCCCCCCTGCCAAAGCAGGGTCACGTAAAGCAGGTTTCACAGGACCTCAGACAGGCAGGTTTTGAATACCTCCAGAGAAGGAGACTCCACAATCCCTATGGACAGCCTGTTCCAGTGCTCCATCACCCTGAGAGTGAAGTTCTTCCTCGTCTTCAGATGGAACTTCTTATATTTCAGTTTGTGCCCACTGTCCCTTGTCCTGTCGCTGGGCACCACTGGACCAGATGTGACAGTAAAGAAGCAGTGACAGGAGTGCCCCAAGTAGGACCCCTAAAAGTGGGCTGGGAAGCTGCAGAGTGCTGATGGCATGTGTGACTCACACAGCTCATGTCAGCAGAACCACATGCTAAAGATGCATCAAAAGTGTCAGGCATCAAATGGCTATTTTTAATTTTTACCTTGAGCTTTAAGAGAAGTTACAGATGTTTATGGCTTACAGGATTTGCCTGTGTTCCTTTGACCCGGCTAGAGAGACAGGCCACTACTGCACTTCATGCCGAGGGCAGAATTTGGATGCCACTTTGCCGGAACATGAACCGAAGAGACAGTACTGATTCCAATATATGCGTGCACAATGCATCTAGCAAAGGAGACAGCTGCTCTGGGCAGGGCAGTCAGGTGTGTTCTGATGACAAAAGAAAGGAAAATTCCACTCAGGTATCCTATTAAAACTCCCTTCACAGGTTTAATCTGGTCACATATCCTACTTCAGACTTACATACAGTCTCAGGGCCACCCCTCCCAAAAAAAAAGGATGCTGGTCTGACTTAATGGGGATGTAAATCCCAACCCACCCCTTGAAAATTGTGCTGGGGTACATCCATACAAAAAACTAATGTGTGAAACAGCCCTTACCTACTTATGCGTGAGCAGTGTAGTGGTCTTTTGCACAAGGGAAGATGCACCCTGGGCAGTTTCCATACCAGGTCACTACATTTTGGTCTGTTTAAGAGGTCTCCTACAGTTTGAATGAACTATGTTATTCATCTCGTGTGCAGTCAGCACCATAGCCACGTTGTATTGTTCCTCGGGCACCTAACACTGCACTCCATGGGCAGTGGCCTAGAGAAATGATCTCTTTTTGGTTTTTCTACTTGCTTTAGTTTTTAAGCCTCTGGCAACGGAAGCTTTGGATATCCAGTGCAGCGACAGCAGGTGTTTATCTCAGTATGCACTGTAGACACATCTGATATTTCTAGATATCCAGGGGCAATGACAGAGCTGTTGCTACAACCTGCTTGGATGCCAAGGCCATACAAGTGTATCAAATCCTCTAATTCCCTTTGGACAAAATTTCCAGGTAGCTCAATATATAGATGAGCTCCGCCCTCTGTGCGAGCCCTGCTCCGGCAGCCTCCATCCCCAGGGATCTTACCCTAATTCTGCCCTAATTACTGAAAGCTGAATGGTGTCTGGGGTCAGGCAGAAAGCATGGCCGGAGGGATCCAGCTGGATTGCTCTGCCCTACATGGCAAAGGGCTCCTGGGAATAAGTAACGCTGGTTTCTATTCCTGGCCCTAGAAAGCAGTATAGCCTCTTGGGTGATGAACAGCACAACCCGCAGCAAGGATGGACAGATGTCGCCTGCTCACTTCACTGGCCAGCTCACATGTGATTTTATTCATTGGTTTTTAAACAAGGTACTGTTTTGGAAGGACAACTTAAGCCAGGATTTTCTCATTCTTTCTCGGGCATCAATCTTACACTCAAAATAATGAGTTCATCTTTAAAAGAGCTACAGTAGGAGGCTTTAAAATGACTCAATACTGTATTCTGAAAAGAACTCGTGGATCGCTTGTGCCTCAGAGCTATTTATACGCTACCTGCCAGGGAAATTCACAGATGAACGAACTAGCAAGGAACATACTATTCAAGAGAGAGTTTCTTAGGATCTGGAGTCAAAAAAACCCACATAATTACATAAGGGTTCTGGTTCAGAGGGCTCTGCTCACTGGAGAGAAACTCTCCAACATCATTTCTCCACGTTCTGCTGATGAGGGGCTATTCCCTCTGCCACAGAAAGTCACTACCAAGCAGATTTGGAATCCAATACATTCTAACAAATTGTTGTTGCAGCAACATTATCCTCACTATAGCTGTCAGGTGAAACCAGGTTGCAAGAAATGGGAAGACGCATATGCACATAACCGGTTTGTGGCCTGTAGCTGCTCTTTTCCATGGGTGAATAGTAATAAACAAAAGTGAAAATCCAGCACGCTTCCTTGCACTCCTCTCAAGACTGCACCATTAAAGGCATCATTTTGAGAGGCATGGTCTCTGTGTTCCACTTTACTCACCACCAAATAACCTCAAGAGTTTCTCCATGAGTGAAAGCTGGATTTAAACACGCTTCGTGCAGCCTGCAAGATGCCAGAGTGGCACAGAGGGAAATCTTGGGAGAGCTGGAGAGGGAAAACCAAGATACCCATCTCCAAGATTAAGATGCAGACAGGTGTCTTGTGTTAGGCTCAGGTACTTCCACTGGTTTTAACAGCACCAGAATTA
>Ga0065711_1030985_pt1 | contig 30880 bp, 15 predicted proteins | sample Hoacrofraction12_FD_59098 | JGI IMG/M metagenome (GOLD analysis project Ga0065711, IMG submission 59098) | Hoatzin crop microbial communities from Cojedes, Venezuela - Epithelial fraction 12 v2 (version 2) | ecosystem: Host-associated > Birds > Digestive system > Esophagus > Crop | place... | reverse complement strand
TTTTTTTTTTTTTTTTTTTTTTTGAGGCTCATACCATGAGCTTTTGTTTAGTATTTCATCTCTCTGCCTGGAACAGGGAGCCTGTGGTGGTGGAGCCTCATGTTGCTGTGGCGGTAGGAGGATTGGTTTCTGGGTTGCAAAGCAGCACCAGCTGGATCCTCCCAGGCATTTGAAATACATTTGGAGTTGATGTCTTGATGTAAGAAGACAAGACAACATCATGGCACAGTGTAGTTTCGTTCTGTTGAGATTGGAGGGATGGAAGAGGGTGCAGTAAACTATAAATATGGTCACAGACAGTAGCAGAGAAATGAGCATCACTTACTTCATACGTTAAATGAAGACGAGGTCTTAAAATTGATAGGTGGTCACGTACTTAAAAGTATTAACACAGCACATAGGCACAAGAGGTGAACTTTTGAAATAATAGAGTTCTTCCATTCTGGTTTTCATGTTTGTTTGTTCTTGTTACTTCTGAATCACTGTATTGTGACATTAGTGCCCTTTTAAAATGAATTGAAACATAGCTCACAAAGCTCCAAGGGGGCTGTTCTTCCTTGCAGTAGTCTGCTGTCTGTATTTACTCTGCAGGTAAAGCTGCTGCTACTGACCGGGGCCAGACACTGTAGCTACCTCAGGCAGTGCTTGTCTCCATCCCGCATGAGTTCCCTGTAGCCATCGGGTTGTTTGGATGCAGTGTGCAAACTTGGGTTACGGTTAATTTATTGCAGCACACAATGCTGCCAGAGATTGCGCACAGGGCAGCTCTCCATCCACAGCTATCATGAGTGCCGTCCACATACAGCCACAGCTTGGAGTTGAATTTTGAGCATTTTGGGATGAAATCCACTACCCTTAGTAAAGGCATGAAACCTAGGCTCCTAAACCTGTTCTGAAACACCTAGAGAAGTTTGATGGCCAAGTATGTCTGATATTCAGAGAGGGGAATTTTCTTGACTTGCCAACCCAGCTTTTTCCAGAGAAGCATGACTGTAACAGGTAATCAGTCACTCAAAGAACTGCTTTGAATTCTGCAGCTTGAAGGGCAGCAGTACTGAGCACAATCACGTCATTGGGGAAGTATTTTGAGACTACTTTAGAATAGTTACGGAGTGAGTGGCACAGCTGCACTGGTATTTTGTGTTTGGAGATGAGCGGTCGAGAGCTCTAGGATCATGCAACATCAAACCCTGCTTCCGAATTTCCTGTACGAAACAACTTGTTTAGTGTGGATTTTGGGGTGCCATGCTCCTCCAGCTGTTGCCTTCCCTTCACATGCCTTAAATTCCAGCACCTCATCCTCAATAGTGACAAAGATACAGTGATTCTTTATCATTAAATTTGCCTCTTTGTTTCCAGGAGCTCCCAACACAGCAGAATTAAGAATTTGTCGTGTGAACAAGAACTGTGGAAGTGTAAAAGGAGGAGACGAAATATTTCTACTGTGTGACAAAGTTCAGAAAGGTAATCATGACTAGGTTGGCTTTTTTTTCCCCCATCTTTGTTCCAAATGGCTGGCACTACCACTTTCTAGCTGGGGAATTTCAGCCCTTCACCATGCTCCCATGTAAGTGGTGGGAGCTGAGCAGAAGAGCTTTCAGGTTCAAGGGCTCTCAGCACCTCTGAAAGAGACTCGGTACCTTTAAAGTCAAGCCATTTAGTTTGCACTTAAATTCTGAGTCAAGCTCCTTTCTTTGTTCCCCTTCCCCCTTTTTTCTGTTGCAAATTTTCAGTTTTCAGTTTAACAAGCATCTTCTGTTTCTAATGGACTAGATGATATAGAAGTCAGATTTGTCTTGGACAACTGGGAGGCCAAAGGTTCCTTCTCACAAGCTGACGTTCACCGTCAAGTTGCAATTGTGTTCAGAACGCCACCGTTCCTCAAAGACATCACCGAGCCCGTCACGGTGAAGATGCAGCTACGAAGACCTTCAGACCAGGAAGTCAGTGAACCTATGGATTTCAGATACCTGCCAGATGAAAAGGGTATAGTTCCAATTAGTTAAGTTTCTTAAAAGCTGTCATCAGTGCAGAACTCACGTAGATGATAAACGGTAGCTTAATTAGTAAAAATTCTACAACTCTACCTCTGCAAAGTAGATTTTTGGTTTTTAAAAGTAACAATAGTCAGTTTGCTCCCTCTTTCAATGAAAATATCAAGAATCACTGTTAATAACATGGCCTTGATTAGTGCTGTCACATCTGAAATATTTTTCTTTAAATATATTTTACTACAATTAGGGGCCAGTAGTCTAAGTTTGAGAAAGTTCCCTTCCTAAGTATATCAAAGAGAAACTTAACACTTCTTCCTTCTACTCCTTTCTGTATAGATCCATATGGCAACAAAGCAAAAAGGCAAAGATCAACGTTGGCTTGGCAAAAGCTCATGCAGGACTGTGGTAAGGAAAATATTTGTCTTTTTCTTGTTTGAGTGAAGTTACATTTAGATGGAGTTATTTTACATAAAAGAAAACATTCAGTGTAGATTCATGCTTTCTTCCATTGCAGGATCAAATGCGACAGAGAGGCCCAAAGTAGCTCCATTCCCTGCTGTTGCCCCTGAAGGGAAGCTGATTAAGAAAGGTTGGTTTTCGCATGCATGTTCCAATCTGACAGCGGTTTGAAACAAATAGTGCCCGATAGCTGTAGGGAAGGGCGTTTTTCAGGGGGGCACCGAAGTTCCCAAGGCAGCAGTAGTGCCCATCCTCCTCTTACTCCTCCAGATTCTTCTCAAAGCCTAAGCCACGCTGCAACTTCTCTTTGCACAGGAGAGGGCTATGCCTCCTTCATCTTCAAGTGTTGTTAGCTTTCAGCGTTAATTTAGATAACTACTGATTTTCCTATGTGTTCAGATACTCAGCCCTTCAGACATACACTGGTTCCTTGCCTTCCCTTTGCTTGAAATTTTAATAATCTCTTGAGGGTTTCTTCTGTAAGATATTGGTAGTTTTGACTGTACAAACTTAAACCATCCGTTATTTACCTAAATGTAGCTATTGCCTTCAACATTTGCCATAGAGGGGTGAGGTTGGATAGCTGTCTGACTCCTGTCCAGAAATCTAGGGTCCACCCTGGAGAGCAGTTAAGTACGGAAGTGCAAATGCACATATAATCTTACTAAGATAGCACTGCTTTTGCTTTGCTTTTTACCTTTTGTGATTTCTTAAAAAAAATACAAAAAATGGCATTAAAATGTCTTTCCTTTCCATAGAACCAAGCATGTGTTCATCCGCACTGATGATGCCGGGGCTAGGAACCCTGGCCAATACTAGTCCGATCTACCCTGGCTGCAACCGGATTGCCCATCCACCTGCACAGCTGGGGCTAGGGAAGCAGGACACGCTCCCCTCGTGCTGGCCGGCGCTGTACAGCACCCAGTCTTCAGCCAGCAGCCTGCTCAGTGTGCACCCACAGAACAGCTTTGCGGCAGATGGGTCTCAGCCTGCTGCTCAGGGCAGCGGCGCTCTTCCAGCTTTCCACAACAACCCTCTGAACTGGCCTGAGGAGAAGGATTCAGGCTTCTACCGGAATTTCAGCAGCACAAATGGGATGGCAGCAGTGGCGGTGTCAACTGCAGACATGCAGAGCCTTTCTAGTAACAGCATTGAGCAACAAGCTCATCCTGCCAGCGTCTCCACAGCTACCATCGTGAACATGGAGACCGATGACATGAACTGCACTAGTATAAACTTCGACAAGTATAATCCAGTGTTAAATGCAAGCAATCACAGGCAGCAGCTCCATCAGGTGCCTCCGACTTGCCCATCTGTAGGAGCCCCGGGCAGCATGCCTTTTAATTCGCAGTGTAACTTAGCTGATACAGCAGTTTACAGTTTTATAGACCAAGAAGTTTTAAGTGACTCAAGACTATCCACCAACCCAATCCCAAACCATCAGAATAGCATTGCAGACAACCAGTATTATGACACCGACGGTGTCCACACTGATGAGCTCTATCAGTCTTTCCAATTTGATAACATATTACAAAGCTATAACCATTGAGCCAGCAGGGTCAGGCTGGAAGCAGGGACAGAGCTTTAAAATGGCTAGCTGTGTGAAGAAGAGTACCTTACCCTTCTGGAGCCTGTGCTTTCTCTTTCAGAATGTTACTCTGCGAGTTTCATGATAAAACTTCCAAGTTCTTTATTACAGCCCAAGGACCGGTGCCCATGAAGGAGAGGTGGGAGTAGGGTTTGTGGTTCTGTACCTTAAAAGTACCTTGTACACATATTTTTACACTGTTAGAAAAGGGAACTGTTAACACTTAAATCCTCCTTACCTTTGGGGACTGTGGCATCTTCAGAAGGGTTAAAACTTCAAATACTTCACAGGGTTAAAATTGTTTGAAAAATAACAAATTTTGCTACGGAAATTAAATTTAAATTTTGATAGGACAGAAATTAGGAAAAAACCCTGCATGTGGGCACTCTAGTTCAGACTTGCCAAATGATCTTAAAAGTTTTACTCAACTTACTTGAAAGCTTTAGGTTTTTCTTACCCTCTCTCATATAAAATATTCTTCTCCTAAAACAAGATCATGCATTGATTTTTCACATTTTCACCACGCTCCATTTGCTTTGAAGGCAAATTTACTCTAAAATTTTTTTAATGACTATGTCATTGTTAGATATATTTTAAAAGACCGGAAGGTTTGAGTTTTTGAATAGTCCAGCTCTGTTGTAAATTAACCACTGCACAAAAGAACAAACAAAGTAAGGACTTCTCTGCACTTCATCCAAAGTGCACTATTTTAAATAACAAACCCCTGTTGCTTTAGGAGTGGAGCACGCTGTTATTTCTCTGGAAGTGTTTGTGTGTGCGTGGATGTGTGTGTAGCTGTGATGTGTGTGTCGGTTTGAACTGCAGAACTGTGTTGAGCCGAAGCACCTACCTGTTCTTTCCTCAAGTATCCCGGCAGTTTCCTGCTATGCAAGTGACTGCTTAAAAGAAGACTCGGATCCTGCCTCCCCCTCACCCGCACCCAAGGAAGCTGTGGGGCAGACCCAGAGGCAGTCTTAGTGCAGCCTCCTCTAGATGCACTCTATTAACAACCTCGGGCCATTTCAGTCAGTACTAATTAAAAACACACTTCTAGACTCTTGTATCAGAAACCAGAACTTCCTCCCTCCCACTTGATTTCCAGTCTTCATTCTTAGCCTGAGTTGCGAGATGTTCAGTGAAAACTTGCGTGGATATAACTGGCTACGTAAGACACTCTGCATTATAGACCTTTGCTATTTTATTACTAACATTTTTTAAGAAGCAACACAGCAAGAAATGTATGAGATTTCTTAAGTTACACAGCTGTTTTGTATGTCAGATAAGGCTTAAGAATCTAACTGTTACTGTTTGGCAACATAAAACTGCACCATGGAAAGAAGCAATTAAAAAAGCACACTCAGATATACAAAAAACAAAAACTGCAACCCCAAATCAAAAAAGCCATTTGAGAAGCATAATTGTACCCAACTTGAGATGTGTAGTTGTACCCAAGGCAGAAAGGAACTCCAAAACCTATCTGTAGTTTATAGGAAAGCAATGACTCCTTAACTGCAGTAATTCATTGCATTCAAAGCAATAACGTGCTGCTGCTGTAGTGCATTACACCCATTACACAGGTTTGACAGAGTATGCTCTTTAGACAATGTGCAGAGTGTATGAAGTTTGGAAAACTGCTTCCCCTGACTCCAGGTACACAATACAGTGAATTGACTCTCCGTGTTTTGAAGCAGTTTCTCCTCACTTCTGTGTAATACCTTTTTCCAGAGCTCCTCTGCAAGTCTTAAGTAATAGAAAGACCAAAGAAATACAAAGAAAGCTTGAAATGTGTTGTTTATTTGGTTCTTTTTTTGAAGTTCTCAATTTTAAGTATATTAAATGTAAACATTTTACTTCATAGAAAGCTCTTTATAGAACAGGTTTTTTTTACAGTATAATTAAATATTGTCAAAGTTCTGTTTTCCTTTGTAAATGAGTTGGTTTGGTAATTAAAAACCTGGTTATACTAAGTACTCGGCTTCTGCAGCCTTCTCAGATTCACGACATCTCTCACCACAGGAAAGCCGGAGAAATGGGAGAAGGTAGGTTATGGGTTGCTTATCTTGGGGCTTTTTAGAGTATTTTCTGCTTGCAATTACTGTTGGCCACTACAAAACAAGTAATGTGCGCAGGAAGCATTCATCTGCACTTAGCAATTTTTTGTGGCAGAGCACTTGACTTTTTTGTCCAAGGGGCAGAGAAGACAGATGCTTTCATGCTCAGCTAGAGCTGTGCTACTAGAGCTTTCTCCAGGTTCAGCTAACCTCATGCAAAAAAAATGTAGGGGATGCATTATTGGTGATGAGTTGTTGGGAGAAACACAACGGCTTTAAGTCCTTCCGGTGTAAAGAAGGATGGTGCCAAGGAACACTGGACCTCATTTTTGAGTAGTTTTCACATAATATGCTAGAAAACACCTACCTCTTTCACATGTCTCATGAATAAGATTAAATCTTATTCTCACAAGATGTCCTATGTGAGTACTCATAAGCAGGTCTTTTAAAACCAAGATGAAGGCCAAAGTACAACATTAATCTTATTGCTGCAATATCCACTAGAGATTATGATAGTTCAAAGTGTTTACCTTGTATTAGAAACTGCAGACTTTAAGCAAAGTTCAAAAAAAAACAGATTACATCTCTTTTTCACATGATCACTGAACAATTCTAAAGAGCTGTAGAGATAACTTGCACCAGCTTTTTTTTCACCTCATTGGGATACTTCACATTTATCGTAAAAATAAGCAATTTGGGATTTTTTTGATGGACCTCTCTACATTGTATGGAGAAATTAGACTCAGCATATTTATCTGCACTTTGATTCTTAACACGGTTGCCTCTGTCACCATGATAATGTACAGCAAAGTGCAGAAAGCGCTGCAGATGAGAGCTCTGCGAGTGTCCATGCGCTATGTCAGGAGCAGGAGCCCTCTCTGCTTCTGCCTCGTCAGCTTCGTAACCCCCCTTGGAACAGCCCTGCTCATGTCTGCTGTTGTCCATAGCACAGTCTTGTTTACCCCCCCTCCCCCTGTAGTTTATGGAATTTATAAATCGTATTTTAGCTCACTTTGGGTTTCAAGAAATCACATAGATATGAGACTGAAATTCTCTTTTGTTTTCTGAATTCAGTTTCTTAAGTTTTCCATCATTCATGACGCTTCCTTTCTGGGTACTGATTATTATCTGAGACAACTACTCCTGCAATGTGTTGCTCATGACAGCTTTTCAGATTAAAAACAAAATATTGCTGTCTGAATCATGTTCCTATTATTTTTGTGTTAGAAAAATGGGCTTCTGAACTACTGCCATACTTCTATTACAGTGGACTAGGAAAACAAATCACGAGAGACAAGTTTTGACAGCCCATCACATGCAAAGTGTATAATATTTAGACTAATTTTTCAAGATCAGCTTTTAGGACCTCCTTGAAAATGTATTTCTTAATGTCTTTTCGAGCCTTCAGCTAAAGTTATCATGCAGCTGTTCTATCACGAGGTCCTGGCACCACCAAATTGATGCTAAGACATCTCAGTAATCCTCCCTGTCTCCAGACAGTGGTTTGTCTAGGCCAATATTACCCTCTTTATTTCTGAAATATTAATTAACAAAGAGTCCTTAAATTGCAAACCTTAATTTCTTGTTGATAACTTCCTTCTGTACTTCACGCAAGCAGAAGCATCTTCCTAATGGATTTCCATGACAGGCATAGAAGTAGCTTTTCCTAAAGATGTAGGTGGTGGGACCTGGCTAACAAACATAATCCTGCAGCCCAGGCCCTGCTTTGTTTGAAACATTTAAAATAACACAAATAAATAAAACTCCCTCAGGTCTTCTCTATTCCAGACAAGTTCCTAGACAATGTTCAACTCTTCCAGGCATCCATCCAAGGTTGGATACTAGAAAACTATATTGTGCTATAAACCAAAGCTTTTTATCTCTGACTTGTTCTCTCAATACCAACATTTTTCAGTACATCTCGTATTTGCCTGTGCTTTGGGGTTTCTTCATGTTCCTTTTTTTCTCTAGATTTCCATCGTGCACCACTGCCAGGAGTTTCCAGTCTTTTTATATATGGTGACTCAGCTGGGGAAATCCTATGCCTGAAGAGGACTGTAACCAGGCCAGAGAGCTGTTGAGGCCTCAAGTACCTCAATGGTTGTTTCTAGGAAGAAACACTGATGTTTTTAAGTGAGAAAAACTTGGTTTTAAGTGCAAAGTTTTCCTCTGAAAGCTGTTTTTCCCTTTGAAAAGTACTTTGGAGACAAATTTGCCCATCTCTAAAACTGTCACTGACCAAGAAGCAGAGAGCAGAGTGCTGCCTTGTTGCAGGCACTATTGTAGGGGTTTCAGAGTCTGCTGACTTTTGGGAAATACTCCTGCGTGAATAGTGCTCAGAAGAAGTTAGGACTGGGTTTCAGGTAACTCAGTGCTACCTGCATCCAGACAAGAAGTTTTAATTAAAAATAACCCTCCCTCAAGCCGTATTTTCTTAAACATTTTAAACTACAGCAGAAAGCATATTTGATGTACTTGCTCAGTACACCATTTGCATGTTACACCATTTACCTTTTTCTTAACTGTTTTCTAAAAAGACTTCTTATTGATACACTAGCTTACCAAATTTTATGCACAGAAGACATTAAAATAGGACTAGAGGTTGAATGAACACTACCTGTTCCAGACTGTTTAAAGTTGATTGAAAGCACAGTAGCCTTTGGCAGATCAACATGATCCAAACGTTCAACAGAAATACTTTGCAACCAAGCTGTAATACTACACAGTGTTCAGTAACCAGCTGTTGACAGAGTTGCTGCTTCTTCCTTGTCTTAACTTGAAAAGTTAATTATCCAGGGTTGGAGGCCAGTCAACATCAACAGACTAGAAAAACAGGGAGGAGAAAAAAAAAAGGCACAATCAGCAGACGATATTTTACATATCTAAAGAGACTTGCTCTGAGAACTCTATGCTTGTCAGCTACAGGCTAATAGTGGAAAGAAACAGTAAATAAAGGGCACTATAATAAGAGACATGGAACAAGACAAGCAGGAGCCAGTGGCATGAAACAGCCGTGTCATTCTAGTGCCTCCATGTATGTGTGGTGCCAGCTCGCTGGGAGCTCAGCTTTTTTCATAAAGCAGAATCACAACTCCTTGTGCTACTACTACTACTTCCCAGCATCATTCAATGTTGGCCTATATTTGTAGAGTGTCCAGAACTGTTAATTAAAAACACGAACCATCTCCATTTTCTACCCATCCTGCAGATGGGCCGTTATGACGTGAAAACAACCAACCTGTTGACTGAACAGAAATATTCAGGTATTGGGCAGTGCAGGTAAGGGTCAAGTAGAAAACCATCACCTGTCCCCCAATTTGCCTCCTGAGTAAGGAAAACTAGGCTAAAAGAAGCAGCTGTCAAGCATTATGTGCAAGAATTATCTAGGCAACAGCATTAACAGTCATCCTGAGTGTTAGTCAAAACGGACAAAACATGCCTGATGCTTTATTAGAAGCAAATGTCATAATTACTACAACTTGGATTATGCCCTTCTTCCCTGGCCTCCCTGAGGCCACATCTCCAATTCCCTTGGGGCATAAACTTGCTGCTCACCCTCGTCCAAAAGCAGAATGCTCAACATTACCCTAATATCACCATTTGCAATCACACCACAGCACATTAAAACACCTTGGCTTCAAGACTGCCTACGTTAATCACACCTACTCCCTGTCTAATCTACAACTTCATCGAAGGATTAGGCTCTTAGGCTGAGCTAAAATGCATTATAAGCAAGATGACTAATTATTTTGAAGTCCCTAGACATGTTTCATAGTTATGTCAAATAACTGTAGCGACGCCTATGCATAAGAGAGTGATGATCATCTGCCCAAGCCCCAGGTCACGTATTCCTGTTTTCAGAAGTAACTGAAGTGCCCTCTGCAAACTCTCTTTCTGTATTACCCTTCAAAAGATACACAAAAAACTGTAAAATGTAACGCACGGGCAGCTTTCCAGAAATAGATGAGAACAAGCATGCTGATCACTGGCTACTTGAAATGAAAATCCACGTTTTATATAAACCTTGCCAAACCACTAGGTTAAATATTAAATCCACATCTCTACATACATTCTTTTAACCAAAACAAATTTTTTCACCTGACTCCAACAAGTGAACAGATATAATTTCTCGCTGTGTTTGAACCACAACTGAAGAAGTCAGTTCTCTCCTATTTTTCATCCGACCCAGTTTTCAAAAGAAATGATGCAGTATACAGAGCATTGCTAAGCTCTGTCCCACTGGGTGCTAGTCCCAAGTGTCATCAATTCATGGTATGTCTTCCCATTTCTCCCCAATATAAATTCAGCAAAGGAAGCCTGTCACATGTGGCAGCATGGTACAAACCACTATTTTTGCATTAACATCAATTGTTCTATTAACTGTGGTTAAGGAATGTTCGTTGGGTTAGAGCAATTCCACTCACACCATCTCACAAATGCAACTGTGTTACTAATTTCGAGGAAAGATAAATAGCAAACAACTTACTTCTACATCCAACTCCACAATGTCGGTGGTTCTGTTCAGTAGGGAGCCAATATTGGGTTTTGTTCTTCCAAAGTCTCCATGCACAAATTCTTTAATGTAGCTAGAAATACCAGCTAAGGAAAGGTGTATTTTACCACAAAGAAATCAAAAGAAAAAAACAAGAGTATGGTGAAAAACACTCAAAGCAAAACTAGTGTCTTTTCCTATTCCTAAGCCAATTTGCAGTCAACATCCTGTTAAGCCCATACCCATCTTTAAAAGACATTCTAATTCTTGGCTTCTGACTCTAATGCAAAAAACTGCACTATCAACTTGTATTTTCTGTTTTATTCCAAAGCGAGAGGTGACTTTATGACATGACTGTTAACTTGTAAGTATCAGCAATCTACAGTATGCATTGCAGTGCATTAAATATTGCGGAAAAGCTTATTTTCTACGGTGAAAAGTTTTCAGTTAAATTAGAAAAGGCTTAAGCATATCTTTAACCATTTTTTATAGTTATCGTACTTTAAAACTATCACACTGGTCATCACAGAAATACATACACACAGGTAGCATTTTTGAATGAAAGCCTGAATGTGGAATTCTGACATTAAAGCAAACATTATGCAGCAACCTATGACTGCTGAAGAGCAGGGATTTAGAAACACCACAGTGATAAAAGCAGGAAACTTCCCATTACCCGAAGTACTCTAATCAGCAAGCTGTTTTGTATGTGTTGTGTAACGGCATCTTAGGATACGTTCCTGCTTGAGTCTTCAGATGCAGGCGAAAATGATGCTCGTCTATGTACTCAGATTGCATGGTGTGAATGATCCGACATCTTACAGCTAGAGGCCTTCTGTGAAGAACCCGCAGAGGTGTTTTCTGGTCAAGTTTTAATTCCTGTTACAAAAGGTAACAAAATAAACGAGGAAGAAAATGTGCATCATACTGCACAGATTGTAAGAGTCACACATATTATTAACCAGTCACATCTTTTTCATGTAGTGTTATGTTAGTTGAATGATCTTCTTGGGGCAAGACTAATTTTTTCCATGTTTATCAAAGGAAAAAAGGACAGCCATCTCAAAGGCTCAGTGAGAAGGCCTCATATGAACACAAACTAATGGAATCACAAATACAGAGGAATAACCCTGAAATCTCCATAGTCCTTTGCTGGCATGACTCCAGGATTTAGAAGCTCACCGAGAGCCTCACCGCAATTAAATAAATAAAAAAACCCCAACAACCTCACCCAAAAATGCTTTGTCTAAACTACAGCCAACCCCCTAGAAATAAAAGTGAGGAAAAAAACCCTGAAATGAGATTAGATCTTGTAACAGTCTTTTTAGAAGTTCATTCCCACCCTCTTTCCCAAATGAGATGCAACAGTTTGGAAAGCAACTTATCAGGAAGTGAGTGGGCATGCTAAAAAAAAAGCTTCACAACAGTTGTCTCCCTCAACTGTAATGGCTCAAGCCCTCGCTTTGAGAATGATTTCATGGCCAAGAACCATAGGAAATGGTGCAACACAACAAAAACTTAACATGCTTCTCCATCAGCAGTATTTCTCTGACCACCATTTGGAAAAAGTTCTCGTTAACACAGCGTACTTGTTACACTGAGCACTTTATAAGGCCTCTTTGCATTGTCTTCCATAGACATTTCAAACTCCTAATTGCTGCAGCTGTGGAAGAAGGCTTTCGAGCTCACAGAACAAAAGACCTTCTCTTCCCCAAAACACTATCTAAGCTAAAGAAAGGGGTGCAGGTGCCAGATTTCCTCCTCTCCCATGCACTACTTCTTATTATCTGGTCTACTGTAAGGTCGACATTATACAACAATTTGTTGTCTTGGCTAATAGCCAGCTGGCTATATTGCTAGCATGACAATGGTGAAGTAAGGAAGGATGAGAAGGGGGAAGTAAGGTACGAAAGTCCCCATAGCAAAAGAAACCCTGATGTAGAAAAACACCAAACACGGCAAAAGAGGTATGTCCGTGGCTGCATGTATATAAACTCTCCCCTTACACACCAGGACAGGTACTATATAAATTAGCAAAAAGAGCTACAGATACCTTGATATCATCTAGAAATGCAACATCTTCTTTCTGTATTGCTTTGTTTGTCCATATTAAGGCACTGTAGGTCTTGGTCTTTTCTTCTTCACCTTCCTTCATACGACCAATTGCCTCTCTAAACAAAAGAAATTAAATTACTCACATAACATAAGCATAATTATATAACGCTGCGAGCAAGAATGCTTGCAAAATTCCCAAAGCATCGCTTTGAAATCCCTTGCCAGAAGTGATAAATACTGACCTGGTGACAAGCTGTAAATCTCGAACCTGTATTTTGTCTGAAGAGTTATTAATTGTCTGTGACATTTAAAAAAGAATCAGTTAGCAAAACTGCTCAGTTAGAGAAGAAACACATGCTTTATGAGTTCTACAAGGTGCAAATGATTTACCTGCTGAAGTCCCTTCATTTCCTCAGCAGTAAAATGTATTCTACGAGGATTCACAAGCTCAATTGCAAAGGGCCTTCCTGGCAACATGCACAGTCATAAAACATAAAAACATGTTGTTCTAAATTAACGTTTGAATTTATGCAGTAAAGTTGGAAGGTGTGAAGATTGTCTGCTGTTATGCAAACGGGGATAGGACTTGCGGGTTTAGGAATGTAGCATCAGACGGAAGGAAAGAAATAAGGGACGTTTTTGGGCCACTAAACTCCAGTATCAGCAATAAGTGCAAATTATGACTTCCTAGAAGACATCTTGTACAAGTTGTACAAGTCTGTGCTAATTAAAAAATAAAATGAGAAAAGAAGTTAATTAGCTAATTTTCTGTCACCTACAGCAATGCCCAGGTGCAAGATGATGTTAAATCCCGCTCCCTCAGCTAAACATCTGTTGCAATAGCTGCGCTTTCTGTGCTCGGGGCCAGGGATGATCCTCAGTATAAGCAATGCCAAGAACTACGCTACAAATCAGACAGCAACTGGAACACATCACTGTTAATTTTTACTTTTTCTTTCCGCTCCTCCTTTGGCTATGGTAGCTTCAGCATGCTGGAAAGCAACTGACCTTTATAAAGGACCCAAGTTCAAAAAGACAATAAGGCTTCCCCACCCACCAGTGACAGTAACGCAAAGTAGAAGGACCCAACAGAAACCATGATAGGAATCAGTCTGACATAAATGGCTTAAAAATAGGAAGTGAATAAAGTACTCCTAACAAGCTATGCAGCTCCATGCATCTGTGCAGCCCAAGGACACTGAAAAAAAGCCCCTCTTTCAGTTGGTTTTATGAAAATGTTCGGTCTTTGGGAATAAATATATAAAAAATGTTTCCAAGAAAATTTCAAAGCATGCCTAGTCACGCACTTATGCACTTAGCATTCAGCGAGATCTATTAGGGTAGCTTTGGTTAACCATTTTGTTTGTTTCTGTGTTTGATAAGGGATGTTCCAAGCCTTACCATTGCCTAGTGTTCTCACATCCACATCTTCTCTTCCAGAGGAAGAAAAATTAAAGCCTAGAACAAGGGAGATGAGATTTTATTTTACATTTTTAATACTCTCTACAGCTTTTAAAAGGTGAAATATTTTCTTTCTAAACTTGTTTACAAATACGCTTTGAAGAGCTATCTTTATAAAATGAAACCTGTACTGTATTTAAACAAATCTGGGATAGTTGTTGTTTATTGCATCAGGTTCACAAATTTCTTGAACAGCACTCCTAGTTCCTTGGCCTGAATGAGATCGCTATAACCCTGAAAATGTCCAAAAAAAGCCCAGTACCATCCTAAAGGAATTCCACTTACTAACTAATTTTGTTAATTTCTCACCTAGCTAATTCAAGTCTACGAATAAAATCAAACCAAGCTGTCTTCCTTCAAAACACAACTTTTTATGCTAAATACATCCAATGGTTTCTAAAGATTTCAGAGAAATTTCTGCTAGTCACACACACTTGGACAAAAGAGGAAGAAAATTCAAGTCCAAGCTGAGAATAAACCTCTATTTGTTTTTTTTTTATCTTTCATGCTACAAAAATGTACTGCTGGGGAACACACAGAGCACATAAAGATTTCCTCCTCGGGTTTTATTCTCTCATTTCTCTGGTCATATTATGGCAACTACATAACCATCTTCCATGGTCATGAAGGCGTATTTTAGTTATAGTGTCAATTTTCTTAGTTGGGAATGTTCCAGACCCTTAATCATCTTCACAACCCTTTGCTGTACTCATGCTGGTATGTCCACGTCTTTCTTATACTGGGGAGCTCAGAACTGGACTCGCTACTCCAGACGTGTTTCCCCAGTGTTGAGTAAAGGGGAATGAGCACCTCCTTTGACCTGCTGACAATGGTCTTCTGTTCATTTATATCTCTTCTCAACATTACTGCACACACAGTGCTGGTAGTCACCTGTGTCAATTCTGCAAGCTGAAATCAGGTGTTAGATAGTACCTGGCCTAAAGACACAGTTTGAGGATTTTCCAGCGAAAGTAGCTGTTTTTTCCAAACTAATATTTAATGTGATTTTTCCTTGGGCCTTCTATGTCTTTAATTCCAAGTCTAGTAGATGACAAATAATGGGCAAGGCTCATTTCATCTGGATAATCCCTGGACAAGCATTTAGCTTGTGGAACCCTATACACTGAAGAAAATTAATTAATCAAGGTAAGAAGCACGAAGAGGTCAAAGGCTAGGCTGATATTATGGAATGCAGATGGCAAAAATCTTGTCATTACAAGACATTTTGTGAATTACCAACCATAAAGAAGTATGACTAGGCACAAAATACTACCACATTAAACCATAATATTTACATCATGAGATCAACTGAGGAGATATTTTAGAAGGATAAAAGACACTGCATCAAACAAAGCAGTCATCTAATTACTCACAGATCATAGCTAAAAAAAGTTTACAAGCTTTGACTTAGAAGGATAAGCGAGGGATAAAGAAACATAGGGTTTTTTCCATTACAGTCTGTATTAAGTGAGTAGCTACTAAGAAAAAATATTCTAGTAATGATGAAAAATAAGTATGTTAAAAGAACTCCTAGATACTTACTATCTGCTTTGAATTCTGCCATTAGATGCTCCGAAATCAGTTCTTCCACTGAAGATTCCAGCTTCCGCTCCCCATCAATAATCCAGGGAGTCTGAGGTAAATTCCTTGAATATTTGTTGTATCTTCCTGTAAAAAACAACTATGTTACCTGTAACAATTCTAAAGCAATGGATAAAAGCTCCTGTACTGCACAGCACAACACATATAATTTTCACTGGAGCCTTGTGAAAATAAATTTACAGGCTTAAACTTGTTTTATGGCAAGAGCATTATCACAACAGTATGAAATGCATGCTGCTGCACCTATGAGTTTCAGCATCCCAGATGGTCAGCTTAAAGGTAGACTTGGAGAGCCAGTTGCTGCAGTTGTACCTTCAGGTATAACCATAGAAATAAAACTGTATATAGCCTGACACAACTGGGAATGAAAACCCAAAGGTTCAAGTCCCTAGTCTGAGTCAACTTAATTCCGAATATAATTTTTTTTTTTTTTTAAATCAGACCATGGTCTTTAATCAGACTTCCATACACCAAACTAGTGTTATACATATGCCTGTCCACCAATGTATGTATGTCTCAGGTGAAGAAGTTCCCACACACCCTGTATCAAGTAGTTCAGGTTTCAGTCCAAGTTCTGCCATTGTCTGAACATTTAACATAAGAAACCTAAATTAAAATACTTCGGCTCATTACAAGGAAAACCATGTGAGTAAAATGTCTTTACAATCAAGTACAAATTTCAAGAACCTTAAAAAGTTGCCCTGTAAAGAGACTGCCATCCTCTGACTGATTCCAGCCAAAGTCTTGTGTTATGTCACACTAGCATGCTGTCTCCCGTGACACCAGGATTGCTATGACCAAAGAACAAGCCTGACACGGATGACCAAGATGAGCTTTCTTATTTCCAGGTTTTATAAGAAGTGAAAATATGCACAAAACAAGGAACTCATTCATGAAGAACAATGAGTAACCTCCCTGCACAAACAAGTTTCAGTCTGAAACCTTGCATATAGAAAATAAAAAAGGAGTTCAAAGTAACTACGCGTATTATACTGTGCCTCTGCCATCTGAATTTCTTTGGTTTTCAGTATCATATTTTCCTATTTATAACAATGTTTCTTTCTTGCACTTTCATCTGCAGAAAAACCCACACAAAGAAATGGGGAAACTGAGTAATACTGTTTCACTGGGGCAAATAATGAAAGTAATATGACTAACTCATCAGAAGTCAGCTTCACACTGCAAAATTATCTTTCCATAAAATGGAAAAAGGAAAACAATATTTTGTTTTCTCTCAACTCCCCATTCTAATAATTTTGGCTTTTGCTCTGGACAGGAGTGGGTTAAAAAATCAGAAGGTGTTTCTCAGTTTGACAGCTTCTCCTGAACCCTTAAAAAAAAAAGCTGGGGGGAAGTGATCACTAAACACCAAAGATAAGATCAAGAGGGCAATACCAACTCTGCAACTGTGCTTACAAATTAAGATCCCGTCTCATTTAATAATAACAAAATAACTGCACTGTACTTAATAAATTCTATTCTGGATTTAATTGTTCAAAAATTAAAGACAACATCCTGCCTGGGTTCTTTTTTGTTTTTTTGGTTGGAGCAAGCTATAAACTATAAATCACAAAACCAGTATTAAATCACATGCAAAATGCTAACCCTATGTCTCACTCTCCATACAGATGAATTCTGATAAAACCATCCAACAAAGCAACCTAAAATGAAACAGTGTGTTTGAAAAGGCTAAAAGACACTGGATGTCTTGGATTCACGTACACCTAACTGTCTAATCAGTAATTAAAAATAAGAAACAGGTATGTCTAGAACATCAACTAGCCTGCCATGAAAACATCCACTTCCGCATTTTTTGTTTTCATTTTACATTTTCCTTTATTCAGGATTTGTACCATTCTTTTAAACATAGTATGCTGGATTTAAATTGCAGGTGTGTGGTTTTTTAAACAATCTGTCTGCATATATTTAAATAAGTGATTGTTTATATATAGGACTGGGGAAAGGGTACATACTCTTGCAGGCAGGTGATAAAAAAGTTGAATTATATCAAATCAGGGACACCAAGTGTTGTCGCATTACCTGTCTCACCCAATTACCTCAGACGCTATCTTGTTTGGAGGGGGCAACTGGAAAGAGCTAAGCCTTCCAAAATTTAACCTTTATTAATCCCATTAAGATTGGCAGTTTTGGATGGAATAACATGCAGATAAATCCAGATGGTGAAAACCTCTGAATCCAGATCAAAATCCAAGCAAGTGAAGAGCACTGCCAGGAGCTTATTTAGTGGGAAAGTGCCTTTCCCAAACCATATGAAGGGACATATTACAACTGCAAGATTTGCAGAGATAAACTTTTTCCGAAGGAGAGAGCAAGCTTTGATGACAGGTCAAAATTTTTCATTTCATAAACTGCTTCTGGATAAGCCCCCTTGATGAGCAGGGGCACAAAGTTGTTTTAAATCTTTACATCACCTTGTGCTGTCTCTAGAAGAGAGAACTCTTCTATCTCTCAAAGCAAAAGAAAAACAATGGCAACGAAAAGCAGGATCTTCCTAAATATCCAGAAGGGACGTGTGCGCACACTGGGAGCAGCAGAAATGACATGCTCCCCCCTCCTGCAGCTTCTACTGTGGGAGCCAACCCTGTCTTGGCCCTGATACAGCTGTCTGCAGCTCCCACTCCTCTTCAACCACATTCCACCACACACTATCTCCAAAGTTTAAATTCACCATGTAGTAGGCAAATAGTTGATTATAGCAAGTTGATCTGTCATTTCTAACTTTTGACAAAATCATGTCTTCAGCAAAGGCAAGTATAATTTCTTCCCCTTTCAAACAAGTCCACTCTTGGAAAGAGCTAGATTTGTTGTTTCTTTACTCCTCATACTTAATTACAGGAATCAACAAACAGCAAGAATCTTCTGGGTCTCATGGCAGTATTACAAAGTTATGTTTAAAACAACACAGCAGCAAATAAATGGATCACTTTACCAGCCACAAAAACTGCACCATTATTGCACTGAATTTCCAGAGCAACACAGAGGTTCTTTGGTGAACTTGGGGGACATCGAAAATGCCTGTTTAAAAAAAAGATTAAAAAATACTAGTAATACCAGAACACAATGGAGCATCACCATAGCAATAATGGCATGACAGATGACAACTTCAGTTACACAGCTGCAGTATAAACTCAGTATTCACATTAAAAACTGGAACACCAAGAAATGGATAAACATTAAGCAAATCAAACACCACACTGCAAATACTTTAGTCAATCTGTCATTAAACCTTATCGAAGTATAACACTCCAAAGCATGCTAACAAGATGTACTATACTATAGCTACAGCAATGATGAAACTAAATACTGTGTGAAAACTAGCTTCAGGATCTATTACTAATTCTTTGCTGGGAATCAAAGAAAAGAGCTGTGAAGACTTAGTGCAATTAAGCACAGTGAACTACAGAGAAAGCATCTGTTAATGTCTTCCCACTGCTTGTGATTTTTACTATGTTACAGCACTTGAAGAAAACTTGAGTTTTCTTAAAACTCAATTCCTAACATTTTGGAAATATGGGAAAAAGTCTTTCTTCATAAAAAGAAGTTTGCCTTACAAACTCTAAGGTTCAAAATACAGAAGGAAGTTCCATAATTTCTAAATCTCTTCTGTGGTTTTGGGGATGTACATAAAGATTTTTGAATGTTAATGATTGGCAATACTACAACAAACTGTTTTCACTTCCCACCCTTCCAAATCCTATGCCAGCCCAGAGATCTGAAGTGATGTACTGCCGAAAGCACAGAGCAGAACTACAGCTCTCTGACCTCCAATTTCTCCTCTGTGGTGCTCCTGAGATAATAAACCAATGAAGCACTTTTACTAACGGGAAGAAGACCATCATTTGTGTCATGTCCAGTTTTCCATCCTCTGTTGCTTAACTCAAGGATTTTAAGATTACTCCTTAATTAAAAGATCTAGAATGACACTTCATTATCAGAAGAACAGAAAACACAACACATTTTAACCAGTAAACTAGCAGAATATAAACAATTAAAAGTTATAGACAACTTACCATTACTTACCCATCTAATATTTTCCTCCCCATCCTAATTCTATACAAAAGCATAATACAAAGAACTAGTTTCAGTATATACTTACCTGAGAAAATCCTCTTCTTTTATCTTCTCTAGTGCTTTTATAACTGCCATTCTAGTGAAAATAGACTGCACAATGAAATAAAAAAATGAGTCAAGAAGTAAGGGAAGCTAAGAAAGGGTATGCCTAAATAAGAAAAAAATCCCTAAAACATATACACCATATGCTTCTCACAATACAGTTTTTTCACTTGTGTTTTCTATTTTCTTATACTTAAAAGCAGCTCTATATCAGCAAGAACTCACCATGATCTTAACCCTAACTTTAATAAGGCAACAAAGAACAACAGGTAATTTTGTGAAAATATATTCAAGCAACTTCACTCACAACAGGAAAGCAATACAACTAGTACAGCTGACAGATCAGAATGTAACAGTTATTTAGCTGTAAAATTAAGATTTGACCAAGTAGCTTAAGTTTGCCCTTTTGTTTCCAGAAGACACATACAAACAGTAGTGTATGTTTCCTCACTCTGCTTTTACACAGAAAAAAATAACAATTGCCACTGACTTTCAGCAGGTCTAAGGTTACTGCCACACTTCCAAAGGAACCTACTTCAGGTCCTTAGAATATTTAAATGCTAAGCCTGCGCTTTGGTTAGGTGAAAGAAAGGCTAAGCATATCTCTGGAAACTATCTCATTTCAGATAATATACAAAAGTGTGCAAAAGCAAGGACAAAAAAAGCAATGCTTGGGAGCTCAGGTCCAAATTTGCAAAACAGATTAAATACAGAATCCTAAATCCACTAATAGAAACCTAAACCACCTTCCCCATTTTCAAAAGTTAAGTATACCTAAGCCCCAGCTTTTATCTCAGTGACAGCAGGCAGCTAGTTCTTCTGAAAAGACAACTGTTGAGTAGATCTCCGTTCAAAAGGTCATTCACACTCAGAAGTAAGGGCTCTGAATGGTAGGGCTTGGTAGTTCCCGAACTGTGGAAGGCAAGCAACTTCAGACTCCCAAGCTGCATCAATATACCAGGGTGAACTGGTAGTAAAAGTAGTAAAAATAGTATAATAGTGGCAGGAGCCGCAACTACCATCCTCCATGCACAGCCAGGTGCTGTTGTTGATAACTGAAGTGAGGCTGAGGCAGAAGACACAGAATTTAGGTTTCTAGTACAGGAGGAACAAATGCTGTAACAGGTGAGGTGGAATCCTGCTTTAGGAAGGCTGGGGACAGTAGACGGTCTCTAAACGAACCTCCTAATCAAAGGACAGTCAGCTATGAGATCAAACCACATTGCCCAGGGTTTTATCCAGTCAGGTCTTGAAATCCTCCAAGGACGGAGCCTGCACACCCTCTCTGCACAGCCTGCTCTGCTGTCCTCATGGTAAAACGTTTTCTCTTGTATCTGCTCTAAACTTCTCATTTCAGCTTACGTCCACTGTGTCTCATCTTTCCACCATGCACTGTGATGAACAGCCTGGCCTCATGTTCTCAATAACCTCTCTGTTGGTACTAGGGTGAGATTCAGTTGGGTCTTCCACAAAGACTTCTTCAGGCTGAAAAAGTCTAGGTTCCTCAGTCTCTCCTCCTAGGGCATGTGCTCCAGCCCCGTGACTGTCTTGATGGCCACCTGCTGAATTTCCAATTTAATGATGACTTTTTTGCAAACTGGATTAGGGATTGGAAAAAAACTGAAAAATACTGGGTCACTGTTTGGGACAATTCAAGTCTTTGCTCTAAAACAGAGTTCCTGGATGCCTTCAGGAAAGCTGCTCTTTCTAAGCACAAACTAGAGACAATAGCACTTCCCCTTCTCTCAGAACAGATGAGCTGGAAAACCCTTAAACTAGCAGCAGGTTTAAATAAGTATCTACAGCAGATGACAAAGAACCCAGTTTTCATACTACTTCTCTGATTAACACAGCCCTTGAAGCTAGCTTCAAGCACAGCTTCTTTGTAAGTATGAACCTCTGACGGCTCTTCAGAGTCAGTATTTTTGCTTTAGATTCCCCTACATCTTGTTGCCTGTGTGGTTTTAACAGTCAGGCCCTGCTGCTTTAACTCCTTATGGGGGATTTCCCTCCTTTTAAAGGAAAGCAATGCAGCAAGCAGTGAGTTATAACAATATAATCCTAAAAAAAGACTTGCATTTATTGGTCAGGTGGAGTACAGTAGGCAGAATTCCTGGGTCAGACTGCCTCTGCCAAATGTCAGTAGACTCTTCACCAGAAAGAATAAAAGGGCTTGCATAGGCTTCTGACAGTTACTTGTTCTCCCTCTGATCACACCCGCTGTCCTACTTCTATCAGTTTCTCTCCAACAGTTTTTTTATTCTTACATGTCCTCTTTTCCATCAATGATTGTGTGTGTGCTCAGGGTCTGCAACAAGTGGCAAGGTCCATTTTGTTTCCTCCCCTCCTCCAGAGGTAGACAGGATAAAACCATCCTGCATGTATTGTGTCTTTCATACAGATCAGAGGACACGAAAACTGCAGTGTGATCATTCTCTTTCAGCTGCGGAGTCTCATCATCACAATGCGACTTACCTGAACTGTTTCACCCACAGAGAGCTTGAGGATTATCTTTTATGCTACTTTTAATGCATGACAATCAAATTCCTAGATCTTAAGGGAGGTGTTTACAGAGAACGTTCCTAAAATTACGGCCTTTAGACACTTTCGGAAATGAATGACCTAAAGAAAAGTACCAAGCGCTTAGTTTTCCTAAGCAGAGAAATATTAGCTGAATAAAGGAGACAACTTTATTTTCAGACAACTGAAAACTGGAGAGATTTTTTATGAAGGAAAACCAGACATTCAACACTGACTGAATACCCAGGTTAAGTTCTTCATTATACCTACTGCTGTGAAAATCTGAATGTCAGAAAAGAAATACAACAATGATGAGATCCTACCTGTTTGTTCTTCGCTGGTTTGAAACAGTCTGGACAGGCTGTGGCTCTAAATACAGAAATGAAAATTAGCTGCTACTCTTATAGAAAAAGAAATAAACAGACAGACTTCTAAGCACAGCAGTACATGGCCTTTGTACCAACATGTCCAGTATCTCACTTCCACAGCATAGCACAGAGCAGATTTTAATATTAACTTTATCCTAAACCACAAACGGCGGAAGGTGTGTGTTGCTTGATCTAGAGAGAAATCATGGACAAATCTGTGCAATCGTCTTTTGCTCTGACCAACACAAATGTGTCTCAGCTTTGAGATGGGATGGAAAAGCACACAAGAAGTTCTAATCCTTCTCAATAAAGGTCATGATTCATGTTTAAGTTCTGTGAAAGATTTGCTGACATCTTGAAATCTATACTTGCTGTTCTTAGACAATGCATACTACAAACTAGAGATTCAAATTGCTGCTTCTGGATAGGAAAATTCAATTTACTACAAAAAAAGTAACGCCAGATATTCGATACCATTTCTGCTTTGCCTCTTCAAAAGGAAACTACTGGTTGTTTCATGAAAATGAAAGCCAAGTCAGTGAAACACTTTTTCTGAGTACTGTAGAGGAAGTTGCTGTTCCTATTAGTGGATTTCTATGTATGCAGTTAGAGATGATCTCTAGCCTACAACGCATTTCTTGCTGGTGCTTTTCAATGCCTCTATAACTACTTAAGACTAAAAGGAAGCAGGTCTGACCTATTGCTGTTTCTATACAAGCAAAGCATCACAAATTCCCTCTTCCAGAATTCAAGTATCACCTTACCTTTAAACATAAATCTCCAAATATAAAGTAACAAGAGCCAATTCAATCTTCCTTGTCAAACCGAGGGTCATTTTAGCACACCTACCTACACATAACTGTGTAAGAACAGCTTGAGAGATGAGAAACTGCAGACGCCATATTGGAAATCCCATCCAAAAGCATATCTGGAGGACTTGTCCAGGTTGAGAAAAGGTCCTGCTTTGCTTCCACAAAAACCATGACTGTCATTACTAAAGTTGTGACAATTGCCAAATTTAGCATATTTACATTAAAACCAAACCTCAGAATATACCCAGAGCCAGCCATTCAGAAATGCAGAATGGCTTGACACCTGAGAAACTACTATGTAATTAGATTAGTTAATATGCTGTTACTTCAGAAAAACATCTAAAAGCTTAATTGCTGTTTAAGTATGGTAAAAGAGAAGGCAAATAAAGGGAGATTGTCAAGTCACATGGAATAAACCTGAGTAGTTGGAATGTGAGGTGGCACCTCCTTATACCTTTCACCTCTACAACTATTCCTCTTGCAGTGCTAACATTGGGACCATAACATGCTTGGCATCAACATTTTTGAAAGGTCAGAAAATCAGTGGAAGGATGAGCTGAAAATAAGAGCTGCCAGGTTTCAGAGCAAGGAAGAGCACTACAGAAAACAAGAACTGATCAAGTAAAATTAAGTAAGTAAGAGCAAAAGGGTACAGGATCCAGGAACTTTTCAGTTTTTACAGGATTGCAGGTACCATTATTTAGAATTGTAGTTTACCTTACTACTTTCTCCCTTTTCTGCCCAGTCATGAAGAAGCTGGACAGGAAAGAAGTTCAGCAAATGCTGGTAATGAATTCTTCCTAATACCAGGTACGTCACAAAGCACACATTCCCTCACCCCACACCCCAAGGCATATGAAGGATGCAGTTGTTGAAAACCAAGAAGTTGGCAGATTGGGCATTCAATCAAAGATCACAACTTGCCAGAAGGGAAAGAATCAGGGAAATAGATAAAGGCTACAAAGGAAATCTCTAGACTCAAGAGATGAAGTCACTATGCAACAGGATATTCCGAAATTCTATGCCAAGCCTCTTTCCATGCTAAGATTTAACTTGCACTAGGAGCACAAGTGATGAAACTGAGTGAAACTTCAGTTTTCCAGGAAGCACCAGCAAACAGGAAGAGTGAACCTAATTATCCAGAACATACTACTGCTAGATTTTGAGAAATCAGATTAAATGGTAGCTACATTCACAGAAATATTTTGCTTATTTGTGCATAGCAGACACCCTACTGGGCCAGGCCAAAAACGATGCGTAGTGGCCAGGGAACTTCTGGTGGTTTTAATCAACCAGCTAAGTTGATTAACTCACTTCAAAGCCTTCCCTCCCATCCATGTCTCCTGTAAGAGCAGGAAAACCTAGGCATGACCTCAAAAGACTCCCCCAGCTGCAGCTACGTAGTTTGAATTTATTTTTTAATAAATACATTGAAATAAATTATTGAAGAGAGTAATGGCTTTGAAAAGGGCTGAAATGGAACAACTTATCTGAATGTTTACCTTTCAGTTCAAATCAAAATTCTCTATGATTTTGTTTCTTGGTTTTAAAGAACAGAAATAACATGACAGAGATGGCCTAACTTTAAGCTTTGCAACTCTGTGTGAATATGAGGAAGTTTAGATGCAGGCCTCATTCTAGTTTATAAACACTGCATATTCTCATCTGTAGCAAATCCAAACCAACAAAGTTGCACAGTATTTAGATAAGGATCTTTTGTTATTTATATAAAAACTTACAGGAAATGGCACTCCTCATCTGTTTCAGGGTGAGCAAAGACCACGCTGACTTCAAACAAACTCTAAATAAAAAAAATAGAAAGAAAAAAGAAAGGTTATACTTTGTTAAACAAACAGGGATGATATTCTCAAGCATCCTTATTGTAATATTAGGGAAACAGTAAAGAGGTAGACAAAAAGAAAGTAACCCACTTATACAAATTATATAAAGACATTAAAATGTGTGCCATAATAGCATTTGCATTTCTGAAGTAACCAAAGATGATCTGAAAGTACTTCAAAAACATGAGTGACCTACACATCATAGATACCAGCCCCATTTTGCACAGGAGGAACTGAGTCAGAGACAGTATATGCTCAAAGCCTATTACGGTCATTAAACTTAACAAACCTTCTGGGAGAGCAGTGCATAGCATGGAATAAAGATAAAAGCCCTGTAGCAGTCACCACCATAAAATTTTGTCAGGGGCTTTGTTTGCAATGACTGGATGGCCTTGAGGCAAAAAAAGGCACCACGTCCTAGTGGATTGACAGCTAGACCAGTAACTCCAGTGTAATCTCAATTCTACCCCCAATTCCCTCTTTGGCCTTGGGCAAACAACACTCATTACTTCTGTTATTCAGATACCAGAATACCTCAAGAGGGCTATTGAAAAGATTGGCTAATATTCAAGTGCCTTGTAGATAAAGAGCACTAGACAAGTAACTTTTATGGTACAATCATGTCTGCAGTGGCTTCAGTTTTTGCTAAATTGGTATGTAAGAAGTTTGCTTCCTCTTGGATCATCTTCAGGGTAACTGAGCATTTCTTTCTTCATTAAGACAAAAAGGATGTTTTCAATTAGCACCCCTGGGAAAAGACAATCTGTAATTATTACGGAAACTGACAAACCAATGTACAGACTAAGTGAGTCTAGTCCTGGGGTCAGTCCTATGGCTGATGACAAGTGAAAACTGCAGACTTCCTTGTCCTCAGCAGGAATTTTAGCCATGTTTGCAGCAATTTTACATTCAAGATGATGGTGTTTCTGAATTTGATTGGCAACATCTGAATGTCATCTTCAACCAATGCATGTCAGAAACATTTTAAAGATGTTAGTCAGAATCTGAAAGTTGAAAAAACATTCCTATTGCTGACTAACAGGTATTGCAGGTTCCAACATGTCTATTTCTAGCATTCATTAAAGTGAACAAGGACCAGTTTTTCCTCTTCCCATATGTTTCAGAAATATATTTTATGCACAGAATTTAACATGCTAACAACCTGAACAATTTATCTCACACAGCAGTAACACTGTTGGCAGTAATAGGAGAGCAAAGGAGAGCAAAGAAGGAATGTGTGAGCATTTTCCTTAGCCTGTGGAAAACAGAGATCCTGGAAAACGCGAAAACTCAGAAAGTCTCATTGATAGAAGGAGCATAGCAACCCAAGAGGAAGAGATTTAGCAAAAGTCTACAATGGTTTCAGAAGATGCAATAATCTATGTGTACAAAAATGAAGATTGGACCCCTTAGTATTGAGAGATCTCTGGTTAAAAGAACTTCCCCACTGCCTCCTTCTACAGTGAATATAACAGCAGTGCAACTTGTTTATCTGTTAATAAGGGGAAAAAAGTATTGTTTTTTCCACTCATACATGTAAGTGTATAAATATATATACTAACACTAACACATATTAAAAAGAAAACAGAAAAAAAAAGCATTTTCTTATTTATACTACACCTTTCCATCAGCAGGAACACCCAAATCTTCCGACAGTTGGGGATGAATAATCCACTTGTAAGCTTCTTTCAGCTGAACGATGCCATCCTTTGCCAAGGAAAGGCCCAGTTTTCTGAATCACATACACAAAGAAATAATAACTTGCACAGGAGTCTGTCAAAGATAGATACATGACATACAATATTTCAAGACAAACTTAAGTAACTAGTCCCAGGTAAACAAGCAATGCACAAATAAAATAAATGACAAAAGAACTAAGCATACAGACCATGCCATGAAAGAATGAAAGGCTATTCCAAGTTACTCCTGTAACTGCACTGAATCTTTGTCCTGAATTAACAAAGTGTTGGGAAAACATTAAGGCCAGACCAGGGTACGCTGCTTCCCAACAAACACATAAGGGTTTGGCAGGGAGTAGTTAAAAGTTGTAGCTGCTTGAGCTACAGTCAGCTCAAGCCAATTTAGGACTGTGTTGTCTCCTCCCTGCCTCTGGCCATGCATTCCTGCCAGTACTTGCATGCTGACACTATAGCATGGTAAGTAATACCAGTCCATTGATACCATTTAAAGCAAACCCTAATCCGCCAAAAAAAGTGGGTTTTTTTCATCAAGATCAGTGAGATGATCAGCTCTCCGGGTGGTCACATCAACACTTATGTTAACACAAGAAAGACAGAAGGTACATGCAGATGGATGCAAGATCCTTCTGATAGTAAATCAACATCTAGTTCAGCTTAGGTAAACTGAGTACCTGGATCCTGTAGGGCAGCACCTGTCCTACTTGCTAAGGAGCCTCCTGTCCAGCTTCCACCCTAACTAATATGTTGTTTTTCCCTGTTTCTATGTGCCAGTGGTTTTTTTCACTAATATATAAATACAGATTCTTTTATTTTCTGAACATTCACTAAGGCAAACTCATGCCACAGCTTCATAGCAGGTAAAAACTTGCAAAAGTCTTTCCAGAGTCCACCTGGAGAAGAGCTGAGAAAGACAGTTGCACAAAATTCCTTTGTTTAAAAAAAAAATAAATCTCGTTAGACTTATTTTTGTTGTTAAAAGGGTAATCTAGTCCTTCATTAAAGGAGGGCATGTACTCCAGCGGGCACAAATTCCTAAAAGGAAAAGCCCAGATGACAATATCAGTTGACCTTACTGGGACAGGCTCAACTTGACCTTGCTGGGACAGGCTCAACTGCTTCTGTAGCTACAAGATCAGACCTCAACTCCTGTGTCTTTGCCTACGGAGAGAGAAATTAAAAGAAGCAGATGCCTGTAAGGATGCCAGAATACGAATTCAAACCACTTGTCTGGGAACTTACAGAGCAAAGTGCATGTCCTCCCATACAAACAGCACCAGTGGTAGGCTATGTGGGCAGTATTTGCCCTACAGGGCGTCATCCTCTCTCCAGCAATTTAAAAAAACAATTGCTTTTAAATTTGTCTCAAAGTAGGAAGGGATTCATCATCTTTTAGAGAATCATAGAGTGGTTGGCCTGGAAGGGACCTTAAAGATCATATAGTTCCAACCCCCCTGCCATGGGCAGGGGCGCCTTCCACTAGACCCGGTAACCCAAAGCCCCATTCAGCCTGGGCTTGAACACTGCTAGGGACAGGGGAGACACAGCTCCTCTAGGCAACCTGTTCCAGTGCCTCACCACCCTGACAGTAAAGAATTTCTTCCTGATATCTAATCAAAATCTACCCTCTTTCAGTTTAAAGCCATTAGCCCTTGTCCTATCACTACTTGCCCTTGTAAAAAGTCCCTCTCCAACTTTCTTGTAGGTCCCCTTCAGGTACTGGAAGGGTGTGATAAGGTCTCCCCAGAGCCTTCTCTTCTCCAGGGTGGACAGCCCCAAATCTCTCAGCCTTTCTTCACTGGATAGGAGAGGTGTTCCAGCCCTCTGATCATTTTTGTGGCCATACTCTGGACCTGCTCCAACATCTCCATGTCTTTCCTGTGCTGAGGGCTCCAAAGCTGGATGCAGGACTCCAGGTGGGGTCTCATCAGAGCGGAGTAGAGGGGCAGAATCACCTCCCTCAACCTGCTGGCCATGCTGCTTTTGATGTGGCCCAGGATATGGCTGACCTTCTGGGCTGCGAGTGCACATTGCTGGGTCATGTTGAGCTTCTTGTTAACCAACACCCCCAAGCCCTTCTCAGGGCTGCTCTCAATCCATTCTCTGCCCAGCCTGTATTTGTACTTGGGATTGCCCTGACCCATATGCAGGACCTTGCACTTGTCCGTATTGAACTTCATGAGGTTGACACAGGCCCACCTCTCAAGCTCATCAAGATCCCTCTGGAAGGCCATCCCTTCCCTCCAGCATGTTAACTGCACCACACAGCTTGGTGTCGTCAGCAAACCTGCTGAGGCTGCACTCAATCCTGCTATCCATGTTGCTGACAAAGATGTTAAATGGTGCTGGTCCCAATACCATCCCCTGAGGAACGCCACTCGTCACTGGTCTCCACTTGGACATCAAGCCGTTGACTGCAGCTCTTTGAGTGCGACCATCCAGCAAATTCCTTATCCACCAACTGGTCCATCTGTCAAACCCATGTGTCTTCAATTTAGAGACAAAGATGTCATGCGGGACAGTGTCAAACTCTTTGCACGAGTCCAGTAAGACTTGCAAAGCATTTTAGTTTAGCTTTCTATGAATATCTTGAAATGATACTTCCAGCCAAGATGGCTTCCACCAAAGACTAGTTCAGTATCCTCAACCAGCTTTGAGACAAGTGGATTTCTTTCCTCTTGCGGACAAAGACAATTCATCCATTCAAAATGGCTCTAATATGTTCTCATTTGGCCAGGAATGGACAAAGAATCAAGCATTTAAATTGATTTCAAAACACTGAGGTTTAAAAAAGAAGAGTCAAAACTAACTTGCTCCCACTGCACTAGTATCATTCTCGTTACACTACTGACTTTTCACCACTATCTGACTAACAATTTTCAGTCACTATTAATGTAAGCTAAACCTGAAGAGGTCTGTATTTCATTATGTCTTCCATGTACAACAAGATTCTGGCTCACCGATAGCACCATGGCACCTCTCAGGACTGTTAAGTTAACTCAAAGCCATACACTTAGACAGGCAATCTGCACTCCAAGTTGAAATGCCATGTCCTAGCTAAAATCACACTATGAGGCAAAAAAGATAAGAAACCCCAATTAAGGTCAAACCAGGTTAATAAAAAAAAACCACACAAAAAACAGCTGCCATTTTATCCTTCATAAGCATCAAGTAAACTGGACAAATGGACAAGACTATAAAATCATCTTCTTGTCTACATAACATTTATATAGAGAAATCTATATAGAAGAGTTCTTGTCAGACAGACAGCAAAAGCTATGGACAATCAAAAATAAAATAAAATAAAAAATGACAACCCATTACAATTCTGAACTTCCTTATGCTTAGTTTTGAAGGTACAAAGCAAGTTAAAATCTTGGGCAAGGACACAGGAAGTGAGTTAGGAGAACTACCTTTATAGGAGAAAGTATATACTTTCTGTTAGGAGAAATTGTTAGGAGAAATACCTTTATGAGAAAGCAACTGTCTTGACATCGAAAATACAGCATTAATTGCTTGGTTAGGATTTTCTCTTAACATACATGTCTTGGCAGGTCCACTGCATTAAGTGGTTTCTCATTTCTACTATGCTGGAAAAACGTTATAGTAAGAGTATCTCTCTAAATCTGCAGAACTCTCTAATAGAAGTGGTATGAGGGCTGCCAAAAGAAATTACTCACCCCATTTCCTGTTTTACCAGCAACCAGGCAGCACACTATAGGTCACCAGCCATGCCCAGGAAGCAGACAGAGGAAAAAAAAAAAAAAAAGGCAAGGGAAATTAAGGCTCAAAACTCCAACAATTTG
>Ga0065711_1005317_pt1 | contig 30880 bp, 15 predicted proteins | sample Hoacrofraction12_FD_59098 | JGI IMG/M metagenome (GOLD analysis project Ga0065711, IMG submission 59098) | Hoatzin crop microbial communities from Cojedes, Venezuela - Epithelial fraction 12 v2 (version 2) | ecosystem: Host-associated > Birds > Digestive system > Esophagus > Crop | place... | reverse complement strand
TCAGACTCTTTAGAAACAAAAACAAAAAGAAAGAGGAAAAAAAACAAATGCAGGAAAAAGGATCAGGTGATGCGACTGTCAAAAGCAGAAGGCTCAGCAATAAAGGTTGATGCTGTGGTGGATGTGTCTGAAACTCTGAACGTATGAAGAGTCCTACACAGGAGTCTATGAAGGATGAACAAACAGGAAAGAAAGCAGGGGGAAAGGGAGAAGAAACCAGAAGAGAGAAGGTCCTGACCAGGCAATACCTAAATCAACAGAAAATCAAGAGACAGAACAAGAACCTGAGGATAATGCAAGAACCCAGACCTGTGATGGTGATCTGGCATCTCTCTGCTTGTGCTTTACATTTTCACAGTAAATCAGTATTTGCCCTCACCATGGGGATTCCCTTGCCTTTAAGCACCACCTGGTGAGCAGACCATGTTTCCTCAAGAAACAGCCCAAGCTGATGAGAGTTATAGCAGCCCTCAGCTGGCAAGAAAACAGTGCAAAGGCCAAATTTTACCTTGAGATGCAGATGGACAGCATCAGAAGATTTAAATAAGATACACATTTAATATCACTTACCTAGAAGACATGACCCAAATTTCTCTCAAAAATGAATTAACTTCTCTCTAATTAGAAATAATGCATACTGCTAAAACCAGAATTTTCCCTATTGTTAGAAATGTGCCACGTTTTAATTATTCCTCATTTACTGTTCTGCTAGCTCATGGTCAGATTTGTTGGAACTTCTGCAAAGCAATCCTACCTCTACAAAAGGATGACAAAGCAATGGATTAATTCACAACAATGGACTTTGCCAAATGAAAAGGAACACTGAAACATCTCTTATTATTCCAGGACGGCAAAGGAGTGGGAGATGGGTCAACTGGTTTCTCAGCTATATCCTCCCATAAAATGCTGGAGAAAAAAAAAATCACTCTAAGCCTGTGAAGATGTACTTAAGTCCTTGTAACACATATGGCACAAGTTAAATAAATGGGCTGTCTTCTCACAGGAAATTACACTGTTCACCATCAAGCAGACTGTTAAAGAATCCGAGCTTCTCCCCTGCAGAGGGATAATGAACCCATATCATTCGATTTATCATAGCAAAGAAGCACCTAAAAACGTAAGTTACTCTGCAGGTGTGCTCCTTTCTCCACATTTGCCCATAATATGTAGTCATAGCTCACTGGCGTACACTTTCATTTTCAATGGTATCAGATTATAGATAGCGGATATTCTTCTAAAATATTAAATCTACCCAACTGTCATTTCCTACTTATTGACATAACCTTAAATAGAAGAAAAATATTTTATAATTGTAAGAAATATAAAGCTTACTGCTTTCCTCCTGCAAAGGCCACTTCCTACCTGAAGAAGGAGGTCAGAAGCTGGTTTGACTCTTTGCTGGAAAAGCACACTTAATGTTCGATTCTGTTGTTCCAAATCAAAAACTCTCGTTTTCAGCTTTATACATTCCTCCCTCAGATCCTGCAGCACAAGGGAGAATTAGGACGATTAGAAAGCAGGTAACAGAAGCATTTTAAAAGCTCTAAGTAATGTCAGATACTAAGAAGGAATACAGGTACAACTTTTAAAACAGTACAAATCAGCAAAATGCGCTATTTCATTTCTTCTGATTGATCATGACAGGAAAAATCTTGTAATGAGAAACACTAGTTACCTGACTCGTCCTCTCGGAGTTATCTGTTACTATAAAAAGTGACTTTGCTAGCGATGTGTTTCATTTTGTAGCTGCCATGAAGCAGAAAGCAGTAATTACGATATCAATATTGTAATAAGCATAATCTAAGGAAAAAGCATAAGCCATACCAAACCAGGAAGAAGTTCAAAGTGGTCCTGTGCCTTCAAGGTATTCTTCTGAAGTCTGATCCCCTCCTTGCTTTTTCTGGAATAGCCAAGTCAGCCTTGCTGGCTGGCATATTGTGAGTGGTCTGTATCTTCCCCACTGTAACAAGCCACCGTAAAGCTGGCTAGGCCACAGTAAGGTGTTGGTGCACCAGACACCCGCAGTAGTATGATCCTGCCTGACATTTCCAGCACGAGGTAGCAAAAAGCCTTAAAACAGGGCATTAGCAGCAGAGGTGGAGTACAAAACCTCTGCATCTTAAGGCACAGGACATTTCTGTTGAAACTAAAAGATGCAGGTCTTTCAGCCAAGGCTGAGTCAGGTTCATCACAAACAAGACATTCATGGCTTTCCGATACAGCAAATATCTATCTATCTGTCGTCTGTCTGTCTTTAATGTAAGACCTACTTTTCCTGGCCACTTGAAGGAATACAGGATTCCATCAAAAAGAGGATTCTGGAGAGAGAGTGGAATCTGACCCTCAGCCTTTCAGCATAATTTGTGCAGTTATCGATTTTGAGGTTTGAGAGCTTCGTAAATCAGGAATAGCAGTCTCCTAATAAAGATTACATATAAAAATAATAAGTTGCAGCTACATCTAGCTTTACTTTTTTAAAAAAATTTATGTCTCCAGATACTTTCCAATATTCCTTTACATTTAGGACAGTTGCTGCCCTGTGGTATTGCCTAGCTGATACTACTGTCCACCATATGAAGGTGGAGAAACAGGCCTCTGGATCCCCATATGCTGTCCTGACAATACCATTATTAACATGATGACCTAGCCTTACGAGAAAACAACTCTGAGGAGGAGACTGTAGTCAGATGTAGTTCAAATTCTTGCCTACAGTTGCTCTAGTCTCCATTGTAACCAGCACTGAGGTTGTAAGGGGTGAGCACACAATAAAATAAGCTCATATTGAGACTTTCAGAAAACATCTTGCTATGCATACAGTATGTATCAGATTTTATGATACTGCTGGATGAATGCAGTTATTTTCTCTTGACAGTTTTTTAATATTACTTTTAGGTGGCTGTCAAGTGGCTGTTCAAGTAAAATTGCTAGAGTTTTCCAACATGACCCCCCAAAAATCTTGAGTTTGATGTTTTGTAAAGCCCTAAAGTTTTGATTTCTGTCAGTGAGACCTCTTATCTCTGGTCTTACACAAGGCAATCTATATTAGGAAACTGCAAGCATCAAGACCCATCATTACATGCTTTTCACAAATAATCAGAGAATTTAAAACAGAGCCTTAGCTGTTACAACAGTGTTTAACATCTCAACACTACCAAGTGCACTGCAAGGGAAAAATGATTCACACAAACTGACAATGTAGAAAAAATTTAAATCTTAGCAACGCCTCTGCTCAAAACCTTCCTGTCTTACAGTTTTAAAACCATAAGATTTATGTTTCAAACTACATTTTCTGTAAAAAGTGAAATATGAGATAGTGCATTATCCGCCCAGATGCTGTAAACCATGCCAATGGTAAGGCCACACGTAGTCAAGGGGAGGAATGAGGCACATTAAGGTAGCAGTATTCTGGTAAAATAAAACCTGAGTTTAGAAAGTTGAAGGACTAAAATTACCAATTAATACAACCATCAAATGTCTCAAGCATATAATTCCTCTCCTGTGGGTAAAACAACCAGCTATTAAGCTAGTAATCTCCCAGATATATTAGGTATTCCTATGGTCTCGCTACAGTAATATCCAAGCATCTCTCTATTCTTACTTTTTCTCCTCAGTATGAGACTCGCTTTTCTCCGAAATGGGATTCACTGCCCTCATTAGAGGTTCCAGAAATACGCTGCTCTTCCTCTGGAGAGGTTTCTTCTGTTTTAACAGTTAATTCACTTCTTTTTTATTTCATTGATGAAAATTAAGAAAAACTTTCATACAGAACCCAGAGTAAAAAAGTATTCTCCTGAATACACTCCTGTGGAGGAGGGTAATATGCAAAGAGCAGATACACAGATCAGAAAACAATTTCATTAAGTGGTGTAACTCAAATTTGAAACTGCTGATCCAGGTCTTACATGGGGGGGGAATCCAGTTTCCAGCACTCTTATCATCTCATGTGATATGAGAAGCCTCTGGGCGGAAGGAGAAAGAATGGATGCTTCCAGTAAGAATCAGAGCATACAGGCTTGTCTCAAATCAGTTTGTTGTTTTTCTGATGTCTTAAATTTCCCAGAGGTAAAATTTTCTATTAGTGAGTGGTAGAAAATCCACATAATTTTGCTACATAGAATTGTGAAAGTTTGCTGTGTGGATAATTCAGCACAAATCTCAGTTTAATGTAGTTTCTCCATAGTCACAGTGAAAAAAACCCTCTCACATTAGAGAAATTCTATATGTATTGTAACAAATTACATACTTGAAAGTGCACATTTAAGACTGTAATTCCATTTCAAGGTTCCAGTGACATTGATAAATCACTCAAGCTTTGCTCACTCAATTTGTGTCACCAGACTCTCTCAGTGGAATCATAGTCTTTCCACATACGGGCGAGTACACAGTGCTTTATTCGTTACATTACAGCATGTATTTAATTTAAACAAAAATTAGTCCTTGAGGGACAATTTCGAATTCACAGCAAAGCCTACGCAGTGTGCGTTACTGTACAAAATCACTCTTCTCCATTTTCTGAAAGCTCTCAGCTTTCCTGCACATCTCACTATGCCCCAGAGGTGTGTTATCTCACTGTGGCATGACTGGCTCTGTCTTACTGCTCAGCTGCACGATGCTAGATTTATCTGTTTACTAGTTACTATTTGGATTCTGATATCTACCTATTTGGGACTGGTGTGAGGAGTCCAATTTCCTCTTTATTGTATGCTATTGTGTTCCTGTCTTTTCTTACAAAAGGACTTGTATGAATGGTGTCAGGAGCACTGTAACAGTTAATATTCATTAGCATTTAGAAGAGGACCCTCTTTCCTCTTTCTATGGATATTAAATTAGCTGTTATTACTCAGTAATAGGTAAGCAGCTGTTAAATCCCATCAATACTAAGTAAATCACTTACTAAATGTATTCAAATCTGGTTTTATTGTATCCATATGAACTCCTTGGTTCCTATGGGTTTGGGAGGATTCATTACTGAGAAAGTCCGTAGTCATCAAAATGTCTGACGCCTTTGCAAAGGGACTCAGGAAGCCCCTCTCTTCATCTGGGAAATAACCATAATATTCCCAAACTACAGATTAATATATTGAGATTAACCCTCTGGTAAATATTCAATCACATATGGTTTAAATGTGGATGAGGTTTTTGTGTGTATTAATATGAGAATATGCCTCCATTTCCATTTAAACTGTATTGAAATGCAGATTTGGGATTCTTTTTAAAGATAGCTGAAGTTACGCTTCTAAAACAATAGCTCTGCAGACTGCAGTCCTCTGACGATGCACAGACCATGCAGCATACATGTATACAGAGTACAGGAAGAGTAATACAGCACAGATAGCAACAGCACAAGCTACCTCTATGTTGTGGTTTGCCCAAATCATCTCCGAGCTACAATACTTCCAGTTGTTGTAAGGCAATATCCCTCTTCTAGAGTAAAAGGCTTTGTTGTGCATCAGAAACCCATGGGATTGAAAATACTTTCAACTCTAACCTGTGGTAACAGTTGCATGGCTGTTTTGTGGCACAGCTATCGGGTGAAGAGATTTAGGGAACGCCATTACTTCTGGATTCCTGATGCTAGCTTGGGCCACAGGAATGTGTTATCTGTGTAATGGGCAATGCACCCTCCAGAATCTTGCATCGCTCACCTACAGGTCACCTGGACATCTCTGTCTTCAGGGCAGGATACTCAAGAGCAGACTTAATGGGGCCAGAACATCTCCCTGAACACCTTTTAATATATCCAGAATGTCGTAAAACTGATTCACAAAAGATCTGTCCAGTAAGGAGCCGAGAAGGGTATCCAGCCTTCTCCCTGATGTGCAGACCGCCAAATGCAACCTTCTGCACCTACTTACCATTCACTTGGGTGCAGAAGGTCATGGGTGCAGACGTTTTTCCAATGTGCTGTCAGGGCACACTCCCCACTTTTAGGTGTTTAGCTGGCAGAGTCCAAGGTCACCTTGTTCACACCTGAGCCGCACAGCAGCCACCTTGCAGCTATGCCTGCACCCAGCCTGCTGCCTCCTTGACCCAGAGCTGCATCCTGACCCGCTGGTGTGGCTTCACTCGGACCTGCCTCCTCCCCATGGACTTGCCCAGCACAGTACAGGGCTGGCCCTGATCACTGCCTCCAGGCCTGACACTGACACTGGTGCTCTGCCTGCCTGCCCTGCTGCCACCCTCGGTCCCTGCTCCACCCCTTCGCGAGGGTGTTCTGCTGTTCTGAAGGATGTCCGTAACCGAGGCTTTGGAGCCCGTCCTCAAAGTCTATTCCAGTACTTTGGGCTATTTGCATCTAGAAAGCTTTTGGGCGTGTGGCAGAGGTTTTTGATTATCTTAACTTGGTGTTTCTCACTGCATTTTAAGAACGTTATTTCTTGTCCTGTCATTCAGTGTAGACAAAACACTTTATATTCTTCTTTGCACTATCTGCACTAAAAGATTGTATTTATGTCTTTTTCAGACTCATCTTTTTGAAGCTAAATGATCCAAAGCATTTTAATAATGCCACATTCATCAAGTGGTCTACATCTCACAAAGGATCATTTCATGAATATTGAAGGGTTCATAGCTTATTATTATAGAACTTTATATTTTGTTTGTCTTTTTTTTTCCCTCCTCAACAAAATGACATCATTGAATCCCATTCAGCTCAAAGACCACTTTTTTGTAGCATTGTCCTACCAGTTATTCCCTTCCCTCTCTAGGTTGCTGATTGTTTCTGCTTACATGTATTACCCTGCTTTTCTCTCTGTTTAATTTCATCATAGTTTTCTTCCTGATCACTTCTTCATTTTAGCAAGCTCATTTTTAATCTTACTCCTCCCATAAGGTTCTATCTGAAACAACCATACTTCATATCCAACCGTTCGGCATGTGGACGGAAACTTCAGACATGACCTGATCCAGAACAGACCGTTACAGAAGCTGTACTGAATCTTTTCATTCTGACGGGTTTGCAGTCACTCTACGGGAATTTTGCCTGTGCAATACTTCCCTTGCTTATCCAGGAGAATGAAGCAGGAGGACATCAAAAGGTTTTTAAAGACAAAATACACATTCTCTATCTCTGGTCCCCATCCTACAAGTAGAGTACCCGAATCGCCACTCCATACACGGAGCCTTTTTTATTAGCCAGGGAAGCACAGGCCCACACCAGGAGCCTTTTCTTCCACTGAATGTGAAGTGAGCGTGCCAGCTACTGACATGCACTGTAACTTACCTGGTTTAGGCTCCACAGCAATGGACTGTGGGAGCAACATAACTCGTTATGGATAGGGAATGGAAAAATCACCATCCGGAGTTAGGATCTGCAGATGCTGTTGTCTCAATATAGGTAAACAATAAAATTTGGATATGAGTCCTAAATGATCAAGCCTTAAAGATGTACAGGCTCACAGATTTTTATTCACTTGCATCACAAAAAACTTGACTTTGGGCCTGAACCATGGCAACCTTGGTAATTAAATGTATGAACATCGTTTAAAAAATGTATACTATATAAGAATACGTATCTTTCAAATGAAAAATGAACATTTGCAAGCTTTAAGTTATACCACAATACTCAAACCACAACTTACCTTTTGAGTAAGTAGAGCCTGAACAACCTGATTAGCTACCTGAAATAAAAAAATACAAAAGTATGTTATCATGTGTGTTTATGGATAACAAGATCTTCTTTTGTGGCTTTACACTTCACTTTCCATCCAAAACCACCACCAATTCTAGTATTTTCATTATTTGCTAGTATTTTCACCAGATAATGCTAGTAAGAATACACGAAATGCATGTTAACTACTTCTCTCCTAGTCCTCATTATAAGCAAATGTGTATTGTACCAACTGCACTATGATATGATGGACATTTGGTTAACTTTTGTCATCTCTTCTTTGGACTAGATTAAAACTTCAGTGTCTTATAGACAGCTGGTGTGCATCAGCATGGATTGACTGCATTCACTAGAGCTGATTTCTGCCAACCAAGGATGGAGTCCTGAATGTTTTCATGAAGTTTAATTGTTTCTTGATTCAATATTGACAAAATGGTACATCTATCATGACAAGCAGAAACCATAAAGTGCCACAGAAAATTAAAGTATCTACTGTCATCAAAACGTGGCTGGAAGGCATTCACACCACATAGCATAATTGACTTGAATGAGATTACACACCATTGATTAGTGGAACTATACATTCAACAGGGAATTTTTGAAGTTATTTATTTTATACATCCTTTCTAATTTATACTGACCAGCGGGCATAGGGGCAGAAAGAGGGACTGAGATAAGATTTTCTGTTGATGATGTCTAACTTCTATGTTACATTTCTGATGAAATTTAAAACTATATATGCATATGCTGTCACGCAGTGTGTTTGCCTGTATTTTTGCTCTTGCATTTAGGCAGAGCAACTAGAGATCTCACTCTGTGCAATACGAAACAGTAGTTATGATTTCTGGCTCGGTTTTGGCTTTCACAAATTACAGTAAAACATATGCATCTATCACCAAATCTGCATTGATTCTTCTTACTCATGGCAAATGAAAGAAAAAACCCAAGCCATAGATGTGAACTGAGTTGTGAGGAAAGAGCTGAAGCTAACTCATTTCTGTAAATAATCCAGTTCTGCTGGATTATTTGATTCATACTCTCATAAAATTGTCTAGTATCAATTTTTTTCTCCTAACTGGTCCCTAACTTAAGGCAGCCTGTGGAACAACGGTCACATAAAACAGCTCTAGACATGATTTAACAGAAGATACAGACTAATATTAGAACAGTTATAACACACAGAAGTAAATATGTTACAGTTTTGAAAAACCATGTGCCTTGCCCTATAGGCTTTCAGGATCTACATCCGACAGTGTTCCTTCTGGCGTGCACTTTTAACGTCTGTTTGCTCTACCTGAAAATTGAACAAACCATACTGAATACATTATTTCTTTACTTTCTGACATGGAGTCACTTTACCAAGGAAGAACAAAAAGGTTCTTTGAAGTGTGTACAAGTCACTCACAATGGAATAGCCTACAAAATTACCACTACAGCTTTATATGTCGCACAGAGGAGTGTAAATGGCATAATCTTCCAAATGGGAAAAAACTGAACTTGACGATGCGTATGTGACAAATTTTCCAACTTCGAGCTTGTGAAGTTAGGTATCTAAATGAAAGTACCTGCCAGTGATCCATAGCTCCCATAGATCTCAGTAAGAGAGACATGTAACTAGTTTCTTTACAAAATGAGGTTATTTTATTCTAGTATCTAGCAACTTGGCAAACTGTGTTGTTATTACCATTCAAAGATTTTCAGGTCTGTATTCTTGGTTTTCAGCAAGGAACAGAGGTGGGAAGCCTTCAGTAAAATGTTCTGCAGTTACTAAAATTAATTTAGCAGTCAGTAAGTGGAATCATTTCCAAACTTTTGCATTTCAAATGAGGTTGCCATTCCACTCCTACAGCAGCGCTAGTGTCCAGATGGGATGGAAATAAACTACTAAGCTAGCAGATCTGCTTCATGTTTACTTATAAGTGTCAAGAGACAACACAGATATGAACAACATAAGCCAGCACTACAAGACTGACAGTCACCACTACCAAAACCAGAGGACACCAAGACCACTGAAGGCAGAGGGACTGCCTTCTGAGATGCAGAATATGTGAAATTCCCACCAACATGAGGCAGAACTTCAGCTCGATCCCAGTAAAAAGCAGGCTGTAAAATGACTTGACCTGTGATTCATGCAGTTAATCAAGGTGAAACAAGGAATAGAATAGAGATGGCCAGTTCCTTAGTCGGCTATTATGTAGCAGATGACACCGCTTGCCTTCACACTGCCTGCTTTTCCTTTGAACTTAATAGCCAAGATCTTGAGGTGAGGTTTCCTTTTGTGGATTGCAAGAAAAGAGATAAAAGATCCAGCTTCTCTTTTACCTTATACAATTATGTTTACATTTAGATCTTATAAAGTGGTCTTAACAGAAAAGCTATATAAGAATGAATCAGAGAAAAGAGACCCTAGTGTAACATTTACTAGACCTTTAACAAGTACTGAGATTTTACACAGCTGCCTTTAAAGTATGGTTTCATATGCACTGAGACATTTCAAGTGTACTAAAATGAAAGGTCTTCTGTTTTATTCAAATTTTAAAAATAGAATGCCTTTTAAAGACAATTTCGTATTTTTGATTAGCCAATTGTTAAAACACCAGCAAAAATATCATCTGCCTGAAGTTGCACCATTTCCCGCATGTAAATATGGTGAAGCTTGACAGAAATCTCAGCTGGCACAGTGATGTGAATAAACATGACATTACCACTTACCAACAAACCGACAGCTGAATTCCTGGATAGGAAACTAGGATTGAGCATGTTAACCCCAAACCCCAAAGGTGCAAGAAGATAATCCTGGGTTTTGCATTAAATTTCAGATAGTAAGATACATTTATGGAGTATTTCTGGAATTAAATGATCTCTTTTCTTATTTATCAAGTACTGGAACGTTTCAATGACACCTTCTTCCAAATACTGTGCTAATGTTTTTTACATGTACATTTCAGAGATAAACAATTACTTTAAAAATCCAGTGAATATTTCTTAAAATTCATAAAGGACTCCATTCAGCTTGACCTGTATTCCTTTCAGATTTCATCTCTATGAACATTTGAGTTTCACTGAATTATACCATAAAAATGATCACAGAGCATGCTTTTTTTAAGTCCGAGGTGCAAACATTCATACCATATTAAATACGGGACTTTTCATGAATGAAAAAAACTATGTAAAATAGTTGATAAAAAAAGAAAAATGAAAGAAAATACTGGCAGGCATAGCTTTAAAAACTCAGCTCTTCTATCTTTTCTGACACATAGAAAAATCATGGGGGTTATTTTTACTACCTTCAAACGCAGCTTAATGGCCACCAAGACCTCAGCAGAAAGCACACTATGCATAGCAAGTGTCCTTAGCACACTGCTGTAGAGGCTTGAGGGACCAAGCAGGGACACTATTGGCAGGGTGGTCAGATTAAATGATGCTTGAGTGCCCTGAGCAGAGTTTGCCTGTGCCCAGGGGAGAGAAGCTGTAATTTAAGGATGCTCAATGATCAGTGAGAGATGGCAGCATATCAAATGATGTTCCCAACTTTCATTACCTCAAGGGACTGTCAAGCATCCTAAACATGTAACCAGCCAGAATGGCTACGTATTAGCTTTGGAGGTAAGCACTCCTTGTGAATCAGCCCAGGAGAAGTTCAATACACTCATAACTAATTGGACTTCAGAGGCAAAATTAAAACAATGGTTGTAGCACTCAAATATTTTGGTGGCAGGCTTAACTGTCTCAGGTTTGGGTGTGTGATGACTGCCTCATGTTCTGATGAACATTTCTGTTCCTCCCTTTAAATCCAACAGATCTCCCTGGGACAAAATGGATACATAGCTGTAGAAGATACATCTGCTCCTAAAAACTGCTGAAGACGTCCTGAAGCCCAAACTAGGGAAGGTCTGAAGGGGTTTTCACCTTCAGGCAGTGGGATTGGTGTAAGGTGAGTTACGAACAGAGGAAATATCAGACTTAAAAGTCTTAAAGGAAAGAAATTTTCAAGTGGAAGATTTTTTTTTTATCTTCTTAAAAATATTTATGGAAAGCATTTTATTTTCTTAAGATCTCCAGTAAGAATCCCTGTTTGGAAAGGACTTTGCCACATACAACACATCCTCAGAAGACCCTGGTTGGAAGTGAAGGTTCTCGCAATCATTGATTCGGTTATTCACTAATTACATTTATGTCTTATCTCCTATTCTCTTTATTGTTACTATAGTGAAGTAGGGTGAGAATGTGTGACTTCTTGTGAAGCTCCACCAAGGGAATGTGCTCAGATGGGTGCTAGCCTGGGACTCCTGCCAATTATTAACTATGGTTTTGTTGCCTGAGTCAAAGGCAACAACTTCTTCACCTCAGTGATCAGAAAGGATTAGGTCCAAGTTCGTGTCAGCTAAAACAATGCTGGTTACAGTGCCACTGCCAAAGCACTGTGGGGGCTGAAAGGCACAGGAGAAGAAAAAAGCGATACCAAGCCATGGGGAAGGACAAGAGAGGTCACTGCACACAAAACAGAAGATAAAAAAATGAAGAAGATGAGCAAACAAAAAATAAAGCAGGGAAGCACAAAAACACAGGTGATGAGAAGCATTTTCTCCTGAACAAGTTGCCACAGTGGGAGAAGACTGATACAGCTGTGATAATATGGAAGAACTGGAAACAGCCAATGTAATGTCGAAGATCATAAAGTTTAGAGCATAGTTCAATCTAGTTATTTGCTCGCTAAACTGCAACAGCGTGTAAAACACACAACCCTGGATCAGAAAACCATCATGGTACTGCAAAAACAATAAAAACGTATCTTCTGTCCTTATAATCTGAAGGCAATGTTGTGCTGGAGTGGAAAATAATGCTTCTTTCCTCATTTCCAAAATCAATTATGTAGGCAGATTTTGTCCTAGACAACTGGAAAATAATGTGAAGTTAAGCTCAGTAATTTAAACTAAAGTTAGTAATTACATGGTAATTTCATTCTTATCACCAAGATATCCAAATACCCTTCAAGTGTGCACTGAATGGAGTGACTCAGGCCAGTGCAGACCAAGGCTCTGCCTGCATCCCAGTGCCACAGAAAAGACAGAGCGTAACCTAGCGGGAAAGTGTATCTGCAAGCCTTTTACTCCAGCTCCCTGATAAAATGTGCTATAGTGGCAAAAGCGTGGATTTGCTGATGAAAATCTGCACTAAGCAGGAGGCTTCTTGTACCAGAGCTGTGTCACTCATGCCAGTAATACTTCAGCAAATGCCGATTAAAAATTTAAAAAGCTGGTATGAAGACATGAACTGTCATCTGCTATATACAGTTTGCACACTCATGCACTCTTTTCTCAAAGGTACAGCTGAGATGCTGGCGTAGTTTTTGTTTTGTTTTGTTTGCATGTTGCTTAACTACTTACGTTACTACACATTCTTATTATGGAACAGGTAAATGATTTCTACTAAGTAACTCCTGAAGCTACTAAAAGTCTTCAAAGTATTTTAAGCTCTTGTGTGTGCTGAAGAGTCTTACTTCAGGATAAATGGGAGGAACAAGTAAGCACCGGTATATATATGGAGAAAGCTGCACACAATAGGAGATACTCGACATCTCTGGACCGGTACGCGTTGCTGGAGTGCTCAGACGGTAACTGATGGGTGAATTATATTGTAGCTGTAACTGAAAGGTCTAATCAGAAGCTGAGCTATGTAGCAGAAGTGAGAGAACAGCTAGAAAAAACCCAGCATAACAAGCTGCGCATGTAACCCTAAGAGGGAACTGAGAGACTAGATTCCCTGGTTACAGAATATATTACACAGGAATGCTGGGGGATTTTTGACGGAAGAAGCCACTGCCACCTCTGTTTCACTCCACAGAGGAGTACACAGAACCTAACAGGCAAAGTATTATTTTCTCCTCCTAATGAAATCAAACCAGTTCCAAATACTGGTCACAGGGATATCAACTTTTCACTGAAGAGATGTGGTCAAAACAGGATTTACAGCAGAGGTCATGAAGAACAGTATCTATGACTGCCAGACACATGTTCTTGGAATTAATTAGAATGAGGTAATACTAGAAAATTGCAGAACAATGTCAACCTTTAAAAAAGAGGGAGAGATTCATTTCTATTCATTTAATTATAGTACCAGGTAAGAACAACCTTTTTATCTACATTACCTCATCAAGACATCTTTCATATTGTTCTCTCTGACTTTCATTTTCCAGGGCCAGCGCTGAATTCTCTGCCTACAGTAAAACAGAATAAATAAATATGTAAATTAATCAAAGGGTATCTTGTACTACATGACAATTCATAAAAATTCTCAGGGTGCTTACTTTGTGTACTTCTTCAAGATCCAGAATAAAAAGCACAATTTATTTTGCTGTAAGTTGCTATTTTGAGCAAAAACAGAAATGACAGTCGTTTACAAGATTATTCACACCATGCATTACAATTTAGAACAATATCAAAGCAGGTATTCCAAGTATGCCCACGGCCTCATCTTGTCAGCTGCCACAGAGGTGGCAATGAAACACTATAGAAGATGTTGGTGTATCTTTTCTTCCTCCCTCTTTTCTGTTCAGAGTGAACGTGCTATCTGTGAAAACCACTTGGAAGCAAACAGAGGCAGCTACTGTCGAAAGGAAACAAACAGCAATCTTCCATAAGCTTTTAACTGTGGCAGCTCTTCATAAGCCTGGTTTCTGCAATGGGTACCTTCAGATGCACTGGTCATACTATAGCTAACTGGTGAATTACACCCCATAACTGAACCAGATAAATTTATTAGTCTTTACTTAAAAAACAATTCCTATCATTTCAAGAGTGAGGGAGGTATTTTACTACATCTAAACACATTCTTACAGTCAGAAAATTTTTCCCTCACATGCACCGGCTTAAATATGATAAAGTTTCCTGTATAGTACTGCCTTTCATCTATCTTTAAATTCCATTACAGTCATATTCTTGCATAGTGCAAACTTCAAACTGGCACAATCTGGTACGTAAATTACAGTGAATCAATGTATCTTTCTCTACATTATGACTTTAGGAATTCTTTCAGTACTGGAAAAGGAAAATCTCTAGTGTGCTGTATACAGTTGCATTAGAGCAAATTTCAACTAGTTTTCTCTTAAAGACTAAGAAAATAAAACAATATATAAAAATCTATGAGTTAAAACTGGCTCTAGAAACCTCTCTGCCTCTCATGCGTAACTTCACATCACATAACCATAACACCAAAATCAATGCATTCACATATTTACAACTGTTATACAATTTACATTACTTTCTTTACTTTAACCTTCTGTCAACCTATAAATGTTAAACAAATGCTGTTTCAGAAGAATTGTGGTTATACAAAACAACAATCATAAATATAGTTAACATCTGTAATTTTAGAGAAAAAATTAATGTAATGTACTGTATAGAAAGATCCTATGGAAAGATGCACAGTTCTCTCTTCCTTGCGAAGAAAAGTCAATGATTCATTAAAATGAAAATCCCAAAGTCCAATAAATGGATACATTAACAACAATTTCAAATTCAGCTAAATCCTAAAAATAAGATTAGGAAGAAAAAGTAAACATACATAATTATCCAACATACTGAAAGAGAGTAAAGAATAAAAGGGAGGTAAGAAACAAGGGCATATAGAGTTTACTTATTTACAAGTCTAAATAATTGTATCGAATCCGTGCTTTATCTTGAGGGTACAATCAAAGCCAGCAAAGGTGGTAAAACGCTCTGCATCATATTTTCCCAATGTCACCTACCAACGGATTCAACATATGGCTATAAAAAGTCTATGGGTGATCCTGCAGAGAGCACTGAGAGATGAGGCAGCAAAAAGTACAGATGCAGAAGAAAGCAGCAAAGCAGAAGGAGAAGCCACAAAAGCAAAAGCAGCAGTAAGAAATCAGAAGCTGGAGGGTAAATAGTCCTCCATACCGAAGAGGCTATCATATACAGTTACCAGTTTGCTTTTATAGACACATTCTTTCAGATTGATTGATAAAAATAAAGAGATGACTGATACATAAAAATGTATTTCTATGAGTTAAAGATTTTCAGATGTTTTCTCAATGAGTATCACCATAAAATGCGATCCTAAATAAATTCTTATCATAGAATACTTTGGGTTGGAAGGGACCTTTAAAGGCCATCTAGTCCAACCTCCCTGCAATGAGCAGGGACATCTTCAACTCAATCAGGTTGCCCAGAGCTCCGTCCAACCTCACCTTGAACGCTCCCAGGAATGGGGCATCGACCACCTCTCTGGGCAACCTGTGCCAGGGTTTCAGCACCCTCATTGTAAAAAATATCTTCCTTACATCCAGTCTAAATCTTCCCTCTATTAGTTTAAAGCCATTACCCCCTGTCCTGTCCCAACAGGCCCTGCTAAAAAGCCTGTCCCCATCTTTCTTACAAGCCCCCTTTGAGTACTGAAAGGCTGCAAGAAGGTCTCCCCAGAGCCAAAGCCTTCTCTTCTTACTGTTTTGAAGCAATCATTAATGCATTAGCCTGCACAACCTTTAACTCATGCATGTTGGTATACCTATGGGTTTAATTTTTTGAGTTTTTATTTACCATGTTCACTACAATAAAAATATATTGTATGAAGTTATCCTAAAATAGCTAAGGCCGACTGCTTCCATATAGAGATGCCGAAAAGATTTCCAGCACATAGTTGTACTATACAAAATACCCGGCATGCTCTCCTTATTTCTCTTACTCCATTGTTTTTGAATGCTTTGAGGCTGTAAAATGGAAGCTAAGTCTTCTTGGATCTGTTAGCTGAATCTCTGATTTCAGTGAGCTATTCCTTTACAAACAGGCTACCAAAATTAGGAAATCTGAACTTGACAGTATTATAAATAAATGCTACATTTCCCCTCTTATCAAGCCACAGTGGAAACATCTGTATAATAACCCCCTTTTTCACACCACTGGGTTCAAAAGTGTAGTGAAAGGATGTAATGCAGTCAACATTAGCTTGACTTCTGTGCTTCTTGATTGCTGAGCAGAACATGCCTATTCATTTTGGCATTTTTGTAATGAGGACTGGACTAGAAGGGAACACTTGACTGACTTTTCCTAAGATCCTGTGCCATTTCCCACAACATGGGAAAACCAGCACTTGATATACTAAATCACTTGGTATTGCAACTGAATACTTGGTAATAATCCTCATTCCCCGAAAAGTATTCATTTGGAAAATTTGTAATTGCACTTGTGGTCTCAGAACCATGCCTCCTAATACAAACCTTCATTTATTTAACAGAAACCACTGGGTTTTGATGTTCTTATAAATCTGCTCAATTTTTGCTCAGAGGGATCTGCCTGCCTCCAGTATTGCATATTCTATGCATCTTTTGCCAGTTAAGCAAAGTAGGTCTCCTTGGAGGACACCACTATTACATTTTATTTTCATTTTTATTTTCAGGCCATACTTACACTAGGCTAAGCCGCAATAAGAAGCCTTACAATTCTCACAGCATGAAAGCTATTGAGCACTTGCAAGCACCCAGAGGCAGTGGTAGAGAAGTACTGACCCCTAATGCAGCCACTTCTCCCGCACATAACCTAGCAGGGGACTAGGGAAGAGGACAGCCAGATTACTGAGAACAGTGCGCTCTTTGATACCAACTGATTTCTATAGTGATTTCTAGTTTTAGGTATAGCTGTCCTGTAGGAATTTATGCGTATTTTATGTTACCCGTAGAAATAAACCATCTCTGCCCCTCAGCCTCACGAACACTAAAAGTCAGGCAGCCCAGCAAACTGCTGCAGACAAGCGACACTCGGCGCCTGCCACCAGCGCTTCCAGGCAAGCGTGGGTTCTCTTGGGGGGGTCAGCTCTCAAAGACCAGCATCATTCAGCCAGCCAAAAGTAACTGTGGCATAACTTACCATCAAATGAAACACTACGTGTTGCTTTTGGATCATCACAGATTCAAGGATCCCAAAATGTCCGAACAGAGGTACTTCCTCGTTCTGAACTGGAAGGAAGCATCTTGCACAAGAGTATTTCCAAACATTGGAAAAATAAAAAGATTTCAGTCATGACTTGGATAACGCTAAGCAGCCTTCAACTGCCTTAATTAGAGACAACTTTGTTCTGAATTGTGAGACTGAGTCTATGGAAAATCAATTTGAAAGTGAAAACTTCAGACTGCTCTTTATAAAACAGAGGTTGCTCTGTATTGATACCCTTGCTAAGATACAGCCATTGTGAGAGACTTCGTCAACTCTGATTTTAATCCCTGTCTCAGGGTGGAAAACACAGCCCTAGTCATAATGATGAAGATTATCTTTAGGTCAGCTAAGGGCTTTCTCTCTGCCCTCCACAGATGTTGACGAACACTCTGTATTTTCTCCTGCGGGGCAGCAGTTTGCACTGTTCCGTCCAAGGCCAGTAACAGACAGGCGACACACCTGATGCACTGAGGCCCTGTCCTGCTCCTGCTGAAATCAGTAAGAACCTGCCATTTATTTCCCATGAATGTAGACGCAAGTCAGGTGCAAAGAAATAAATCATATTTGTTTCCACATTACACAATGTTTAATTAAAATTCCTTTGGGTTAAGAGGAAGTTCCTTGGTTCACAATGACTTGCTATTCATTATGCCACAAAAGAAACAAGGAGACAGACGGCAGCCTTAGCCTTTTTCATATGTCTATAAAAGTGTTATATACTGGATCAGGAAAGTCAGGACAATTAATTACAACTCTTCAAAAATTTCTGTAATGGTCATGATAATTAGCTTTAGGATACCCTTAACACCAAACAAAAGAAGCACCTATGCAGGCAGCACAGCCACCTAAATTTTAAACTCTTGTGAAAATGCATCTTCACCTGCAGTCTAAAAAGCATCTCAAATACATCCTTCACGTGGTCACATTTACTTTTTTGTTCATGAACAACAAAAGACACTACAGCTTTTCGAACCACAGGAAAAAAAATGAATATAAGCCCCTCACCTCCCTGCCCCAAAACAGAGGGAATTGTTGTCTCCCAAGAAGTATTCACTATCAGTAGGCTCTGAGCCAAAACCTGCTCTGCTCCTTCCCAGCTCACACAGTCTTTTTTTCTGGGTTAACATGGTCAAAGCACAAGTTCTCCCACCAGTCTCACTGTGTCAAATCTGAGACATTTTTGGGGGTTCAGTCCTCACCTACACTGACAGAACATGGTACCTTTCAGCTAAATAACAGCCCCAGACTCCAAACAGATGAAATAAATACACACTTGATAAATATACTCTTACACTGATACAGACATTTAGGTTGATTTCATTCTCTCCTCTTCCTTTAAACAATTTTAGAGAGGATTATTATAACAGGTTAAGGATTGTCTACTAACTACACTTTTTTCAACATTTACCTGTGTTTGGTAGAAGTGGTGGACACATTCTCATGTCTGAGAATGTCATGATACGTCCACGTCTCCTCCAGACTTGCCTCTCTAAGCGGCACTTGAGAGGGCAACTTTCACTTCACATCCTGCAAAAGCCATTTCTGTGTGCTTCTTGAAAGAGCAAACTGAAGTGCTTAAATCATGTTTGGAAATAAGATTTGGATTTAAGTCCCTAAAGTGTTTTTCAAGAAGTTTAAACTTTACCTTTTCTTTGCCTTGATTTATTAAGTTAAGAGAACAGGAACAACATTTTGTTATCTAGCTAGCAGGTTCCAATGCATTATGAATTAGGATGTATTTGGTCTACTGGGGTCTTTAAGTGAAGAATTATTTCATGTACATATTAGGAAGTCTTCAACAGAAGATCCTCTACATTTTTATAACCACAATGACATGAATTAAACCACTGAATTTTCTTCTAGAAGGCACGAATAAACGAGAAGCACATACAAAACTTTTTCCTTACTCAACCACTGTAGAGTTGAGACAAAACAAAAGGATGAGGAGAGAAAGAAAGAAGAAAGAGAAGAGTAGTGTTTATTTTGCACTAAGGGAAAGGGAGCTTGTAGAATCATAGAATGGTTTGGGTCGGATGGGACCTTTAAAGCTCATGTAGTCCAACCCCCCTGCCATGGGCAGGAGATGAAGGTCTAAAGGTTGTATGTCAAGTTAGCAGCTCAACACACTTGAAGGTATCATCAATAAAGGTCAAGAAGAACGAAATTATGACAGTGAACTTTAAAATCCCTGACAGAATGCTACAATACCGGTTACCATGTGCACTTCTTTGTTATTCATGCTAAACCATTTGTCCGTTTATAGAAAGCTTTATTGATTTACACAGACACTCATTTGTCATGCCCTGTGCAGTGTATTAATAGCCGTCCAAGCACTTCAAACGTGCTCAGCAATTTTCTTCCTATCTGCAGCCTTTGATTTTGTATAATTTTGTGGTCACAGCTTCATACAGTGCACGTGAGAGGTTAAAACCTAGGTCAAAGCCTGTTGTTGGTAAGGTAAGAAGTAAGGTTGTTGTAATCTTTCCTTAGATCCTTATGGCATTTTTCTAGTAAGCTGCCATTCTAGGAAGAACCATCTCCATACCTGTGGTCGCAGGAAACGCTTTGTATTATTTTGTCCCCATTACACAGAAAATTTGTCCTTTGAAAGACTAACCCAAGAAATTGTCCAAGTTTAACAGTATAGTTATGCTGATTAGAAGTACTGACAATTACATTTCTAGTTTTAAATCAACATAATTATATCAACAAAAGGCTTAAATTAACTCTAGCACTACAAAAGCTTTGCCACTGTCCACTTTCAAGTGTCTTTCATATTGCTCTACACAGCTCTTTGCTAGGAGTAAAATGGGAACTGCACCTCATGACCTGCCTGCCAACATTCGGATGTTTCCATCTCCTGGTTTACGCTTTCCNCAACAGAGCAACACTGGAGCAACCANGGAGNATCTCCCTGCTGAACTGCAGCCCACGTGCTACGGCTCTGCTCCCTCGTCTNCCACCCGCAGGACGTAACTGGGACTGGAGGATGCTAGGTACTGATGAAGTAAGCAGTGAATTTAGCGGACCAACACTCAACAAAGTATCACTGAATGCTTTTCCAAATGTCTCCTAGTCTTCACTATTTCTTCTGCCTCATGGAGATGGGAGAAAATCCCCCAAAAGGAAAAATTAGTGATATGATGACAGCCAGGCTTCTCATCCTTGCCTCAGAACACATGGGCCCTTAGCCTTCTCGGTTGCACCATTTTCCGATTTTTTTTTTAGCATGATAAAATGGCCTGTTCTCTTTAACCACACTTAAAACATTTGACACACTTTATCTGAAATACTCAGCCACTGTTCGATTCACATTCAGGTAAAACATGGCATGCAAGCAACACATATGTGATGTTAAATAAAATACAGAACCATACAAGTGTTAGTTATAATTCTGTCTATATAAAGGCCACATTAAACCTTACTGGGCAGTACCGGTAGGGATCATTCTTGCAATTCAAAATTTCAAGAATGCATTTTTAAGCTCTTTACTGACACAAAACCATAGTGACATTAGAACAAGCCACCAACAGATCTCAAAAGCAGTCTATCTCACAGGCCGTGCTATGCTATAGCTGTGCTACTAATAAAATGGAGTTTTAGCCTCACAGAGAGCAGTATAACCTTCTTCGTCTAATGTATGTCAGAAATCAGAGGATACTTATCCAACATCAGAAAGTAATCACTTAAGATTACATAAAAATTTGGGTTTAAATGTTCCTAACAAAAAGCAGCCCCAGGTCAGTGCAGCTGTATATGATGTTTTACCAATTATCAATGAGCTGACTCATGTATTTAAACATGAATTTACACCAGAAATTATGTAACAGCTTTAAAAATGGTATCGATTTCATGCTGCCAGAGATCAGAAAACAGAATTTGCTTGCTCATCTGCAGATTTGCAAAAGATCGCAGGGAGAGACTCCCACCCAGGGTCCCGGACAGGGCTCATAACCACAGAGCTCTTTGCCTGTCTGTCGAGTGTTTCCCAGTTCCCACCAGCAGAAACAACGGGTGTTCGACCTAAATGATGAAGCCTCCTTTTTGAAAGAAGGGGATAACTAGAATTTAATCCTTCAAATCTACTTATATTGGATAAACATATGAACTTCAGGAGTTGAACCAAACAGACCAAAACCAAATGAAATAAATTCATATACAACTGATGAGACTGTCTCTAAAAACGACTAAAAGTAAACCTCATATTCCTGGAAACTCCTCTGTGGACTACCTTTACTTTTTTTTTGTTTCAGAAGTAGAGGCTGGAAATTTTTAGCTGGTTCAAGAACGGTAATATTTGTCTTTTTTATTTTGGTTAACTCTAAAGCAGTTAAGAATGACGAGCCTTTAAAACCTTCAACGTTTTCCCCTCTGACACCACAGAAATGCCTGGAGTTGACATTATAGAGAGAAGGCTAGGAACAGATCTAGCAAAACAGACTGCATTATAAGCCCAGGCTTATGTTCCAGTAAATAAATTACTAGGCTACTAAGAGATGTATCAGTAACAGCTTTGTACCTTTACCTGCATGCAAATTGCAGAAAACAGCAAATTGTACCATTATTTACAGAGAATATAATAGACTTACAATATATCCACAGGTAAAGCACTATCGATACAGGCCTTTGAACAAATAGGTTAAAATTATGAAGGACTGCACTTTTTTCCCCAAAAAATTCCTCCAAATGATCACACATAAAACATTTTTTGAGGATGAGGATTAAAAGAGATCTAAACAAGCAGAGACACGCAGCATAAAGCTATGCCTGTTTCCTGAAGCTGAAGACATACATACTACACATCCTTGTCTACACCATGCACATACACTTGATACAGCAGAGCAGTACGAGCCTGGCAAACCAGAAGACCCAGCAGGACTCCTGTTATTTACCATTCATCCTCGGCAGAACGGGCTGAGCCACGTGCCTCAGTGCGAGGCACTGCTCTGCACAGGGACCAAGGCGCTCACCTTCCATCAACAACACACCTAGGGTGCCAAACCAGAAGCGGCTGCTATTAACGAGGGGTAAAACGACAGACAAGCGAAAGCCCTCTCGCTCACAGTCCGGCCAACCCACGAAGCTACGTGCCGCCAGTCCCATCACACAGCAAAGCCGGCTTGGGCAGCCTCAGGAGGAGGAACGCTGAGCCCCATGGCCCTTTCCCCAAAGTGCTGCCACTCTGACAGCGCAGGGCATCTCCCTGGAAGTGTGCACCCGGACACGATGCCACCACACAAATGTAAGACATACGACTGAACGTTTGTGCAAGGAACACTGTGTGAAATTTGTTTATTTTCTCCTTTTCCAGTATTTACACTCAGCGCTCCTTCCCCCTGCAAACTGTGAACCAGAGGCAGCTGCTCCTTTTTTTTTCCTCTTGTTTTAAGTGATTTGTTCCCTTATGGAACTGTTCTCCCTTAAGAACCTAGAGTATCTGACTCTGACAGACTTACTGTGCTTCCCCATGTAATAGTAACAGGCAGTTATTTCCTCTATCAAAGAACTAAAAATAAAATCCCTGGTCCATGAAAGAAGTATGAGATCCTGGCATTGTAAGTGAAACTAAGATTCTTACAATTAACGCAAGCAGATAAAGGCAAGCAGTGTGGACCTGATTAATCTTATAGGCCATTCTGTGTTTAGTATCAACTTGTATTTAACACATATGTAAATATCTTTGCTTTGAAAACTCGTAAGAATTATGTCACATTTTGTCAGCTGCATTTGTTTTAATTTTTCTAGCAAAAAGGCCAAATTCTTCAGGGAAAGTTCTAATTCTTTGAAATAGTAATTCTTTGAAATTAGTAAAGATTAGTTGAAAACTATTGATTCTCTATACATTCGATGCTAAAGCTTGATAAAAAAACTTCCAGTGCAGCCATTTTCAAAGAAAATATTTGCTTTGATTTGAAAGGAAACATTTTGCAGAAGATTTCGATCAAATTTAAAAGTGACACTGAAACCAGTACAAACACTCCCTGGCTTTGGGCCCTTCTGAAAGGATACATATGGCAACTACTTTTTAAAAAAATCACTTGCTTAGTCACAAAAAAGGTTTTTTTTTTTGTTTTTTGTTTTTTTTTTAATTCAGATTTTAGATTTCAGGACACTTTTTCAAGCAATAAGAAAGGAAACTTAGAATTTCCTTCAAATGAGCTGACCTTCAAATCTTTGCAATTTTGACCATGAGGTTACTGACACAGTGACAGCTTTCTACTTTCTGTGATTCCGTTCCCCACACCTTCCCGAGTAGTGTACTCGACTTCAAGGATAATCTAATACAGAGTTTGAAAACCATACAGCATTTCAGGTCTATGTATAAAAATTAATCTTTCAGCAACTTTATTCTAACAGAACCCATTTCTTATTTTTCCCCACTTGTCTAGCTGAGATGTTGATAGTAATAACAGGCAATACTGCTGTTGATTCACGGTGTTGGGAAGTGGGGATGGAAAAAGCAGCCCAAGAGACAAACAGTTTGTCTTTACAGGACACATCTGAACATCTAAGTACAGGAATAAACCACAAAGGCCTTAAGCTCATTTTCTTCAGAAGCTGGCATTCAAGAATTTAGCTATTCCTTTTAGCAAATTTAATTTACCTTTTCAAATTCTGGCAGGTCACATAAAATATTCAAGCCAGGAATAGAATGTAATTTTAGAATCTAATTAATTTAAAAAATTGTGACTTATTTTTGTTTAAAAACTAAGATAAATTAAAAATTACAGTCAATGGAATTAAGTAGAAAACCTTGACATTCAGTACCAGGAAGCCAAGGATTACATATATGTCTATACAGGAAAATTTTTTTGACTTTTAAGAAATTACATCGAGCTGTCAGGACCAGCTCTTCTCCTTTAAAGTGGTTTTTATATATTTTTTCCAATATCATTGGAATGAACATGAAATATAATTTCATAGGTCAATGCAAAAAATGGCCCTAATCCCATAAGGGGTACTTCTAGGCTGCTCCATGCACCTGAACTGAAGGGCTGTTATTAAATGATAGTAAACAGCTCAAATTTGGAGCTAAATTTGGCACTACCTTCAAGGAACACCCACACCAAACTCCTCCCCACTCACCCACTCCCCTCCCCTGGGAAACTGAGCAATTGAGTGTGCTTGGGCTTGAAGACAGAAAGAGAAGATTCAAAACTTTAAAGCATTCCTGCTTTTGTCCCTGTGCGTCTTGTCATGTTTAATGAACGACACTGTGAATTGTCTCCCATAACCAGTTGTTTTGGCCCTCACTGGAAGATGAGACAATAGATGTTTTGCTGTCTTCAGAGAGAGCGGATGCTGGATTTTTATCAAGAAATATTTTTTTCTCAATTATTTATCCTAAGTTTCTTCATTTAGTTCAAACAAAAATAATTATGAAATAAAGTGATTTAAACTGACAGCCTGGTAAACACTGATCCCATACGCTTAAATGTCACATTCACTGGCTGTGTAATGGGAAAGTCATATCAGTTCCCTGTTATCCAATGATTCTTTAAGTGGGAAAATGTAATTTTTTTTTCCTCCAACGAAACGTATGACTTTTATGAAATGGATAAAAATACACAACTGCTTTTGCTTTTTAAAAATCTTCCTTGAGCATATTTTTATTTGAATTCTGAGAAAAAGAATGACTTTTCTTTGCTATACTATGCCATATATTTAAAGTATTACATGATGTTATAATTGATAATGTCACTAAATATTTTTAAACATAATAAAATATAAAATACATTATTTTCCTTCTCCTGTGATGAACCATTTTACTCTGTTCCTTTAAAGACATGAAGTTTAAAGGTTTACACTGCAATAAGCTATTAACGTCAACTGTTTCACAATTCATAACATAAATTTATAACAAGTTTCTCCGTTTTTAACTACATGGAAGCATGGGGCTATTTCTGAAGGCAATGTTTCCTGCAATTTCACTTTCTTCATCAGAAGTCACCCATAAGTCAACTGCCCCAGGTATTTCAGAATGAATTTCTTTTGATGGCTTCAGTGATTTCTCTCCCTTCCAGCTCAGGAGTTGCGAGGCAAAGCGAAGCAGAACAGGTGCTGGTGCACTGCACTACGAACAGGATCAAACGCCAGGTAATGTGCAGCAATTGTTCTGTAGCTGACAGCTAACTTCTAATAACTGAATCACAATATTACTGTTCATTTCTTGCTAACTGAAATACAACTCGCAAACTTCACCTTCCTTCTCCTGAACTCTTTGAACATTTTTCCCTTTTGTCTTTACAGGCACAGTAAGTAGCAAACAACCCCCCTCACTCCACACTGCAATGCACAGTGGGTTGAATTCTGCACTGTTTTGATTCGTTTTATTTTTAATCTTTTTAGAGTAGAATAGTGAGTTTGGAAAGTAATTGTATTTTGCACAGAAAAAACAACCCAGACTCCAAATTCTGTCTCTTTTAAAAGCTTCAACAGTTTGGAGTTGGGTCTGGTTTTTTCTGCCCTGCAGACTGTGTTCACTTCAGAGAGGATGGATGGAGAGGGATGAGGATCCCTCAGAAACTGTCTGATGTGGCAGTACCTGAATGTTATCCCAACTAATCATAGGGAATGTCTCCTACTCTGCTTGCTGACACCAGGTGCATCCACATCGGCTTTTTGCCTTGGATGAGCAGTGAGTGTCCTTCTCAAGTGATTTTTCCGCTCATTGCACTGACCAGGCTACAATTCACACCCCAATGTGGCCTTGGAGCCAAGACACTGGGTTTCTTTTACATGAAATTGGAAGAGAACTCCAACTGCTGCTGGGCTTAACCAGACCTCAGCCAAAAGAAACCCCCCACAATGTACACAGAGTGGATGCCAGGTCCTTAGCACCAACAGCTTGGCTCTGAGGATCTGCTCCTGTGGCGCTGCACTGCTTGCTAAGGTAGACATGTAACAGGCTATCTTCAGATCCTAAATTAATAGTGATAGACCTAAAGAAGTCAACTGCCAAGACAAGAACATATCCCATAACACCAAAGTAAAAGGTAGGCCTGTTCGGAAGGCTTTTTCCTACATAAAACAGAGATACGCCACAGGCAGTTTTTTACTTGGATAATTTTACAGCTTTGTACTTTATGAAAATAGAAAATATGAAACTACAGAAACATGTACATTAAAACCCACTACCTGGAAATTAAATTCTATTTTAGTTATATATTATTAAATGTTACAATGCAATACTAAATACTTTCCAACTATTTACTTAACCTTGCTCTTCAGCATATAAAATTTATCTCAGATTTTGTTCTTTGTACTTCAATTTGTTGGTAAACTACATCCCCAGGAGGTCCAAGCAAAGCGTTAGACTACATGCTTTGGGAGAATGCAGCAAACTGTAGAGGTTCTTNAAAAAAAAANCTTTGGAAGACAGTAACAGTCTCATACAGAACACACATTAAGCCAAAGCTGATGGGATTCAGTGGTGTTCCAGTAAGAAGCTCAGGCATGAAAAGCGCCGCAGCAGCAGCCCAAGAGCCCAGCTCTGATCTACAGAATGAGCCAAATTCGCATCACACATAAATAAGCACAACTGAAGTGCAGCCACAGGAACTGCACCCACCTTCACGCGTCCAAATTTGATAGCCAGATACACTAACGCTCCTATCAAGCATGAGGAAATGTGGCTGTTATCTTATTCCAAGCTGCTCTTCAAGAGCAGTATCAGGGACTAATCGATTGGCCTAAAGGGAAAATGTGGAGAAAAGAACAAAAATAGATCAATGTATGAAATACTATGCAATGTAATACAGACCTACGATTGATCACATTACTGCTTTGCCAGATTGGCCTGCAGTTGGGAAATATTCCTGCCTGGAAGAGGTCACTAACAGGGCAAATCAGTTGCTTAAAAACATGAGCAGTTCTCATCTCTCACCTCGATTCAATTTCTCTGTGAAAAATACAGGTTTTGCCTAACACTAGCAAGTTCTTTTTTACAATGAACTAAGAATACTTGTTTTTACCTGTCTAATTGGGTAAAATTCTGAAAAGTTACCCTGGGGTCACTGTGAAGGCCAAAATATTTAATAAAAAGAGTACAAAGACCACCACCACTGGAATGGAAAAAAAAGTATTCTGCCGCACCAAGAGGAAGACACAAGCTGTTTCCTTAGCAGTGAAGTTACGTCAACAGCGCACCAAGCAGTTCCCTAAAGCTGGCTCAGGTTGCTAACGCACTGTTCTACTGAGGCGAATACCCTGGTTTTCAAGAAAAGTTAATTAGTGCAAATGAAAACTATGCCATGCAGCTACACTTCTTCTGCTACCTGAACAATCTTGCATGGCAGGACACTATATAAACAGAATATATTTTTATATAGCTTGTAACATGGTCTCTTTCTCTGTTTCACTCATCCTACCTTAATTTAATCAAATTAATGTATGTATGTATGGAACTGCTATCTCTGCAGGGCACTGGGGAGACACTATAATGTCTGGCAAAATTGGTTTTGTGATGATGCAGATCAGATTTAAGGTTAGAAAGAATGACCATTGCTTATTTAAGTAAAAGAATATTACAGATGTCATTACTGGTAACAGCAGTTAAAATACAATGACATAAAATGCAATACAGGGCTGAAGGAAATTATCAAAAAGGAGGCAACAGGCTTTTCTCTGGCACATGTCTGAAGGTCTCAAGAAGCAAACTTGTATGAGTACACATTAACCAGAGGAGGGACAGGAAAATGCATGAAACACAAAGACGAACAAGCGCTGTCACGACATGTGATGGAAGGCCAGCAGATACCACAGGTATTCCTGCGGGAAGGGAAGACCCTCTGCCCTCTAGACGGCATTCCGCGCCGTACAGCCCAGATGCCCCTGCAGAGCCCTGCCAGGCAATCCAATCATTTCTCCACCTGCACAGGAAACGTGGGCTCACACGTCAAAAAGATCAGATGGCAGTTCTTGGTCTCCACGGGAAGGTGACAACCGCACACTGCTGAAGGGCAGCACGGGCTGTCCTAGGGCAGAGCCCCTGGTTTAGCTGTTTGGTGGGGGAAGCAGAGGAAAGGTGCTCAGTCCGAGAAGAAACACAGCGGAGGATCTCCCTGACCCTGCATGGGGAAATGCAACTTGCAAGTAGAAGGGATGGGTAATTTGTGAAAACATATAGCTCACACACTTCGGGGGAAGAAAAAGATTGTCCTCATGAAAAAACAAACCTCTCTTTCTACTTGGCATTTAAAAGTACTGCAGATCTTAACCAGGCACATGCACATTAAAGCATGTACGTATGCATGTATACATGTCCATGCATATAACGTAATACTGTACTCACATATAGCTGTTTTGATGATACACTGAAATTAAATAAATAGTTAGTGAGTAATCAGGTATCTACGGAACCATCAGTGAAAATCAGTCATGTATAATGGACTGAAGCCAGACTATTCCACATTTGATTTATCTACTCTCTTTATATATTTATAACTAATCTTAAAATCTGTGCTTGTCACCATGACAGATTAAGCAGACTTAAAAATAATCGTTTGAGTATTTTCTGCTGTGGACTATTAAAGCGGCTGCATAATAAAGGCAGTGAATATTGAATTTCATGTGTATATTAAGTACATAGATTTCACACGTGTACTTAAACACATGGCCAACACAAGAGCCAAGACCCTTACATGCTAAGAGTTAGCACAGGTCCAGTAATTCTAGCAACATGAGCATAACTGTACCTGCCCAGAATCCCAGCTCTCATCTCCAATTCTGTAGTTCTACCTGACAAACAAAAAGGAAATCACTATCGAATTATGAAAAAGTGCATCACCATGCAGACCTCATTACCATTTCATCCTTTTCCAAGGCCAGTAAAGAGAAATGAAAAGAGAGAAATTATTTTGCTATGTAATAGTTGTAAGGGATTCAGCTCTAACAGCTGAGGTAAATTAATTGGGATTTCCTATGCAGCCAGTGGAGAACGTCCACAGAACACCGGGATTTTCTTAATAATATTAGCTTGACGTGAACTGCAGCTATTTGTTTAGTTTATGAACTATACAACTGTCATCACTGTCAGCCAAACTGCATGCATTAGTATGCAAATTAAAAATGTAAGGCGTGATTCTAAAATCTCTGTCACACAGAATCTTTCCTCTGAAGGAAGTGCCACTGTGAGCAATGAGACGGCTCACGGAAAGTGCTTGTGTAGAAGCCTGGAGCACATACCTGATAGAAACTATTTAAAAAAACTACTGAGTCTTGCTCTCTGAAATGATAGATGTGTTGGGATAAACACAGTCACCTAGATCTATAACATCGTGTTGGAAAATCTCATTTCATTCAGCGTGGAGAGTGAATTTTCAATTGTACCACATGCCTGATTGCTAAAAAAGGTAGGTTACATTATCTGCTGATTATGTGCAAGAAGGCGCTATACCTGGAGAGAAAGGCACTGAAAATCTATCATTATTTAAATTATAAAAGTCAAACTGAAATCTCAGATTCCTTCACTGCAACCTAGCAAGGACTCTTTGCAGAACACGGTTAACATTTATTTCAGTAGAGAAAATCTGACAGGTTTAATAAAACCAAGACGATTTTCCTTGACTTCTGTGACTTACCTTTTCTTCACTGACCACACCTCTTTCTCAGACCTTCTGGCACCAAATCACTATTCTTGTAGCCATATTCAATATGTCAGCCAAGCAAGTACCAAAGAGCCATTGTACTGGAATTTGGAATAGCATACAAAGAACTAAATTTGTAATCTGCTTTTACAATAAATACATGCTACTTACATTTGGTTGTGCTACAATGGGCATTAAATGCTTATCTATGTTCTCCTTCTTTTTTTGTAAAAATTCCAGAGCTCAATGTATTATCATCAGGATCCTACAGTTTACCTACAATTTTCACAACTGCATGCACCACAATTTAGGCAAAAAATCAACACTATAGGCAAACTAAAGGATCTTTTAAACAGTATCCTGACTGAAATATTAATGTAAATTAAAAACTGCACATAAGAAATATTTCTTCCACCTGGAAGATGTTTGATTCACTGCCCTGGAAAAAGATATTTTCTGTCATTCTAACTTGAGAAGGCACAAACCAGGAACAGCATTACTCACTCCGCCTTTCCAATGTGCCTTGTAGCTCACTTGGATAGACTGATGTGTGTGGTAAGAATCACAGAATCACAGAACAGTAGGGGTTGGAAGGGACCTCTGGGGATCATCTAGTCCAACCCTCCTGCCGAAGCAGGGTCACTTACAGCAAGCTGCACAGGACCTTGTCCAGGCGGGTCTTGAATATCTCCAGAGAAGGAGACTCCACAACCTCCCTGGGCAGCCTGTTCCAG